>Ga0209091_10000566_pt1 | contig 34962 bp, 29 predicted proteins | sample ArcticOcean_MG_C_6_FD_187438 | JGI IMG/M metagenome (GOLD analysis project Ga0209091, IMG submission 187438) | Marine microbial communities from western Arctic Ocean - ArcticOcean_MG_CB8_128 (SPAdes) (version 2) | ecosystem: Environmental > Aquatic > Marine > Oceanic | place: Arctic Ocean...
TGGATACGACTTCTTCACCTATTAGCATACTCATTCCCTTTATAAGTTGGGGCGCTTACATCATGTCTCTTATCGAAAAGTCCTATGCCGAAATTGGACTAAGCGAAGATTCTTTTACTGTACTCATTAAAGTTATTCCATATCAGTTCTATGCATTTTTAGCGCTGGCCACTGTACCCATTATTATATTCATGCGAAAAGACTACGGCCCTATGAAGGAGGCACAGGCACGTTATCTTGCAAAAATCGCCGCCGACAATGTAGCGCCCATCAAGGAGATATCTCAGGACAAACCCGTAGAGGAAAAACCTAGAGAGGATGAAGCCGAGATTGCTGAGGATCGAATTGAAATATTTCTCTACCCTCTGGGCGTAATGCTTCTTCTAATTGGTGGGCTTATAACCTGGCACGCAACACACGATGGAATTAGTTCGGTTCACATCAGATCAACAATGATAATTGGCTATCTTAGTGCGTCGTTAACTTGCGCTGAGATGATGCGTCGTTATCGCTCTACGTCTTATACGCAGTCATTAGGCGTGTTCATAAAAGGCGCCGAGTCAATGGTCTATATATCCATCGTGCTGGTGCTTGCATGGTCATTAGGTTCTGTGAATGCCGATGTTCATACAGCTGACTACATAGCTTCACTAATTGGTGATTCATTAGCGCCAATGTATTTCCCCATGATTGTGTTTGTTCTGGGCGCGATAATCTCGCTATCAACTGGCTCATCCTATGGAACATTTGCAATTTTGATGACCATTGCAGTACCAGTTGGGTTTGATCTTGGGGCTTCAATGTATCTAACTATCGCGGCAGTGCTCAGTGGAGGGCTGTTTGGAGATCATGTGTCACCCATCTCTGATACTACGGTACTTGCTTCAGTGGGTGCGCATTGTCCTCATCTGGACCATGTTTCGACACAAGCTGCTTATGCGGGCGTAACAGGTCTGGTAGCATTTATTGCCTACGGCTTGGCTGGCGCTTATGAGTCGCCGATGGTATTGCCTATCGCGGTAGTGATGCTATTTCTGTCGATGTACTTTCTGATGCGAATGTTTGGTGAGTCCAGTGAAAGTACTTAGGAGAAATGGCGGAAGATATATTTTATAAGACCCTTTCTACAATATATAAATCTGCCCCTAGTTTTATGTCAGTAATTTTTACGCATAACCTTTTTTTATTGATTTCAGGCTAACTTATTCAAATAAAACAGGTTGTAAAGGCTCTTACTTCGTTTCCTTCCTGCTCGTGTCAGGAAATTATACAATTCGGGATGCGAGAAAAATCTAAATCATTTTTTTTAAAAGTATAATTTCTCTGCCTAATTTTGCGCGGTTTTAAAGCCCTGGTAGTTCCTTCGATTCAGATAATTAACTTTTAATGCCCCTTTGATCTATGAAGTCTTATTCTAAGGCGCCATAAACTAGTGCGCTTAATTCTCCTCGCACTGCACTAGTTTCTCTCACTCCCATATGTTGAGTCATCGACACAACTACTATGTCTTCAACAGGGTCAATCCAGAAGTAGGTTGAGGCGGCACCACTCCAATAAAAGGTGCCTTCTGATGCGGGATAACCAGCCCCGGTTACATCTTCAATTGTTGCGAAACCCAAGCCAAAACCAAGGGCCGGGGAGAAGGTGCTATTTTGCTCCTCGCTTAGGTGGTTTCTGCTCATGAACTCAACAGTTTTCGGGCCGAGTAGGCGCTTCCCGTTTAGCTTGCCGCCATTTAGTATGGCTTGAGCAAAGCGGAAATAATCTTCGGTTGTAGACACCAAGCCAAGGCTGCCGCCTTTGTATTCGTGGTCAAAGGTATAACTGTTGACTGACCAAGGCTCAGCTAGCACTCCACCTCGCGGTCGGCCATGGGCTTCGTCGATGGGTACAAGCTCGCCGTCTTTTCTCCAGTGAATCGGCGACAGGCGGTGGGCGTTGTCTGAATTCACAATGTAGCCGGTGTCATCCATGCCGAGGAGATCGAACATTTTTTGTTCCAGGTAGTCATCGGCAGACATCCCGGAGATAACTTCGACCAGCCTAAGTGCCACATCGGGGCCAATACTGTAACGCCACTGGGAACCCGGTTGGTTCATCAAGGGAATTTTTGACAGGGCAGTCATCATTTCTTTGAGTGAGGTTTGTGTGCTGAATAGGCCGAGCTCAACACAAGCCTTATCGTATTCGCTATTTCCCAGGCAGTGGGAGAAGCCAGCCGTATGCCGCAATATATCCTGTACCGTAGGCTCGCGTTCCATGGCAACCGTTTCATCCAATGGTCCATTAGGGTCTCGTAATACGCGCAAATCAGCAAACTCAGGGATGAACTTGGACAGGGGATCGTTCATCTGGAACAAGCCGTCCTGATATAACATCATCAGCGCGGTTGAGACGATTGGTTTGGTCATGGAGTAAATACGAAATATCGTATCTTTCTCCATGGGGATTTCCTGTTCGGCATCTTGGTAGCCTACTGCGCTGAAATGCGCAATTTTCCCATGCCGAGCTACCAGGGTGACGATGCCAGCTATCTCTCCTTTCTCGACTCTACTGGTAAAGTAAGTTTCAATTTTGTTCAGTTGTTCAGATGAAAACCCGACGTCCTCAGGTTGCACAACCGGTAAGCTGTCAGCAGCAGTTGCAAAACTGACGGAGAAAATTGTTGCGGTGATTAAAAATAGTCTTAGGAAGTTAGTTTTCATAGTTAATCCCTTATTGCTCTTAGGTGTTGTTTCTCATGCGTATCATACTCACGAACATTGTAGCCAGATTAGTACTCGCCCATCAGATTGGCAATAGCTTTATAAGCTTTGAGAGCCGCCTCAGAGATACTTGATCCCTGTATACCGGCTATCAATCCATTCTGACTCCTCGGTATAGTCTGGCGAGATACTAAGAAAAATCTTGGCGTAGTAGATGTGCCGCCCGAATAATAAGACATGCTAGCTCGCCAAATGCCTCAAAAGATTAGCCAAATTAGACCGCAAATAGAGGCCTAGAAATTGCAGAAAACCCTCGCGTGCTGTAGCTTCTGAAAGGATTAGGACAATAATTAGAGTCGAATAAGGCCCATGCCATCCCACAAGACACTACAAGTCCCATCCGCCGGCGACTGCAGCCCAGATTTCGCAAGGCCTGTAGCCCAATGAGCCGCCGTCTCAGGGTAGGCATTTCAGCCTTTATCCTGCTAGTGGGCACAGTTTCGGTATCCCTGCTATCAAGCGAGTTCCAAGCGGCACAAGGCGCCACTCAAGACCAGCCAGCCTTCGCCGCCAACGACATGCAACAACTAGTCAATTCCTACTGTGTTGCGTGCCACAATGACACCCTAGCCACCGCGGACTTCTCTCTACAGAGTGTGGACTTCGCTAACCCAGCTCTCCATGCAGATTCCCTCGAGCGAGTCGTCAAGAAACTCCGTGCGCATATGATGCCCCCAGCTGGCATGCCTAGACCGGAATTTGAGACGTATCAGATAATGACCGATTGGTTGGAAGGTGAGCTGGACAGTGCGTGGGCGGCTAATCCGAACCCTGGGCGAATCACTCCTGTGCACCGTATGAATCGCTACGAGTACAACAACACCATCAACGCGTTGCTAGGTTTGGATGTAGACGTGATGGACTCTCTGCCTGGCGATCCGACTGCAGATGGTAGTTTCGACAATATGGCGGCCTCCTTGCCTTTTTCCACCGCACACATGGAGCGTTACATGTCGGTCGCGCGGCAGGTAACGCGACTCGCTACTGGCTTACCTCCGCTTGGGCCGACCATTATCACCTATGAAGTGCCGCTGTTTCTGAAACAGAATCAGCGCGAGAACAACGATATGCCTTTCGGCTCTCGAGGAGGAGTGTCGGTTAATCATAATTTCCCGGTTAGCGGCGAGTATCAATTTCGCGTTCAGTTAGAGAGAAATTACCAAGATTACATCAAGGGGCTAGGTTGGCCCCAGCAATTAGAGATTCGCCTTAATGGTCGACTGTTAGAACGCTTTACTGTCGGTGGCGAAGCCCCTGGAACACCTGCTCCAATGAGCTTTAGCGGCACTGGTGAGCCAGGCACAATAGATTGGGAGCAGTATATGCTTACCGAAGCTGGGGAAGGGCTAGAAGTTCGCCTCCCGGTTGAGGCTGGTCCAGCGCAGATAAGCGTGTCCTACATTAGGCAGTTGATTGAGCCAGAATCCATTCCCCAACCGGCTCAGGGTGGTCGTCTGAATGCTAATGATGAAGCCTATCTCGACTATCAGAAGATTTACGCGCTGGAGATTAGCGGTCCTTTGCAGTCTTCACATTCCGTCTCTTCTCAATCCAATAACGATGCGTCACCTAGTCAAAGGAAAATATTCTCCTGTCATCCAGATCGCGGCGCTGAAGAACAAAGTTGCGCTACAGAGATTCTTTCAACACTCGCGACCCGTGCCTATCGACGGCCTGTAAGCGATCAGGATATTGACTTGCTGCTAGGCTTTTATGCCGAGGGTAGGGAAACCGGTGGAAATTTCAACAGCGGGATTCAGTTCGCGCTGGAATTCATGCTCAGCGATCCGGATTTCTTGATCAGGAGTTACAACACTCCAGCTGATTCTTCGACCGGTGAGACATACCCTATCAGTGACTTGGAATTGGCATCACGCTTGGCATTCTTTCTGTGGAGTGAGGCGCCCGATGAGCAGCTGCTAGATCTCGCGCAGCAGGGTCAGCTGAGCAATCCCGAAGTATTGGAACAACAGGTTCGCAGAATGCTGGCTGACCCTCGCGGCGTCACTACCTTGGTTGAAGACTTTGCCGCTCAGTGGTTGAACCTCAGGCGTCTGGATGAGGTGCAAATCAATACGGTGGTGTTTCCAAATTATGATCTGAGCCTGATCGAAGGCTTTCGCCAGGAGACCCAACTATTTGTAGCGGACACTATAGAGTCCGATAGTAGCGTGATGGAATTGCTAGGTGCAAACCACAGCTATCTCAATGAACGGCTCGCTGATCACTATGGTGTTGAAGGTATTTATGGAAGCCGCTTTAGAAAGACTGAGCTGCCCAATAGAAATCAGCGCGGCGGCCTGTTGTCTATGGGAGCGCTGCTGACGGTGACTTCTTATCCTGGGCGTACTTCGCCTGTACTGCGCGGCAAGTGGCTGTTGGATAATTTGTTAGGTACACCGCCGCCACCGCCACCTGCAAACGTGCCCATTCTTCCGGATGCTGAGGCCGGCGAAGTTCCTACCTCTATTCGTGAAAGACTGGCACGCCATAGGGCAGACCCAGTTTGTGCCTCTTGTCATGTCGTTATCGATCCTCTTGGTTTTGCCTTGGAAAACTTTGATGTGATTGGTGGCTGGCGTGAACATGATGAAGTGGGAAATCCGGTAGACCCCGACGGTAGCTATCCCGGCGGCGTTGAGTTTTCCGGTTTCGCGGACTTGCGCGACTGGATGATGGACAGGCCCGAGCAATTCTCCCACACATTGACAGAAAAACTGATGACCTATGCACTAGGTCGCAGAGTTGAATATTATGACCAGCCGGTTATACGCAAGATAGTGAGTGATGCGGCCGATCAAAACTATAGCTGGTCTTCTCTAATAACTGGGATCGTGAAGAGCCCACCGTTTATAATGAGTACAACTAGATGAATAAGAAAACTCAAGCAGCGTTACCAAAAAGAGTGACAGGTAAATCCATTTCCCGCCGCGCTTTGCTGCGCGGCACTGGAGCAGCATTAGCCTTGCCGATGCTGGATGCGATGACGCCGGCATTTGCCCAAACCCCGCCAGCACCAATACATCGATTCCAGACCGTCTATGTGCCCAACGGCATGGCCATGGACTATTGGACGCCGGCTGAAACCGGAAGAGATTTCGAGCTTACTCCAATTTTGCAGCCTTTGGCTCCGTTCAAAGACAAGATGATGGTGCTATCCGGCTTGAAGGCTAACTGGAACATCGCTCATGCCGGCGCCGGGGGTTCCTTCTTAACAGGTGTTACTAAGGGTGGGCGCAACGAAGTAGAAATTCTAGCCGGAGTGTCTGTTGATCAGTTAATCGCGAAAGGGCTAGGCAGACAGACACAGCTTTCCTCGCTGGAATTGTCCATGGATGCGCCGGCACTTGCTGGAGCCTGCACGGTAAATCTCAGCTGCGTGTATACGCATACGCTTTCCTGGCGCGGTGCAACCGAGCCCTTACCGACGGAACACAATCCCCGCTCAGTATTCGAGCGCATGTTTGGCGATAGCGGCAGTACAGAGAAGGGTGTGCGAGAGGCGCGCTTGAAACAACAAAGCAGTATTCTCGATGCGGTTCTCGAGAGGCTCACCAAATTGGAGAACAGCATTGGGGCTGAAGACCGTTATCTAATGGAGAGCTACACCGAATCAATTCGCAGTGTCGAAAGACGGATTCAGAAAGCTGAAGAACAGATAGACATGTCTTTGCCAGAACTAGCTCAGCCTGCTGGTGTGCCGGTAGACTATGAAGAGCATATGGAGATCATGCAGGACCTGCAGGTGTTGGCACTGCAAACCGATCTGACGCGAGTCATTACCTTCATGATGAGTAAGGAACAGAGTGCACGGCCATATCCGCAGATAGGAGTTCCTGATGCTCACCATCCACTTTCTCACCACAACAACAATCCGAAGTTGGTAGAGAAGATGTCGCGGATTAATGCCTATCACATGCAGCTTTTTTCGAATTATCTGGCGAAGCTAGCAGCGGTCCCCGATGGCGACGGAAATCTTTTAGACAATATGACTATTATGTATGGTGCGGGTCTTTCGAATAGCACTATCCACTCAGGTATTAATTTACCGGTTATGCTGGTGGGTGGTGGCGCCGGTTGGATGCAGGGTGGGCAGCATCGTAGTTATCAAGATGAGCCGACTATGGCGAATCTATTGGTTTCCATTATGGACAAGTTTAATCTACCTATTGATCAAATTGGAGGTAGTACTGGTTCCCTGCCACTTACCTCTTAAGGGGTTGCTTAAGTGGTTACTAAATGGCTGCCTTTCAGACTATGAATCAAACAATGAAAACTTGTCAGAAACTTTTCGCTCTTGGAATTTTGTTCTTCGCGTTACCCGCTCTTGGGCAGGGTATGCCGCCCGTTGTGCAGGCTGCTAAGGACGCTGACTGGGCCAGACTTTCATCTCTGCTCAGGGTGCAAGGCAATGTACAAGATGTTTACGGTGACGGTACCTCTGCACTGCACTGGGCGAGCTATCACGACAACGTTCAGGCCGCCGCGGAATTGATTGGGCATGGAGGCGATGTTAATTCTGTCACCGACCTAGGTGTTACGCCGTTGTGGCTGGCTGCAGATAACGGCAGCGCAGCAATGGTGGATGCTCTTTTAGAAAGTGGAGCAAATCCGAATTTGAATCTTCTCTCCGGAGAAACGCTTGTTATGACGGCGGCCCATTCTGGCAACGCTGCGTTAGTGAGTTCTCTTTTGGCGGCTGGAGCAAGTCCTCAGGGCGAGGTAACGCGAAATCAGACAGCGCTTATGTGGGCAGCAGGGCAAGGCCATGGCGATGTAGTCGGGGCTCTTCTTGATTACGGCGCAGAGGTGGATGCCCGCACACTAGTTCGTAGTCAATATGTGAAAAGCGAAAAGGAACAGGATAGTCATCCCCTCAATAAGGTCTGGGTTGAGCAGGGCGGCAATACGGCACTTATATTCGCAGCTAGAGCTGGAAGCCTTGAATCCGCTCGTTTGTTAGTGGCGGCAGGCAGTGATGTAAATGGCCTCTCGGCATTTGGTACGAGTCCGACAATCATGGCTATTCATGGCGGTAATATTGAGTTGCTGGGCTTTCTGCTTGAGAGCGGCGCTGACGTTGAGTCTTCTGCAAGCGGGCATACTGCATTGCACGCCGCAGTCTTGCGTGGCAGCTCAGAGGCTGTTGAGTTGTTGCTTGATCACGGCGCAGACATAGAAGCAATTTTGGAAAAGCCAACTCCCACAAGGCGACAGTCAGCAGATTACAGCTTTCATGACTCCTTGATCGGCGCGACACCGTTGTGGCTGGCGGCTCGGTTTACTGAACCCAAATTAATGACGCTGCTGCTGGAGCGCGGTGCGGATCCCTTGTTTGTAAACAATGTGACCTACCCAACCCTAAGTAGCATGCAACCGGTGATTGCGAGAGAGGGAGAAATTTCTGTTCTCATGGCAGCAGTCGGGATGGGATACAGACGTCTTAGGATGAGCTGGGGAAGCGTAGAGAGGCGCGCGGGAATAGAAGGCAATGATCGCGAGGCACGAATACTTGAAGCTGCTGAGATAGCCGTTGATGCTGGAGTAGATTCCAATCTTCAAAATTCGGCAGGGATGGCAGCGAGAGATTTTGCGAGAAGCCGCAGGTATGAAGAAGTGTTTGCTTTTCTGGATATCGTTGGTCGCTGATAGTTGATTTACTCCCCTTTAATTCCAAGAATTATTTTAAATCCCGCGCTTCATCACAAAAGCGTGCTCTGTGGCTACGCACCTTGAGTCATTGGTAACCGCCCCTAAAGATTTGGAGAAACAGAATGAGCAGAAGTTTTACGTGTCTGGTTTTTAGCCTGCTAGTTGCTGCAGCGGCTAATGCCAACGCAGCGCAGGAATGGGAAGGCGAAGACTATGCTCTATCTATGGCGGGCGCGCTGATCAATGATCACTGTGGGAGGGTTTGGGAAGGCGGGGAATACGTAAGTATTCACGCATGCAATTATCAACTGGCAAACCGCTTCACCGTTGCTGTTTCCGCTCAACAATTTGATGAATGTACGGTTCTGGCGCAAGGAGATATCGTCATGATAGCCGACTGCATGGTTGCACGTTTTAACACTTGGCTTACGCAGCAACCCCAGTAGAGAACGACGAGAGAAAAGACTCGGCACGCTAGTTTTTGCTTACCCAAGACCTGGCTAGGTCTTGCCCGCAAGCGTTAGCGTCAAACCATCGAACAGCTATCCCATACCATCGAGCCTCTCTTAATTGCAGACTAGCTGAAGCTCATGTATAAACGACCCATCAGAATTTAAGGAGTACACAATAATGAAAAAAGCGACCTTAGCCATACACGCGGGCTACGAGACAGATCCCACTACCAAGTCCGTGGCTGTTCCTATCTATCAGACAGTCGCTTACGAATTCGACAACGCCCAGCATGGCGCCGATCTATTCGATCTGGCGGTGCCCGGCAACATCTACACGCGCATCATGAATCCTACCAACGATGTGTTGGAGCAGCGGATGGCTGCGATGGAAGGTGGTATCGCGGGATTGGCTGTGGCTTCTGGCATGGCGGCTATTAACTATTCGGTTCTGACGATAGCGAAAGCGGGCGACAATATTATCTCGACGCCGCAACTGTATGGCGGCACTTATACATTATTCGCTCACATGTTGCCTAGCCAAGGCATCGAGGTGCGCTTCGCGGAGGATGATTCGGCCGAGGCGATCGAGAAGCTAATCGACGACAAGACTAAGGCTGTCTATTGCGAGACTATCGGTAACCCCGCTGGCAATATCATCGATCTGGAAGCAGTCTGCGCCGCAGCTCACAAGCACGGTGTTGCTGTGATCGTAGATAATACTGTGGCTTCACCAGTTATCTGTAATCCCATTGAATTTGGCGCCGATATCGTAGTGCATTCTCTAACTAAATACATCGGTGGCCACGGGACCTCCATTGGTGGCGTGATAGTGGACTCCGGTAAATTTCCTTGGGCCGAACATAAGGATCGTTATCCGGAATTGAATGAGCCAGAGCCTTCTTATCACGGTGTCGTGTATACCGAGGCGTTGGGAGAGGCGGCCTATATAGGGCGCGCAAGAACTGTCCCGCTGCGCAATACCGGCGCCGCCTTGTCGCCTATGAACGCCTTCTTAATCATGCAGGGTTTGGAAACACTTAGTCTACGAATGGAGCGGCACTGTGCTAACGCGATGGCCGTTGCTGAGTATTTGCAAGGGCATGACAAGGTGGAATGGGTGAATTTTGGTGGCTTAGAGAGTGATCCTAATCATGCCTTAGCACAGAAATATTGTGGTGGTGTTCCTGCATCTCTGCTGACCTTCGGTATCACAGGCGGATTCGACGCAGGGGTTCGTTTCTATGATTCTCTGGCTATGATTAAGCGCTTAGTAAATATTGGTGATACTAAGACTCTTGCCTGCCATCCTGCTTCGACTACGCATAGGCAGCTTAATGAAACAGAGCAGTTGGCGGCTGGTGTAACACCAGAAACTATGCGACTCTGCGTTGGTATTGAACACATCGATGACATCATCGCTGATATAGAGCAGGCGCTCGCCTAACTCAGTAGCATTAGAGGAACACTAAGAAAATGAATAAAATATCGTTGATATTGCTATTAGGCTTTACATTGGTTGGCTGTGAAAGTTTGTATGATGATGGTGGGATACCCAGAATCAGGTCGCAGAAGCAGGTCGATGCCTACAATGCCACTGTGAGCGCCAATAATGATAAGCTAGTCTGCACGCGAGAAAAATCTACAATGAGTAATATTCGCGAATTTGTCTGTATGACTATTGGACAGCAGGCGAGAATGGCAGAAGAGTCACGGGAGGAAGTTAGGCGAATCTCGCGTCAGTAATTTTAATCCCAATTGCCGTGATTTTACCTACGACGAAGGGTTTTTCTAGCGCGATGCAAACCACTGCCGAATTCAACGTGGTTGGTTAAGGCGCGCGAGACATGCTCCACTGAGGACTTGAGGTCTATCGTCTTTTCGATCTTGTCTCCATTGTTATTTCCCGCGTGTTTATCCGCAGCCAGACGAAAATGCAGCCATTGGGTTGCCATTACGAGTTCTAGCACTATATGGAGCTTTGAGCACCTAGGGGCAGGGGTCTTCGCCATCTACAGGTGCGGTACCAGATGGTAAGAAGCGACACGGATCAGCCTCCTCCAGAGTAACTCTAACGCCGGTGCGAATTAGAGAGGAGGTTCCAGGGCCTTGAAAAAATTGATAGCCCTCCCGCGAGCTCATCCAGGCGGAGGGCCCGCCCACGTACTTTCCTGCATTTAGCGTCTCTGTCTTTATTCGCGTCACTAAATTTTCGTAAATCGGGTCGCCTTGCCTGCGCTCGCTGAAGCTACTTAGGTCAGAGCTCGCCACGAATACCATGTCGACACCATCTACGTTTGCAATCTCATCGGCGGCGGCGGTGCCTTCTTCAGTTTCGATCATTGCGATAATCATGATGTTGTCGTTGGCGGCAGCGCGATAGTCCCTGCCCCAGAGTGCACCGTATTGCCCGCCGCCCTGACTTCGCCTGCCAATGGGTGGGTATTTTGCAAAACGCACTGCCCGTTCCATTTTCTCGGCGGTATCCACCATGGGCACGATGATTCCTAGCGCGCCTATATCTACCGCCTTCTGAATATCGCCCTGGGTAGCATCGGGCACTCTGATAAAGGGGATGGCAGGGGCATCCTTGCAAGCCCAGATCATTCTAGCGACATCGGTGTAACCGAGGTGGCTATGCTGCATCTCGATCCAGATATAGTCATAACCTGAGTTGGCCATGGCGCAATAGATATCAGGATCTGGCGTCGATACTGTGCCTCCAACAACTTGAATGCCAGCGGCCAGTTTGGTCTTAACTGTATTGAAAATTCGTACCTCAGATTGCTGTGCAAACACCGTGCTAATTATCGAGTTTGTTAACAGCAGCAGCACGGCGAACACCAAGCGAGAACTTCGAATAATAATTTTCATGATAAGTGCCTCTTCTTTTTATGTTGTGCATTGGGATGTACTTGATTTAGCTTTCTGAGATCATGGCAGCGCGCGATAGCCCGGCTGCTTTGTCAGCAATCTGTTGCTGTCGACGACGCTCGCCTCGCAGGCGCAGTTCTTCTGTGTTGCTATCATCGACACGTGAGTAGTCGCCTCGCCAGACATCGTCCTTCCATGAAAACGGCGTGCGTTCAGTGGTCCGGGGATGCTCAGCCTTCTCGATGAGAGCTAATCCCTGCTGCATTATTTGTAACTGCATTTCTTCGTCATAGGGTATGCCGCATGGATTACCTAGTGGGAAATCCGTATGTAAGTAGCGTGCTACTGAGCAGTGTTCGACGATGTCGATGGCTGAGCCGATGATTAACGTTATGATTCCATTACTCTCTAGATGACGTGCTAACAGACTCACGGTCTGATGGCAGACAGGTCACAACGGTACCAAGATGGCAACGTCGATGGAGTCCTGTTGGCAGCGTGTCAAAATTTCCGGCACATCGTTCTCGACAGTATTGCGTTGGCTGTACTCGGTTGGGACTGTATGAAAACGGTCTGCGAGTTTGCCAATAAGTCCATCTGCTTCGCAACGCCTAAGTTGCGACAAGGGTAGGAAAGAGGAAACATCATTGGTATGAGTCATGTTCTTATGCCAAGACAAGTCATCGGTGTACATTGATGATGGCATTGGATCAATAGGACAGGAATACACCTGACGCTGGGTGCGTCCCTTTTCGGTATCTGGCATGGCTGTCGTGATAACAGCTACAGTGCATTCATTCAGCGGCTTATCGAGGTTGATGAATGGCGCATCATCATGGTTTGCCCATCGATAATCTTTGGTGTAACCCTGCGCACGATAGAAGTTGCGAGTCCTTTCCATATACAGCACATCATTTTCTTTCACTGGGCGCGCCCCCTTTACTTAATTAGAAATAGTTATCTCATTGAAACGCCCTTGACGTGGTGAAGTCAACTGCGAGCATGTTAGTCTTGCTATACCCCCGAAAGCCTCGGTAGCTGTGGAGTATGCAGGATGATTTGGACGACAACCAATGCAATAAAGGCTTTTGGCAGAGTTGTTGCTGCCTCATTGGTTCTGCACAGCGCATTATCAGGACAACTATTGGCACAACAAGGAGATAGCGACGTGAGTACGGAGTCACCGGTGGCCGGGGTAACATTTCGATTTATTCAGTCCAATGGAATAACACTGCGCATCGCGGAGGCAGGGACGGGACCGCTGGTCTTGTTGGCGCATGGCTGGCCTGAGTCTTGGTATTCATGGCGGCATCAGATAACCATGCTGGCTGATGCGGGCTATCACGTGGTGGCACCTGACATGCGCGGCTATGGAGAGAGCGACAAACCCGCCGCAGTCGATGACTATGACGTCTTTCACGTGGCTGGAGACTTAGTAGGCATTCTGGATGCATTGGGTGAAGAGACTGCGATCTTGGTTGGTCATGACTGGGGTGCAATCGTGGCCTGGAGTACTGTCCTCCTGCACCCTTCTCGCTTCACCGCGCTGATAGCTATGAGCGTGCCCTATGGGGGTCGGGTAGCGCAGTCGCCCATGCAAAGTTGGCGTGAAACTTTCGGCGAAAAATTCTTTTATATTCTCTATCACAACGAACCGGGCGGAGTTGCGGAGGCTGAATATGATGCGGATCCACGTGGTTTGATAAGCCGACTCTATCAATCACCCAGCGCCCCAAGAGAGCCGGCCACAATTACCGACTCTCATCGATCTGCTGGGGGCTGGATAGGGCGGTTAGGCGCAGCAAAGGAGTTGCCCATCTGGCTTCGTCAAGAAGATCTGGATTACGTTGTCTCACAGTTCGAAAATGCCGGTTTTCGCGGCGGTTTGAACTACTATCGTAATTTTCATCGGAACTGGGAAATCACGGAACATCTAGAGGGCGCAACAATTAAGGTTCCGGTGTTATTTATTGCCGGTTCGCGCGATAGCGTGATCGCGGGCGCTGACGAGGAAAGACTGACGGCTACGATATCGCGAGCGACGGAAGACTTACGCGATGTGGTGTTGATTCCTGAGATTGGTCATTGGGTTCAGCAGGAAGCGCCAGCTGAGACCAACGCTGCCATGATGGGGTTTCTCAACTCACTATAAATAGTGCGGATTTATTCGATTCTTACGGGCAAGAGCAGATCGCTGCCAGCTGGTCGTTGCACATCGAAGGCTTTTAGGGTGATTGCCACGAAGCTGTAGTAGCCGATTAGACCGCTCAGATCCATCACGCCTTGTTCACCGAAAATGTCGATAGCTCGAGCAAAGGTTTCCGAACTCACTCTTTCCTCGCTGATTACCTCGCGCGCGAATTTTACAATTACCTGTTCCGTTTCCCCAAAGCCTGCTATGGCTTGATTGTCTTCGACGGATCTTCTGAAGCGTACAATATCGATAATGCTTTGCTCTAACCCTGCTGCTATCGCTAATGGTTCATGTGCTGTGTATTCATATTGATTGTTGATCTCACGTGCCGTGGAGATGATCGCTAGCTCTGTTAGGCGCTGATCGCGGTCGGACTCATAACGGACTCGCAGGCGTACGTCGAACAGTGCCTGCGCTAATTCTGGGCTATTCATCCAGGCGCCTATCGGCCCGCGTAGTCCAGATCCGTATCCCGTGCCGGGGCTGACATAGGTGTCGAAGGCTTCCCTGCCAGCAGCATCCAAATCAGCTCTTTGAACCTGGGGCAGTCTGGCCAGTGAGTCCAAATGAACGTCGTCAGGAAAGTCAGCTGCGCTGAGCGAGGTTGGCATAGTAAAGCCGGCCTCGGCAGCTATGAGCGTGGTTAAGGGCGCGATAGGAGTCGCGATAATGGTTAGTAGCAGGAGGCTCAATAAATTTCGACTCATGGGAATAGGCCTTGGTTGTAAGTGTGATAGGAAAAGCATAGAAGAAGCATAGCCTATGTGTATGGTTGGTCGCGACAGCAATCGGGGCAATTTTCTCCAATAGAAGTACTTTCTAGAGAGGGCCAGTCGAGGCCATGTAAAAACCCTGAAATTGACACTGAAGCTTACGCGTTAAAACCCCTTTCATTCGAGGAGCGGGTCTATTAGTCTCTGTCGACGAATACTGGATCAAGCAGTGCGCTAGCACTGCAATGGAATCAAATTATATGCCGTCGTCTAACTCTCGTACCTTATCCTTCAAAATTTCAAGTAATGTAACTTGGCTCGCGCGCTCATTGGCTGTGATGCTCTCAGTATTCGCCATTAGTCAGTCAGCTCAAGCGGCGGATGAGGCTCTGAAGAGCGATATTGACGCCTACTACGAATCACACCTTTCCGAATTGTTTCTCTGGTTTCATCAGAATCCTGAACTGGGTTTTCTCGAGCAGGAGACGGCAGCTCGGCTTGCGGCTGAACTTCGAGGTTTGGGTATCGAGGTAACTGAGGGAGTGGGGGGAACTGGTTTGGTTGGCATGATTCGTAATGGGTTGGGACCTCTTGTATTGGTGCGCGCCGACATGGATGGCTTGCCCATTTTAGAAGATAGCGGGCTTAGCTATGCGTCGCGAAACCGGCAGATAAACATGAGCGGTGAAGATGTGCCGGTCATGCACGCCTGCGGCCACGATATGCATATGGCCAGCCTTGTTGGCACGGCAAAGATGCTGATGGATAACATGGACAAGTGGAGCGGGACCGTGATGTTGGTCGGACAGCCTGCAGAAGAAATCATCAATGGCGCGAAGGCGATGCTGGAAGATGGCCTTTATCAGCGATTCGGCGTGCCTGACTATGCGATAGGTTTACATGTGAGTTCGGGCGCGCCTTCGGGGCTAGTCACAGTGCGGGAAGGCATCGTGCAGTCCAGTTCAGACAGCGTGGATATTAAGGTGAGAGGCATCGGCGGTCACGGAGCTTATCCTCATCAGACCATCGATCCGATCTATGTGTCTTCTCAATTGGTGATCGCCTTGCAGGGCATAATTAGTCGCCAGATCAATCCTCTCGCTCCGGCAGTAATTACCGTAGGTTCGTTTCAGGGCGGCAGTAAGCACAATATAATTTCAAATGAGGTGGACCTGCAATTGACTGTGCGTGCGGACTCAGAGGAAACCAGAAACGAGGTGCTTGCAAGAATTCGCGATATGGCGGCCAATATCGGTAGGCTCAATGGCCTGCCAGATGACTTGCTGCCGGTGGTTAGGATGGGATTCGAAAGCACGCCGACCAATGTCAATAATAGCGATGCAGTAAATAAGGTGCTGCCGGCGTGGGAAGAGCAGCTGGGTTACGATCCGCTCTTGACCTCGCAACGTCCCGGTATGGGAGCGGAGGATTTTGCTTACTTCACGCAGACCGAGCATAAGGTGCCTGGTGTATTCTTTTCTGTCGGCGGCACGCCGCCTGACCTGATGCGCCAGATAATTGCGGGCAGTATTAACGCGCCACCGCATCATTCTGCTTTCTTTCGTATCGATCCTAATTCAGTCAAGGCTGGAGTCGAAGCGATGTACACGGCAGCTGTGGAGTTGCTGAATAATCCCTGAGGATCTTGGTTAGTTTCAAATAAAAAATAGCGAGCTCTTAGCCTAAAAGGAATAATGATGGACACCCTAGTTTGTAACCCCAAAATCGGACTCGCTGCTGGGTTGTTGTTTTCTGTTTTCTTTTCTGGGATTGGATATGCGGCCGATGCGCCGGCGTCCAGCACTTTTACTGAGGCGCAGTTCGAATCAGGAGAGGCTTTGTATCAACAACGATGTTCGCTCTGTCATGGTGTGGATCTGGATAGTGCGGCGGCCCCGGAATTAGTCGGCGCGACTTTTCGTAAGAGTTGGTCTCGGCTAGGGGCTAGTGTTGGCGAGTTATTTAACCTTATTGTCACATCTATGCCGCCTAGTCAGCCGGGCAGTCTGAGCGACGCGCAGGGGTTAGATGTCCTTGCTTTTATCCTCGGCAGCAACAATGTATTGCAAGGCAGTGAAGAGTTAAAGGATGACTACGGCTACCTAAGTGCTATACCTCTTTCAAGGGGTGACGAAGTGTTGGATAGCGCAGCGACTTTTATCGAAGGTGTGTACGGAATCGAACCGAGCGGCACTGGGCCATCGTTCGACGAGTTGCTGGCGGCTGCAGATAACTCGCAGGACTGGCTCTATCACAATCAGAATTATCAGGGTACGCGTTATTCCGAGTTAGTCGAGATCGACACGTCCAACGCAAATAATCTACAACAAGTCTGCGCCTATCAACTGAATACCAATGCGACTATGCAAAACGGTCCCATCGTCTATCAGGGCACGATGTATGTGACCAATGCGACCCATACGGCAGCTATTAATGCCGCCACTTGTCAGAAGATATGGACTTACGATTGGGAGCCCAAGGACCGCATGGTATGGGGAAACAACCGTGGCGTCGCGATCAGGGATGGCTACGTAGTTCGAGGCACAGCGGATGGTTATCTACTGGCCCTCGATTCGGCCAATGGGAATCTTCTGTGGGCGCGACAGGTCGCCGATCCTTGGTTGGGTGAAACATTTACCATGCCGCCGATGATCTATGAAGACATGATACTGATCGGTCCGGCGGGTAGTGAGAACGCGATTTCGGGCTGGGTCGGTGCTTTCTCAATTCATGATGGTGAAGAGCTTTGGAAATTCCAAACCGTACCGGAGGCAGCTGCAGGCGGCGGAGAGACTTGGGGTAACCCGGAGAACATCCCACTCGGTGGCGGTGCTGTCTGGACACCTTTAAGCATGGATATGGAGCTAGGCGAGCTATACGCGGCGGTTACCAATCCTGCGCCAGATTTGCCTGCTTATCTGCGCCCAGGGGAAAATCTCTACACCAATAACATTGTCGCGCTCGACGTGCACACGGGCGAGCTTAACTGGCATAAGGCACTCGTGCCAAATGACGATCACGACTGGGATTTGACTCAAGTTAGTCCGGTATTGAAGGCAGGACGCAATAACGTGTCTCGTGACTTCGTTGCGACTGTAGGCAAGGACGGAATCCTACGCGGCCTGGACAAGCAGACGCACGAGATTCTGTATGAGACTCCTGTTACTACGATACTAAATGCTGAAGTGCCCGTAACTCAAGAAGGTGTCTTCGCCTGTCCTGGTGTCTACGGAGGCGTGCTTTGGAGTGGGCCTGCTTATCACCCAGGTGAGAAATTATTGATAACACCATCGATAGACTACTGTGCGCGGTTCACGGCGGCAGAGGATGTGGAATACATTCCGGGTCAGTTATTTATGGGAGGGAGCGTGCTCCCAAATGAGGGAGTGCAGACGGGTTGGCTCACTGCGATAGACGCAGAGTCAGGAGACGTTAAGTGGCGTTATCATTCGCCTACTCCTATGGTATCGGGTGTAACAACAACGGCTGGCGGCTTGGTGATAAGTGGCGAGCTTACTGGCAACCTTCTGCTAATGGATGCCGGCTCGGGAGACATCTTACATAGCGTCAATACTGGTGCTCCAGTGGGTGGTGGTATTGTGACCTATGAGGTTGAAGGGAGGCAGTACATAGCCACTAATTCTGGCAATGCGATGCTAACTTTTAGAACTGGCACTGAGTCGCAACGAACCGGGAGCATTATTGTCTATGCCTTGCCCAAAGAATAATTGGTAGGCCCTAACTGATCTTTGGGCTATTTGTATTAATAGCCCTTGCGCGATCATAAGACTAGACGACTCGTTTCTCTCTCAGCTCTGCGATTTCACTTTTGCTATAGCCAAGCTCTTGCATGATTTCGTCAGTGTGCTCGCCGAGTGTGGGCGGGCGCGTGCGGATTTCGCCCGGTGTTTCCGATAGCTCGACAGGTGTCTTCATCAATGGGGCTGGCTTGTCCAGACCAGGATATTCCACGAGTTGGAACAAGCCCTTCGCGGTAACATGCGGGTCATCTAGCACTTCCTGAGGCGAGAGTACTGGGCCTGCTGGCAATCTTGCTGCTTCCATTTCTGCGAGTACTTCCTTCGAAGTTCTCTGGGCACACCAGACCGCGGTTCTTTCGCTGATCAATTCGCCGTTGTCGCCTCGAGAAATGTCGTCCTTAAAGCGCGGATCAGTTATCCAATGGTCTTCGCCCATTAGATCGGTCCAGCGTTTAAATAAAGGTCCACCAACTGACTGCACTAATACCCAGCCATCTCTCGTCTTGAAAGTGTCGGCAGGCCCTGAGGTCTGCGAGCGGTTGAGGGTTGCCACGCGATTAAGCTGAATGGCATTCTGCTCGATAGCGGTGCCGTTCATCATAGTAAGTGCGGTGTTAAAAAGAGAGCCCTCTACCATCTGACCTTTGCCGGTCTTCTGTCTCTCGAACAAGGCAGCCATAGTGCCGAAAGCCGATAAGCTGGCAGTGCCGAAATCGATATACGGGGGGTAGGCCTTGACCGGCTGGTCTGGTGTGCCTGACATATACATGGCGCCCGACATGGCCTGACCTAGGCCGTCGAAGCCGACGCGGTTTGCATAGGGGCCGCCGCGGCCGAAGGCAGAGACTGTAGTGAGGATAATATCTGGCTTGGTAGCCTTGAGGCTCTCGTAATCAAGGCCCATCGCCTCGAGTGTGTCCGGTGGAAGGTTCGCAATGACCACGTCGGCGGTCTTCACCAGCTTTTTGACGATTTCGCGTCCCTCGGGCTTCATCGGATTGAGTGTCAGGCACTTTTTATTGCGTGCCAGCTGCATGAATAGGCTTCCGTCGCCCTTATCGCTGATCGGGGACAGGAACCGATCCTCACTGCCATCGATCTTTTCAATTCGAATAACTTCGGCCCCCATATCCCCTAAGAGCGTGCCACAGTAGGGCCCTGCGATGTAACGACCAAAATCTAGTACCCGAATTCCTTTTAAAACCTGCGTCATACTTTGCTTCCATTATGTGAGAATGTTCTTAAATTTGAGCTGAAATATTAACATAAGCAACTAATTTATAGGGATATTTTACCTGTAGATAAATTTTACACCCATGCTTATTTTTGTGAGGTGGTTAACGTATTTCGTCACGCTACTTCTGCATACTCTCTGTTAAATGAGATGCCAACCACATTGAGACTAAAATGTTCTAAAGACTTTAGTCACGTGCTTTAACAGACTGCATCGCAGGAGAATTTACGTATGACTTTGGCTGAAAATAAGAACGTATCGAAACAAGTTCAAAATAAGCTAACTTCTATTTTGAAAAAGCCCTATCAAGATGTCTGTAATGTCTGTAAAGGCACCGGGCAGAGCCTGTTAAGGTTACTCTGAAGCTCTCATAGCAGATTGAATCCACAAGCCCGGGGCATTTCACAAGCTGCCGGGCTTCTTGTTTGCCGCACAGTGCTGATTTACAATCCCATTACTCTCCGCTCTGCGGACACGCTCCTGCTTCTGAGGCTAGTCGGCCCAGTACAGTAAAATACAAAGGTCAGCCCATGATTTCAGCTAGACAGTTACGACTCGGCATACTACCTATTTTCGCCTCGACCCTTTTCTACATCACGCCCGTGCAAGCGGCCGAGTTTCCGGGGTATGTAGTAGCCCCAGAGCGCAGAACGACGGGTATTGGTAAGTTCTACATGGGTCGTGAAATTTCTTTCGTGATGGGGCATCAGGCTGCAGGTTGGCTGAACCGTCCGGGTCGTATTCAGGAAGAGATGCCTGATGAGGTAGTCGCGAACATGGGCTTGGATCCAGATCACGTGGTTGCTGATATCGGCGCTGGCTCAGGCTATTTCTCTTTTAGGATCGCGAAACTGGTACCCGAAGGCAAGGTGCTGGCGGTGGATATTCAACCGGAGATGCTGGCAATCATAGACCAGCGCAAGGCTGCGGACGGCGTGACTAATATCGAAGGTGTTATGGGCACGGTGGATGATCCAAACTTGCCACCTAATTCTATCGATGCTGCAATCATGGTCGATGCCTATCACGAGTTCGATCACCCCTTCGAGATGATAAATGGGATCAACGAAGCGCTTAGAGTTGGAGGTCGCATATTCCTGCTGGAATACCGCGGTGAAGACGACTCGGTGCCTATTCGGCCGTTGCACAAGATGACAGAAGAGCAGGTAGTAAAAGAAATGGGTGTTTTCGGTCTGGAATGGACTGACACGCTAGGCTTTCTGCCTTGGCAGCACATGATGGTATTTACCAAGGTTGCTGCTAATTAACGAGTACATCGTAACGCGCTGCTCGCCTGGCTAGCGGCGTTAGCTTCAAAACTCCCTTTTGATCTTACGAATCTCTCGTTCTGGTTTCCCACTCTTGCAGGGCCTGCATCCAAACTGTCTGTGAGCGGCATCTTTGACTTAGAGATAAGTTTTTTGCCAAGTTTTGTAACACTGATGCAATCATTTATCAGTAGCCCGGCTACTTTGATCAGAAATACACAGAAACCGCCACCATCTAACGTATGGAGGGTGGAAAATATGGCAAATCATAGATACACACAGATAACTGTACCGATGGATAGGTATTTAAGAAGTCTTACCCCTAGGGCAAAGGTGTGGGTGAGCGTACTGGAAGGTAGTCTAGTACTGGTTCTGTTCACATCGTTGGTTTTCTATGTGCACTGATCCTGCTCAGTAGACATTAAGTAGGAAAACATTTCGAAAAAAGGCAGCGATGCTGTCTTTTTTTTCGAACCAATTTTGAGGGTAGAGTGCCCTAGAATGTCTGTCTAATTTTTAAGGCATACTTTACGCCGGTGCCGTTACAGGAGTCTTCAACTTCTTCTACAATTCCGGCGGCAGTCGTACCAACAAAGCGAACCCTTTCTCTGCAGCGGATTTGGTTGTTGGCGTTCTGTATGTCGAAGCGAAAAGTGACTCCGTTGAAGGCTTGTTTTTCGGCGAAGAAGTTTAGGCCATATTCGCCAATATCGGTCTCTGTATCGTTGATGTCTATTTGCGTCAGCCCACTACCGTCGCGTGCGGAATTAAAGTAGCTGAAGCCATAACTAAAATTGTATTCAGTAATGTCGTGTCGAAAATTAGCTCGCCCGAACCAGCGACCGTTTCTACGTAGGCGCCGCTGTGTGCCGAGGAAGGGGTCTGTTACCTGCGAGTCTTGTAGGCTCAATCCGAGTGTGAGCAGGGCGTTAGGAACGCCGAGGTAGCCCAGACGTGTGCTCGCATCGAAGTTAGCACCATAGCGTTTACCGTCTCCAATATTGCCCCTTGCCGACTGTAGGTCGGTAGCGCTGGGAGAAATATCAATGCGATCGATAACATCGGTCAAGTCTCGGTAATAGAGTTCGGTATTGAGTACGCCAATACTATTGGGTAGGCGATACTCCAAATTCATTTCATAGTTCCAAGCCTGCTCCTGCGCAATTTCGGGATTGCCAGCCTGTGTATTTTGATCGTCATCTGAGTTGTCGGTGCTGGCGCTGAAATCGTAGAAGCTCAATTGTGAAACAGTCTTCTCAATTGTCGTGCGAAGTTGCAGGGATTGAGTGATGTCGAAGCGGTAGTCGAGTTTGGGGCGCACAAAAGAAAAATCTCTTTCGTTGGTGACGTCTCCGGCCTGGGTAATCGTCGACGTCTCATAGATCAATGAGCTTTCTAAGGACATGCGGGCGTTGATTTGCCAATTGTGGATGGCAAAGTTCTCGAATCGTACTTCCTCTACTGTGGAGCTCGCATTGTTGACGGATTGTGGTACGAGTCCACCGTGGGCGACTGAGGTGATGCCTGTGCCTGGCAAGCCCAAGCGAAGGTCTGAGTCGCGTATTGTCTGGGCGCCCTCGAAACCAATTTCCATTCCTTGGTTACTGCCTAGATCAAACGTATAGGAGGTGCGACCTATACGTTCGCGGTCGCGGCCGGCAGAGAACAGGAAGAGATCCTTTTCTTCTGAGTCGGCAAATACGTCGAAGCGATCTCGTGTATAGGTAAAGTTTCTATCGTTCACAATAAATAGGAAGCGGTACTTACTGCCACTGTCGAAGCTGTATTCGTAGTCGCCACCGATCTCCCAATTGTTACGTTCGCGTATCTCGTTTTCGTGTTCTTTGGTCGTGATCAAGGTGCCGGTGGTATAGTCGTTGATGGTTCGCGTTATATCTGTTGGCGGATTGTTCTCTGCGAAGAGGCCATTGAATTGCACCATGCTCTTCTCAAACTGGTAGCCAAGATTGAAGCTGGTCTCGTACTCAGTTTGATTGCGCAAATTGTCCTGGGATCGGGTCTCCAGTAACTCGCCATCTGGATCAACGCTAAATTCATTGGTAAACCGGTTCTCGTAACGCGGTTCGGCTTCGATGTGGAATAGGTAGTTAAATGCGCCATTCTGGCCGGTATAAGAAAGCTTAGCGCCTGGATCGACTGTGCCGTCGTGGAGGCGGTCCATATTGAGCTCGGTGGAGATGCTGGAGCGGGACTGTGCATCGAGTAGTACGACGTTAACGACCTGACCACCGCCACGTATATCCATATCGTCGGAGGTGCCACGTATAATTTCAATGTAGTCGACCTGATCGGCAGCGATACGGCTCAACTGACTGCGTCCCTCATTGTTTTTGCCGGTCGTGCGTTGACCGTTGATGAGGATTTCGCCTTTGCCTGAGCCCAGACCGCGACTATTGCCCCGATTATTTCTGTTGCCGTTTAGTGCAAGACTGATTCCAGGAATACGATCGATCATGTCGTTGACGGACACTGGAGAATATTGAGTAAAGAAACCTGCCTCATACACTACAGTAGATTCGTCGACGGCCTGTGGCTCGGCTTGCTGAGCAAAGCCTTGATTCACTCCCGCTATAGCGACGCCAAGAAGGCTAAGTCGGATAAGCTTTTCAGGCAGAGAAAGGCGCCGTGTCATTGTAATGCTCCATAGGTCTATCGGGTTTCACGCCAAACCTTTCTATCTAGAATAACTCTGCTGATCAACAAGCTAGATCGAAGGTCTCAGAAAGTTTTTGGATGGATCGAAGTTAGTATTCTAACGGGGCATGATTATACTGATGGGGTATCTGCAATACTGTGACAAATTGTGTAATAAAGATGGCAAAAGTGCCTTCTTTCGCTGCTTTTCGAGAAGTTTTACATTACCCAAGATTGGCTATCGACTTTGATTGGAGAAGCTTTAGCAGATTGAGAAAACGATCTGCTAACGTAGAGATTTGGCAGCGGTTTTAGAAGGTGCCGCGTATCTTTATCGCATACTTCTCGCCAGTATGGCTGCAGGAATCTTCTAGCTCGCTGAGGACACCGGTTGCGATCGTGCCGCCTGTATAGCGAAGGCGAACACGACAGCGCTCACTTTCATGGGGGTTAGTAGCTTCGAATCGGAGAGTCATCCCTTCCCAGCCCTGATACTCAACAAATAAAATCGAGAAAGGGTCTGAATTATACGATTCGATTCTATTAATGTCGTATACCTTATTGTTGTCTAGAATGCTGTTTCGGTAGGTAAAACCATAGTTTATATCACGCTCTGGCATGTCGTGCCTGAACCCTAGGCTGTAGTTACCTCTGCCCTGACGATTGTTGCTAAAATAACTGAGCCGCCTATCGATACCGAGGAAAGGGTCGGTAACGCTCGAGCTTTCTAGGTTTAGTCCTGTAGTTACCAATATTCCAGGTTGGCCTATGAAGTTTAATCGAAGACTGCCGTTAAGGCGTAGCCCATAGCGCTCACCGTCGCCAATATTACCATTCGCAGACTGAATGGTTGTAAGCGTTGAAACATCGACTCGATCGATGACGTCTTCGAGGTCATGGTAGTAGATATTCGAACTTATAACACCATTGTCATCATTAAAGCGGTATTCAAGATTTAAGTCATAGCGCCAGGATTGTTCCTGCCGTAGTTCAGGGTTTCCAGCTATCGTGTTCTGATCCTCATCGCCTGAATTAGTATTTGCGGTGAAGTCATTGAAGCTTAACTGTGAAACATTTTTCTCTACGGTCGCACGAAATTGTAGTGATGGTGTTAAATCAAAACGGTAGTCTACTTTTGGTCTAATAAAATCGAAGTCGCGTTTTTTGCTGACATCTCCAGATTGTGCAATCTCCGAAGTCTCTATAATTAATGTGGTCTCAAGCGACATGCGGCTATTAATTTGTAAATTATGAATTATGAACGATTCATAGCGAAGCTCTTCTACCGTGGCATTCGTATTATTTACCTCCGACAGTCCGCCGAAGTCCTGAGAGACCATTCGAGTGTCGGATAATAAGCCGAGTTGTAGAGAGGAATCGAGAATCGTTTGAGCCCGCTCTATGCCAACCTCGATATTCTGGCTGCCAGCGAAGGCGAAAGAATAGGAACTGCGAATAATTCTTTCCTGATAGCGATTAAAATTAGCGAGGAATAGGTCCTTCTCGCGAGCTTTGGCATCAACATTGAAGCGCTCGCGAGTGCTATCGTCTTCTTTCTTATTTAGGATGAAGAGAGTTTTCCAGCGCGCATTGTTGGCGAAAGTGTGCTCATAGTCACCACCGATCTCCCAAAATTCACTGATTTGATTCGTGTCATCGAATTGCACAGTGTCTTTTCTCGGGACGTCCACAAAGTTAAAAATGGTTCTTTCAATTATAGAAGGGGCATCTCTGTTTTCAAACTGGGCGTTGATATGGGCTATATCATTTTCACCGAATTCGTAGCCGAGGTTAGCGCTGAATACTAGAGGCTGTGAATCGGTAGTTGTAACTCGGCTGACATAGTCGTTTGGAGTTCCGTCGGCCAAGAAGCTGTCCTCATACCCTTTGCGTCTTTCCCATCGTGGCTCGGACTCGGCACTAAAAAGGTAGTCCAGCGCGCCGCGTTGGCCCGTGAGTGAAAACCTTCCCCCTGGTTTTAGTTCGCCATCATGAAGATGGTCGGCGTTGATCTCATAGGCGATGGAAGCGCTGCTTTCAGCTTCGAGCAGCACGATATTTATGACTTGACTGCCACCGCGAACATCGAGTTCGCCTGAAGTGCCGCGGATGATCTCGATATACTGCACTTGATTTGCCGGGATCCGGCTGAGTTGGCTATTACCTTCGTTTTCCTTGCCGGTCGTGCGTCGACCGTTGATTAGAATTTGGTCACCGCCAAGGCCTAAACCTCGTCGACTAGAGCCGCTAGAGCTGCCGGGGCCGCCATTTCCTCCGCCAGCATCACCACGTGCCACGCTGATGCCAGGAATGCGATCGAGCATATCGTTTACCGAGAAGGGCTCGTATTGAGCGAAGAATTCCGCCGGGTAGGTAACTGTCGAATCGTTAGTCGTGGGCTCTTGTGCTAGCGCGGATGCGGAGAATATGGCTCCGCTTAGGAGAAGAGCAAGCGAGAGAGCATGATTCGAAGCTGAGTTACAACACATACAAGACTCCGGGGGATATTTTTTACTAACTCTGAATTACGTATTACGCGACAAAGGCCGCCCGAAATTGGACGTAAGTATGCACATAATCGACCAGTTAAAGAATCAGTTGGAGGCTCTTGTTTGTGACATTTTGTAATGTGCCCAGATAAGCGCCGCTTTGCGCTTGTTCCGCGAATTGAGGATAATAGCCGCCTGCGAACAAAGCGGGTCCCAGAGGGAATATTGGAGCCGGCTGACAAACCAAAATAGCTTGATAGCGTCTTTAGGTAGACCAGAGGTTTTAAATGCAACGTGAATCAATGGAAGTCGATGTAGTCATTGTAGGTGGTGGGCCAGCTGGATTGTCCACGGCGTGTCGGCTTTTGCAGTTGGCTAAGGAAGCGCAGACTGAGCTTTCAGTCTGCGTACTCGAGAAGGGCTCAGAAGTAGGGGCACATATCCTGTCGGGCGCGGTATTCGAACCTTCGGCACTGAATGAATTGTTTCCAGACTGGCAGGAAAGGGGGGCTCCTTTAAATACGGCGGTAACAGGAGACGATGTCTACTATTTACCCTCTGCTGAGAAGTCCTTCAAGTTCCCGGGACTATTGGTTCCAAGACAGATGCACAACGATGGCAACTACATTATTTCCTTAGGCAACCTCTGCCGCTGGCTGGCCGAACAGGCGATGGAGCTAGGCGCGGAAGTCTTTCCGGGCTTTGCAGCCGCAGAAATTCTCTACAATGAAGACGGCAGTGTTAAAGGTGTTGCGACTGGAGACATGGGCGTCGATGCTAATGGCGAGCAGAAGTCTTCCTTTGAGCCTGGATTCGAGTTCCATGCAAAGTACACGATTCTGGCAGAGGGCTGTCGCGGTCACTTGGGTAAGGAATTAATCGATAAATTCCAACTCGACAAAGATAGCGACCCCCAACACTACGGACTGGGCCTCAAGGAAGTTTGGGAAATTCCTGAGCAGCAACATAAGGAAGGCCTAGTTGTGCATACTGCAGGCTATCCTATGATCAGGGATAGTTTTGCTGCGACTAGTGGCGGATTCCTTTACCACCTAGAAGGCAATCAGGTATCCCTGGGTCTCATCGTGGACCTCGGATATAAAAATCCACACATTAGCCCCTTCGATGAGTTTCAGAAATTCAAGCAGCACCCAACCATCAAGCAATATATAAAAGGTGGCAAGAGGTTAAGCTATGGCGCTAGAGCGCTGATAAAAGGTGGCCTAAACTCGTTGCCTAAGATGACATTCCCCGGTGGGCTGCTTATCGGTTGCGACGCGGGTACGATGAATGCCGCTAAGCTAAAAGGCAGTCATACGGCCATGAAGTCCGGGATCATCGCGGCAGAAACCTTGTTCGAGGCGCTGAGCGCCGAATCGTCAGAGAAGGAGCTGGTTGATTACACGGTGCGTTTCGCAAATTCCGAGCTTTTCGATGAGTTGTACAAAACTCGAAACTTTAGCTCGGGCCTTCACAAGTTCGGTTTTTGGCTGGGCAGTGCACTAACTTTTATTGAACAGAATATTTTCTTCGGCAAGTTCCCGCTTACATTTCATGATAAGTCACATGACTATGCGCAGATGACACCGGCGGCCCAGAGCCCAAAAATTTCTTACCCCAAAGCCGATGGTAAGATTAGTTTCGATAAGTTGTCTTCGGTATTTCTATCGAATACGAATCACGCCGAAGACCAACCCTGCCATCTGCAGTTGAAAGACTCGGCTATCCCCATCGGGCACAACTTACCGCTCTATGATGAGCCGGCTCAGCGCTATTGCCCTGCAGGTGTGTATGAGGTTGTTGAAGAGGAAGGTGGGAGTAAGAGATTTCAGATTAACGGCCAGAACTGCGTGCATTGTAAGACCTGTGATATCAAGGATCCTTCGCAGAATATCCATTGGGTAGTTCCGGAAGGCAGTGGTGGGCCGAATTATCCAGCCATGTAGCCCTCTCATAGAGGGCCTGGGGCGGGCTTGTGGTTTTCCTTTAAGCCCTGAGCTTTGACATGCTAGAGTAATATGCTGGAATTCTCCTCGTTAGTCCGGTGAATTAGCATGTTTCGTCAACTATCAGTAATCCCTCCAAGTTTACTGTTGGTGCTGTCGTTGCTCTCATCCTCGAGCTCTGCACAAGAGCAGATACTCAGAGATCGCTGGATCGAAGTACGCAGCGATAATTTTCATATCTACAGCCAGAAATCTTCTAGGCAAACGAATCAATTTTCACAAGGTAGTATGGAATTTGACGTAGAAGATTTCAACGAGGCGCGCAAGTCATTTCAAAGAGCAGGAAGTCTAAAAGAAGAACAGCCGGATTTTTACTACGCGCTTGCTGGTACTTATTTGCGATTGGGGAATGAGCCTGAGGCGCGGTGTTGGGCGGATACGGCTGGGAGAATTTTGTCATTGCATGACAATATCTATCAACCGGGTAATAACAAGGTAAAGGTTATTGATTCGTCTACTATCCTGCGCGACTCAAGCCCCGGCTTTAGTGTATTCGCACAGGGATCTAGAAAAAGCCGCAACTAGGTGCTGTCCAGACTGCTGCTGATTTTTAGTTCAAGTCAGCGTCTTGCCAGTAACGCGTGCCCTTGATAGTGGCTTGAAGAGCTAGGCCACTTTGAGTCAATTGATATACCGTCACATTATCTAGGATCGCTTCTCCACTTACAGAGCCGCCTAAATCTCCTGCCTTTGCCGCCGCATCTGCCTGTCCACCAATCGATATGCCTACATCCATGAAGCGTTCCAGTGCGTCATTATTGTGGAAGACGAAGATGGCGCGAAAGTCTTTCACGCCTGCACCTATGCCGATGCCAACTTCACCCATGCGCATATAAGTGTCGCTACCGTTGGATCGAACTATGCCAATACCCCCACCAAAACTGGCTAAGATAAGATTTATATTGGCGTTGGAAAATACCGCATAGCCACTCGCACTTGCTATCTGTGCTCTTGTGTCGGGCTTGACTGAATAGAGTTGTGTGAGTACTTCCTGGCGCATGTCTTGAATAGCCTGCCTACGTTCGATAGGTGTTCCTCGCGTCAAGCCTGTAGCCGTGCAAGAGGCTAGAAATAGCAGTAGCAATACGCAGGTGATAAGTCCAGCTGGCATAGTGCCTGTCTTAATATTCATGCTCGCTTCTCCAGCATAGAATTTAGTTAATTTCACTCGTAAATATGTATCCCTCGACAAGTTTCTTAACTTCGTCAATCTTAGTCTTGTCGGCTACATCGATACTGAGAACCAGTCCTCGCTTCTTCTGAATTTCACTCGTAATAGTCACATCTAGCGATTTTTTGGCTAGTAATTCACGCATGACTTGTTCTGAAATTTTTTGACGTAGAGTCGGTCGAAATATTTTACCGACAGCGGTGAGCGGCATTGCATCTATAAACTCGATTCTTTTTGGAATCGCCGCGCGTTCGGACATTGCGCTAGCGCAATGATCGATAAGTTCTTGCTCGGTTACATCGCTATTAGCTACCTTCACCACGTAGGCCATGGGTAGCTCGCCCGCATAGGGGTCGGGCAATCCTATTGCGATGGATGTCACTACGTCGGCGTGTACATTAAGAGGTTCTTCGATCAGTTCTGGATCGATGTTGTGGCCACTGCGTATAATGAGGTCTTTGGCGCGTCCCGAGAGATAGAGGAAACCTTCGGCATCCATGTAGCCAATATCACCGGTATTGAACCAGCCATCCTCGACCCAGGCGGAGGCATTATCGACATTGCTCTTATAGCCTTCAAATACCTGTGGGCCTTTGACCAAGATCACGCCGCTTTCACCTAACGGGCAGTCTTTAATGACCGTAGTTCCATCTAGGTGGGTAATGCGAATCTCTGAGTAGGGTACGCGCATGCCAACGCTGCCGGGTGGTTGAATAAGTGGAGCGCGTGAAATTAGCGCAGTAGTTTCGGTCATGCCATAACCGTTGCCTACCTCTACGCCAAAATTCTTTTCGAAGGTAAGCTCGAATGGCAGTGAGAGGGGGGCAGCACCCGAATTGATATTGGTCAGGCTGCTGATGTCTGCATTGCCTACCGGAATATCTGCCAGTGCCATGAGTACAGTTGGAACGGCTGAGAATTGCTTTACCTGGAAACGCTCGACGTGGTTCCAAAAGTTCTTCATCGCTATCGGTGAGCGAAATCCACTAGGGGTCATTAATACGATGCGATAGCCTACCGCGAAGGCAGCGACACCTTGAATAATGCAGCCATAAATATGAAACAGCGGCAGTCCACAAAGCACGGTATGCCGTTCCATGTGCGCTGTATAAACTTGCATCAACTGCCCTAAGAATGCCATGTTGCCGTGCGTCAGTTGAGCCAGCTTGGGTCGGCCAGTTGTGCCACCCGTATGGAAGTAGGCGGCCTTTTGGTCGGCTGAGAACTTTCTACCCGTGGTTAGCGATGTGCCATTCATTTTTGCGATAGACGAGTCAAAATCTAGGATGTCGAAATTTTCCTTAGACAGCTCTGCAGATTCTGGATTGCACAGGCCCGCTATATTAACTTCCAGCAGTACGGTCACACCAGCGCACCCGGATACTGCGGCACGCACTTTTTCATTGATGTCACTATGCTGGGATTGCGCGAGGCAGATGACAATCTTGGCATTGGCCGCTGTAATAATTTCGGCAATGTGCTCTGCTTCTAGCATAGGGTTGATTGGATTGGAGATGCCGGCTGCTTGGGCGCCCCAAATAGCAAAATGAGTCTGTGGCAATATCGGCAGGATAATGGAGACAGCTTCATCTGCAGTTACGCCAAGCTCATTTAGTAGGTTCGCTGTGCGTGTAACCTGTGCTCCTAACTCGGCGAAGCTGATTGTTTGTGCAGGTTCATCGGGCAGTCCCTGTAATAAAAACTCCAGTGCGGCTTTATCCCCAAAGCGATCCGCGCTGTCTTTTATCAAATTGTAGCTGTCGGTGTAGGGAAATTGCTCAGTTAGCGGGGTTTTCTCAAATGCCTCTACATCGGCAATGGTTTCCATGACGGGTTCGGGAGTCGGTAGTTGCGACAGATCAATCAAGGGTGTTCTCCTGGTTCTAGCTAATATTTTGCAATGACTGGCCAGCACGAATTTCGTCACATTCAAGCGGGTTTTCCTTGCGGCAATTTATAGCACGAAATTGGATAGTAGGGCTGCGTAATTGTGAGGTTAGGTGCTGCGGGAATTGGAGAAATTGACCATCGTGCTCAGGGCATCTCGATACTCTGAGGGAGGCAGCACGTCGAGGCAGGCAAGTGCTTTATCGGACTCTGACTTGGCGAGCTTACGAGAGTAATCCAGCGCGCCGCAATTCTGCACGATCTCGATTACTTGATTCAGCCTCTCGGCTTGAAGCTCTTCATCGGCGAGTGCTTGCCTAACCACCTGAGCTTGTTCTTCGCTGCCATGTTCTAGGGCGTAGATGAGTGGAAGCGTTGGCTTTCCTTCAGCTAGGTCGTCACCAATATTCTTGCCCAGGGCATCGCTGTCTCCGGCATAGTCCAGCACATCATCGATTAGTTGATAGGTAGTGCCGAGGTGCATGCCAAAATTCTTCAGAGCCAGTTCTTCGTCGCTGGAGGCGTTTGATAGGATCGCTCCACACTGCCCCGCGGCTTGGAACAAGATCGCCGTCTTATTCTGAATAACTTCCATGTAGTTCTGTTCGGTTGGATTCGGGTTGTCCTTGCTGATTAGCTGCAAAACCTCGCCCTCTGCGATCTTATTGGTGGTGTTGGCGATGATTTCCATGATTTTCATGTTGCCGAGCGTCACCAGTATCTGGAATGCCCTAGAGTAGATGAAATCGCCCACTAGGACGCTTGAGGGGTTATTCCAATGTTCGTTAACTGTTGGTCGCCCGCGTCGTAAGGACGACATGTCGACGACGTCATCATGCAACAAAGTGGCGGTATGGATGAATTCGATCACCGAAGCTAGAGATACATGTTGCTGATTGTCGATTTTGCAGGCTTTTGCGGCGAGGAGAACAAGGAGGGGGCGCAGGCGCTTGCCGCCAGCCTCAACGATATAGTGGCCAATATTTTCAACGAGCGGCACATTAGAGTAGAGCTGGTCTACTATGAATTTATCTACGGCCTTAAAGTCGTCTTCGACAACTGATCGAATTTGCTGATACATAGTCACTTTTACTGCTAATTTTCCTGCTGTTGGCTGGAAGCAGTTCTCAATTGATGGGAGTCTGTGTGAGCACGCATGCTAGGGAGCGAAATGGGTGCTGTCAAGCCGGCTAGACCTGCAGATAAAGGCTTTTGACCGACAGCGCGTGCCCAAATGCGCAGAGCGACTAAATACGGGCCCTTCCTGATATTTCTTCCCTAGCGATGAAAGGTAAATCTGCTTGCTTCGAAGAGATCGTTCCCGTAAAATGCCGGCCCCTATAGGAATGGGTAAATTTCTCATTCAAAAGGCGGTATCGGAGAGAATTATGTACGCGGTTATTAAGAGTGGTGGCAAGCAACACAGAGTTGAAGAAGGTGAAATTCTTCGTCTTGAGAAATTGGAAGCCGCTACTGGTGAAGAAGTAAGTTTCGATAATATTCTGATGGTTGGCGAAGGCGAGTCTGTGAAGATTGGTACGCCCTATGTCGAAGGCAGCAAGGTCACTGCAGAAGTCGTTAAGCAGGGTCGAGCCAACAAGGTTACGATTATCAAGTTTAATCGTCGTAAGCATTCGCGTAAGCAACAGGGTCATCGCCAGTGGTTTACAGAAGTTAAGATTACTGGAATTACAGCTTAAGGCTCGGAGTTAGGTAATGGCACATAAGAAAGCAGGTGGTAGTACTAATAACGGTCGTGATTCGGAATCGAAACGACTAGGTGTAAAGAAGTATGGTGGCGAAGTTGCCATCGCAGGAAATATTATTGTGCGTCAGCGCGGCACTCGTTTCCATCCGGGTGAGAACGTAGGTTGTGGCAAAGACCACACCTTGTTCGCCAAGGCTGATGGTGTTGTGAAGTTTGCTGTTAAAGGCCCTCACAACCGAAAATTCGTGAGCATCGAAGTAGCCTAGTAAAGCAGTTCGTTACTAAAAAGCCTCGTCGTTCGACGGGGCTTTTTAGTTTATGAAACACTCATCACTTAATGCGGTATCGCTTCGGCGGGCGGATCTGGTAAACCATAAAATGAGCACATCGTGAAATTTGTAGACGAAGCAGAAATTGTAGCCGAAGCAGGCAACGGAGGAAGCGGTGCCTTAAGCTTTCGGCGTGAGAAATATGTCGAGCGTGGAGGCCCTGATGGTGGGGATGGCGGCGACGGCGGTAGTGTTTTCATGCAGGCCGATGCCTCTCTGAATACCTTGGTGGATTTCCGCTTTCAGCCTGTTTATCGAGCGCAGTCAGGCGCGCCTGGGCAGGGTAGGCATTGTACCGGTCGCGGTGGAGACGATCTGTTGGTTAGGGTGCCGCTAGGCACCACAGTTATAGACGTGAATACTGAGGAGCTGATTGCTGACCTCAACGTGCCAGACCAGCCAGTCATGGTAGCTAAGGGTGGTTTTCACGGTATGGGCAACATCCGCTTTAAATCTAGTACCAATAGAGCGCCGCGCAAAACGACGAAGGGCAAGTCAGGGGAGATGCGAAAGCTGCAGCTTCAGCTTCGCCTCATGGCTGATGTAGGTCTGCTCGGATTCCCTAACGCGGGTAAATCGACACTCATCCGCTCCGTGTCCGCAGCCACCCCAAAGGTCGCTGACTATCCGTTTACAACTCTAGTGCCCAATCTCGGCGTAATTAGCCTGGGAATGGAACGCAGCTTCGTGATGGCAGATATTCCAGGACTTATCGAGGGCGCCTCGGAAGGTGCGGGGCTTGGATTTCGATTCCTGAAGCATTTATCCCGAACTCGTCTGCTAGTGCATCTAGTCGATGCCTTGCCGGCGGATGGCAGTAATCCAATCGACAATGCGGAAAAGATTATCACGGAGCTGGAAAAGTTTAGCCCGACGCTTGCTCAGAAGGAGCGCTGGCTGGTCATTAACAAGGTGGACCTTCTAGATTCCGAGCTCTTAGAAAAATTGAGACAAGGCCTACGTGAGCGGCTCTCGTGGGAGGGCGATATCTACGAGGTGTCGGCGCTAAATAAACTTGGCTGTAATGATATGTGTGAGGATCTTATGGGCTCCATCGAATCCCATAGGGCGAGGCTTCTCGAGGACGAGGACTACCAAGCACTGCTGTTGGAGAAGGAGGCAGCGATGGCTTTCGAGATCCGGCGGACCATAGAGAGTACTAAATCTGCGAAGCTACAAGACGATGACCTAGTAGACGATGAATTATTAGATGGTGATTGGGAAGAATGAGCACGCCTTGATGCGAGAATCGATAAAACAATCAAAGCGCTGGGTAGTCAAAGTTGGTAGCTCGCTAGTAACCAATAATGGCCGCGGGCTAGACCTGAGCGCGATCGAAGACTGGGCGGGCCAACTCGTTGCTATGCAGAAGTTGGGCATACAGGTTGTGCTGGTGTCTTCTGGTGCAGTGGCAGAAGGGGTCGCGCGACTCGATTTAAAATCTCGTCCTAAGCAGGTTCAATTGCAGCAAGCCGCAGCTGCAGTTGGACAGATGGGCTTGATTCAGGCCTATGAAAGCTGTTTCATGCGACATGGTGTGCATGCCGCACAAATCTTGCTCAGTCATGACGACCTCTCTGATAGAACACGTTATTTAAACGCGCGCAGCACGTTGACCACCCTGTTAGAGATGGGAGTCATCCCTGTAGTGAACGAGAACGATACGGTTGCTACCGCTGAGTTGTGCTTTGGTGATAACGATACGCTGGCAGCGCTAGTTGCGAACCTTATTAATGCCGATGTGATGCTGATCCTCACCGATCAGGACGGTTTGTTCGATGCCGATCCATGCAGTAAACCCTCTGCG
>Ga0209091_10000568_pt1 | contig 34890 bp, 34 predicted proteins | sample ArcticOcean_MG_C_6_FD_187438 | JGI IMG/M metagenome (GOLD analysis project Ga0209091, IMG submission 187438) | Marine microbial communities from western Arctic Ocean - ArcticOcean_MG_CB8_128 (SPAdes) (version 2) | ecosystem: Environmental > Aquatic > Marine > Oceanic | place: Arctic Ocean...
AGCCGGCTCCGTCTTCGCAGCCATCGGCAACAACACCATTGGTGTCGAATTTGTTGGCATCGCAAGAGGAGAGGGAAGTGCATCCGCTGGCAACAGCGGTCGTGCAGGTGGAACAAATGCCGTTGGGGACAGCAGCACATCCCGCTTCGCAACCGTCCGCCGCATTACCATTGGTGTCAAACTTGTTGGCGTCACATGAGGAGAGGGAAGTGCACCCGCTCGCAAGGGCGGACGTGCAGGTGGAACAAATGCCGTTGGTTGCAACACAGCCCGCTTCGCAGCCATCCGCCACGTTGCCATTGGTGTCAAACTTGTTGGCGTCACATGAGGAGATTGCGGTGCACCCACTGGCAACAGCGGTCGTGCAGGTGGAACAAATGCCGTTGGTTGCAACACAGCCCGCTTCGCAGCCATCCGCCACGTTGCCATTGGTGTCAAACTTGTTGGCATCACATGAGGAGATTGCGGTGCACCCACTGGCAACAGCGGTCGTGCAGGTGGCACAAACGCCGTTGGATGCAACACAGCCCACTTCACAACCGTCCGCCGCGTTGCCATTGGTGTCAAACTTGTTGGCGTCGCATGAGGAGATTGCGGTGCACCCACTGGCAACAGCAGTCGTGCAGGTGGAACAAATGCCGTTGGTGACAGTAGCGCATCCCGCTTCGCACCCGTCCGCCGCGTTTCCATTGGTGTCAAACTTGTTGGCGTCGCATGATGATATTGTGGTGCACCCACTGGCAACAGCAGTCGTGCAGGTGGAACAAACGCCGTTGAGGACAGTAGCGCAACCGGCTTCGCAGCCATCGGCAACAACACCATTGGTGTCGAATTTGTTGGCATCGCAAGAGGAGAGGGAAGTGCATCCGCTGGCAACAGCGGTCGTGCAGGTGGCACAAATGCCGTTGGTTGCAACACAGCCTGCTTCGCAACCGTCCGTCGCGTTGCCATTGGTGTCAAACTTGTTGGTGTCGCAAGTAACAGCAGTGCAGCCACTGGCAACAGCAGTAGTACAAGCAGAGCAAGTTCCATCTGTGACAGCAGCACAACCGGCTTCACAACCATCGGTAGCATCACCATTGGTGTCGAATTTGTTGGCAGAACAGGTGACGGCCGTGCATGTTGTTGCGTTGGAACACGTGTCGCATGTCCCATCGGTCACTGCTGCACATCCCGCTTCACACCCGTCGGTGGCATCATCATTGGCATCGAATTTGTTGGCATCGCAGGTGAAGGCCGTGCATGTTGTTGCGTTGGAACACGTATCACACGTGGCGCCCGCAACAGTGGGGCAGCCGGTTCCGTCTTCGCAGCCATCGGCAACAACACCATTGGTGTCAAACGTGTTGGCATCGCAAGAGGAGAGGGAAGTGCATCCGCTGGCAACAGCGGTCGTGCAGGTGGAACAAATGCCGTTGGTTGCAACACAGCCCGCTTCGCAACCGTCCGCCGCGTTGCCATTGGTGTCAAACTTGTTGGCGTCACATGATGATAGTGTGGTGCACCCACTGGCAACAGCAGTCGTGCAGGTGGAACAAATGCCGTTGGGGACAGTAGCGCATCCCGCTTCGCACCCGTCCGCCGCGTTGCTATTGGTATCGAACTTGTTGGCGTCACATGAGGAGATTGCGGTGCACCCACTGGCAACAGCGCTCGTGCAGGTGGCACAAACGCCGTTGGGGACAGTAGCACATCCCGCTTCGCAACCGTCCGCCGCATTGCCATCGGTGTCGAACTTGTTGGCGTCACATGATGATATTGTGGTGCACCCACTGGCAACAGCAGTCGTGCAGGTGGAACAAACGCCGTTGGTGACAGTCGCACATCCCGCTTCGCACCCGTCCGCCGCGTTGCTATTGGTATCAAACTTGTTGGCGTCACATGAGGAGATTGCGGTGCACCCACTGGCAACAGCGGTCGTGCAGGTGGAACAAACGCCGTTGGATGCAACACAGCCCACTTCACAACCGTCCGCCGCGTTGCCATTGGTGTCAAACTTGTTGGCGTCGCATGATGATATTGTGGTGCACCCACTGGCAACAGCAGTCGTGCAGGTGGAACAAATGCCGTTGGGGACAGTAGCACATCCCGCTTCGCAACCGTCCACCGCATTACTATTGGTGTCGAACTTGTTGGCGTCACATGATGATATTGCGGTGCACCCACTGGCAACAGCAGTCGTGCAGGTGGCACAAATGCCGTTGGTTGCAACACATCCCGCTTCGCAACCGTCCGCCGCATTGCCATTAGTGTCAAACTTGTTGGCGTCACATGAGGAGATTGCGGTGCACCCACTGGCAACAGCAGTCGTGCAGGTGGAACAAATGCCGTTGGGGACAGTAGCACATCCCGCTTCGCAACCGTCCGCCGCATTACCATTGGTGTCAAACTTGTTGGCGTCACATGAGGAGATTGCGGTGCACCCACTGGCAACAGCAGTCGTGCAGGTGGAACAAATGCCATTGGTTGCAACACAGCCCGCTTCGCAACCGTCCGCCGCGTTGCCATTGGTGTCAAACTTGTTGGCGTCGCATGAGGAGATTGCGGTGCACCCACTGGCAACAGCGGTCGTGCAGGTGGAACAAATGCCGTTGGTTACAACACAACCCGCCTCGCAACCGTCCGCCGCATTGCTATTGGTGTCAAACTGGTTGGCGTCGCATGAGGAGATTGTGGTGCACCCACTGGCAACAGCAGTCGTGCAGGTGGCACAAACGCCGTTGGGGACAGTAGCACAGCCCGCTTCGCAACCGTCCGCCGCGTTGCCATTGGTGTCAAACTTGTTGGTGTCGCACGAAGATATTGCGGTGCACCCACTGGCAACAGCAGTCGTGCAGGTGGAACAAATGCCGTTGGTTGCAACACAGTTTGCTGCATCACAGCAAGTGGCATCGTCGCATGCGTTTCCAGTGCATGATACTCCACTGCCTTTGTTAGTTCCTGCTCCTGCTGTGCAAGTATAACTATCACACGTTGGTGCTGCGGTACAAGTGCCTACTGTAAACATCCCTCCTTCACTACATGAGCTGTTATCACTAAGGATGTAACCGTTGTTGCACACGGGAGAACATTCAGAACCCGATGTTAATGAACTTGTACAATTTCCAGTGGAACCGTCTACTGGACGCGAAACTTCATCACAATCAATCTCCGGTCTAAGGGGACATTTGTCAATCCTTCCGTTTCTACAGCAATCTTTTATCGCAATCACCATCTCCGGATCACCCATCACACAATCATCACAAGATTTACACCCTGATAATAGAGATTCACAATTCCAGCCGGAATTCCAGCCGGACAACACAGATTTGTGAAAAAGAGAATTCTCTCGTGTGTCGCAAATCCCTGGGTCAGAAACTGTTGCATATGTTAAAAATAAGTTTTTAAAACCACCGACCGCCCATGGACATTCGTTACCAGGTGTGGTGCAATTGGGATTTGCAGCAGCACCAGCATTCAAAGAATTGTATTGTTCCAATCGTCTATAAGCATCGCACTTATCTTCCGTCGAAGTAAAACCCTGGGAATAATATTCAACATTATCTTTGGTAATCAACGCGATGTTCGGGTTCGCCAACGCATAGTCCAACATCGCGTTTGGATTAAACCAATTGGAAAGGTCGTCGATCCATACCTTACAGACCGCGCCATATTTACTGCCAACCATAGCGTTTACAAAAGCATTAAGTGGTAGTGGCAAGGAGAGGGGTAGTCTGATGTTTTCATATTCTTTTAGTGAGTTGTACATTGCTATCGTTTGGGTTTTTTCTTTATTTGTGAAGTCGGTCAAATAATCCACCTCTGTTTCATTCAACAATCTTTTGATTGGTTGTCCAGTGGTTTCATCGGTATAAGTATATTCGAACACCTCTGCTTTTATTCGTATGTATTCTTGATAATAGTCCAGGAAATCATCAACGTTTGAATAATCTTTATATTCATATGCATCGGTAAAAGCTCTGCCGATAAGTGTACCCAGTAAATTTATCTGAGCTAGCCCTTGGGGTGAATTATTGTCCATAATATCATACGGTTCCCCACCGACATTGTATGCCGAATCTCTATACGTATTATATCTAATGTCAAAAAGCGCGCGTTGTAATTGTTGAATAAATCCCCATGCAGAATCCATTAGGTATAGATTGATTACAAATTTTGATTCAAATTCATCGAAGGCTTTGAGAACAAAGTTCCAGATAGGACTATTTTCATATGCTTGGATAACGGAATCAAACTCGGGATTTGTCATATTTTGAAGTTTTGTAATAAAACTTGTATCGCAATTATCATCAATGAAGCTTGGAATAATCTCCGGGTGCTCGTCATTTAAATAACCTTTCCAACCCCGAATATGTGACCGAACATCCTCATCACGAACACGCTTTAAAAGCTCCATTTCGTCTTCAAACTCTGTTTTGTCCAGGTCTGATTGACAAGCAGCAAACGCAGTTGCCGAATTTATTAAATCAATATCAGCAGCAACAGCAGCATTGACGCCGGTAGAGATGGCAGCATCGGCTGGAGCTTCTGTAGCGGCACCCTCTGAAGCATCCATCGCGGCGTGGTCAAGCCCTTGTCCGGCGACATAAATGTTTTTTATCATGAAGAGGAATAGTATAAAAATACGCATTTTTCTATAAAATTGTCTGCTTTTATACTTGTATTTTGAATATTGGTTATTCTAGGGAAGTACATGTGTTGGCCATGTCTCCGTTGTTTCCCCATAACGCGTCCTCACTGGCATCGTCACCAGTCGTGTTTGGCATCGTCACCAGTCGTGTTTGGCATCGTCACCAGTCGTGTTTTCTTATTAAAATAATCAGAAATTCTGTATTTCGATTTTACTACTTATATGAATATATAAGTAGTAAAATTGAAATAAATGAATACGTTAAAAAGTATTTGGCTCGGCCAGGTGAATGTTGGTAAAACTTCGTTACTGACAGCAGGTTGTAACCCTGAATTAAACAAAAAAACGTATCCGGCAACAATGGGTATTGACGCTATGTTTTATATGAATCATGACGTTCGTCTGATGTGTTGGGATACTTCGGGTCATGAACGGTTTGAGTCGGTGGTGAGTATGTTTTTTAAACAGTGTCAAATTGCAATTCTTGTCTATGATGTAAACGACCCACCAACGTTTGACGTTGCGATAGAATGGCATAAACGATTGCCAGAGGATATGAAAGTGTATATGGTGGGTAATAAGATGGATTTAGAAAATAAAATGGAAGACGAATGTGTGGAAACTTATTGCACAGAACATCGTATTGAGCATTTTAAGTTGGAATCCAGTGATAATGAGGCTATCCGAGCATTCATGCAATATATTGTAGAACATAGTGGAGTCAAAGCGTTCGAAGTATCGTTAACGCAAGATGTACAAGAAGACTGCTGTACAGTTACATAAAATTTTACTGTATAAAGGTGTTGATATCTATAATAAAATGGGTTATTTACCAGAAGTTGTTCGTATTATTGCTGCACATGTAGGAGGCCCTGTAGCCTCCAATGCTATCGGAACTGGCTTTTTCTTGTCGGTTGATAACAATTTAATTCAAGAAGAGGGCCTTTTACTTACAAATGCACACGTCGTAACAAATTCCCCTATAGTAAAGATAATGACTACTTATATTGAGCATGTTGCGTTGCCGGTGACTGTCGTAGCCGTTTGTCATGATCATGATTTGGCATTGCTTAAGATTGAGCCTGAAGTTCACCAATGGTTAAAACGTACGTTAAAAGAGCGCTATGAACTTGATCATATTCCATCGTTTACATTGGGTGATTCTAATAAATTGCGTACGGGTTACGAAGTTCATGCAGTCGGCCATCCTTTGGGGTTGATTGACCAACAATTTACGACGGGTCCTTATCAGGGTTGTGTGCATCTTAATGGTGAAATTCGTGGATTATCTGGCGCGCTCATTAACGGAGGAAATTCTGGAGGACCACTTTTGGGCACTGTCATGAACCACGAAGGAACTCCAGTGAAAGGATTGCATTATTTTCAACCGACAAAATATGAAGTCATGGGCATTAATACATTTAAATTAACAGGTGATAATGTAGATGGCGAGAACGGATTTATTCCTGCAAATATGGTAATGTTGACGCTCCCCACGTTGTTAGAACCTCTTAAACGACGACATGTCGCCGAAGAAGCCGTGCAAAAAATGGTCGCTAAGATGGTAGCTTCTGGAGGTGTTCCGGATGGCCAACATATATTACAAGCGGTTACAAATCATATGTCTGATAAGGAATGTGGCATTTTAAATGATAAAATGTCCAGCATTGAGTCTGCTTGGGTTAATAATGTATTTGGCGGGCGTGTAAATGGGACTCCTCGCGGATTTCACAATTGGGTTTGGCGCCACGTGGTTGAACCGGGTGAAAAGCATTTACACGCTGGTGGGCCAATGTTATTTTCTAAGGTTTTGGAGTTTGCCGAAAATGAAGATTGGCAGGGATTATCTGATTGGAAAAACAATCGCCGTTGGAAAACGATCCGTATGTCAGAAACGGTAGATACAAAAGCCATGCCGGTAGTTGTACGTTTATTACCGCCGCCTCCTTCTCATATACACAAACCAAATGTTGGTCTTATGACACAACCACTATACAGTGCTGCAATTTTACAACATTATCAATGTCCCAAATTGAAAAGCGGCGAATGGGCTGTTAAAGGCGGCGTTTTAGTCACTTCTGTTCAGCCTAATTCGTTGTATGCCATGGCTGGGGGACTCAAAGATGATATTATTTATGGATTTCAAAATAGCAACACACATGCTGAATTTTCGCCTGCGGGTACTTGGTTTTCGGATAGTCGTGATTTACCCCTTTCTTTAAAAGATTTATGCAATGATACACCTGTTAATGAAAACGTAACAATGTTTGTATTACGCAATTCAACCAAACAACGTCTTTTACAATTGACATTTTCAATGCGTCAACCAAAATATAATGAACTACCAAGTGTACGCCAAATTTATCCTTACTGTAATGAGGGCCGTATTGAAACAAAACAAAAAGCACAAGTCCAAGGAATCGTATTTACACCTTTGCGCACCAACCATATTGCTGCCTTTCGACTGCTAGACTATATGTTACCTTCTAAACGTCATGATTTTAAGGTAGTGATTGAGGGCGTTTCTCCAGAATCTCCTGCTTATGCCACAGGCGCAGTACATGCAGGTTCTATTATTACAAAAATTAATGACGAAAAAGTCGCCGATTCGTGGCAGGGTGTATTGAAACAACTCTCCAATCCACACCCCGAAACAAGTTGTTGGGTATTAGATACGGAATATCAAGGTGTTTCTAATAAATTCGTGATGGTTACAAGAACTTCACAAACTAAGTAAAAAAAAATTAATTTAATATTGATGTTAACCATTCAAATCCTATTTTTACGCGTTTATTTTCTGTTGCTGTACATTCTACAATGTGCCATTTTAACCATGTTACATTCTCTAATTCTAAAAAATTTTTGAGGTCGTCGCGACGTATAGCATTGGGTAAATCTTGTTTGTTTGCCAGTATTAAAAATGGCGTTTCATTTAATTCTTTATGAGACATTAAAACATGTAATTCTTCCTTCACCATGGGTAATCTATCACGGTCGTTTGAATCAATGACAAAAACGACACCATCCGCTTGTTCATAGTAATGTGACCAAAGTTCGCGCAATTTTGTCTGACCTCCCAAATCCCACGTTTTAATGGTTAAATTTCCCATTTGGATTTCTTCTATATTGAATCCAATTGTTGGGACTGTATAAGGCATGGCTTCTCCTAATTTCAAAGCATACAAACATGCTGTTTTGCCTGCATTATCGAGGCCCAATATTAGTACACATGTATCTGTATTAAATGACTGCCACCAATCTTCTAACTTATCAAGAAGCGCACCCATTTATTTAAAAATATTACATGTATATACACCATATCAAAAAAAAATCAAATTGTAAAAACACTTTTACTAATTTTGAACAATAAAAACACACTATATAGGTGGCGTGTTTGTATCCATAAAACATGGCTCATACTGAAGATACATCTGCTTTATCCTCTGTTGGCTCTGTTCCAAATCACGCTCTTCAACCCTTTTTTGGGGGAGTTGACCCTCAATATCAACGCATGCTTGCCGAAGATAAGTTTGCCCACGAAACCTTCAATTTGCCGAAAGCTTATGAGGGTAAGAACAAGCACCTCGAGTCAGTACTTGACTACCTTATTACTGAGGAAGATGCTTGGTATACATCTGACATTCTCCCGTGGGTCCTTACAGACGATCTTTCTGTGAAATGGGATATCTTCCGTTTTAACAAAACGTTGATGGACCTGGAGCCGCATCAAGGTGTCCCCAGATATGTCACTGCTGAACGCGAATCGCGCAGCGACCGTTTGGTCAGACGCGGTTTGGCCTTTATTATTGAACACGGTTTCTACAAAACTGACCAAGGTAGACAACACTACTTGATGAATCTTCGTCAAATCGTTGATTCCGTGAACGAGACCGCTTACCACGGTGTTATTCATGCTCTTTTGGCTTCCAAGAACCATTACAAAGAGTGGGAACGCCAGCACGGCACGATGGTTGTGCGTCCTGGGCAACTTTTGGACCGCCAGCGTCGCCGTTGGGCCGTCGTTCAGAAACAGGAGCGTGGTTTTTACTTACTTGATGCCGAGCTCAAGGACCAAATGAAATATGAAGGTGTAAAACCAAATGCCTGGATTTTGCCTTCCAAATTTTCGATCTATGTAACGATGGTTCCATCCGCCGAAGTTGAATACAACAGAAAGGGACCTGGTGCTGTTGCTAATCTTGAAAAGGGACCCGACAACCTTGTGACCTTCCGTGGTTCGAAAGTGTTCGAAACACGTCCATTTGACATCGATTTCATTGGCGAGCCGCGCGATCTTTTGGTGCGCGAACGTCAAATTGGCGAGTATTTCGTATTCCCTGCTGGTCCTGGTCGTGTCGATGGTGATGACCAGGCCGTGACAGACGAGCAGCGTGATATATATATTTATTCCATGGACAGCGATCGTATGGAAAAGATTTCATTTGAGGATGCATGGGCAGTTGCCGAGGTAACGGCGAACTTGGCCAAACCTGGCCAAGTGGATGACCGTGGAGACGCCATCTTCGACAAGGACACCCACACTGTATTGCTATTGCGTCCTTTCCAGACATACAATATGGCTTCTGGCATTCTTATGAAAGGAGGCATGGAAACAGGCTTTACGGCCCATGGACACCACGACTTCCAGCTGACCGATGATGTTATCCACAAAGTCCACATTGGTCACTACACGTTCTACCACAAATCGATTGTAAAACAACCGAAAAATTTAGTGATCGCCCAAGATATTTTTGCTCATTCGTACGTGGGAGGTGAAGGTACATCTTTCTTCCGAACAGGAGACGACCAAGCAAATACTGGACCCAATTCGTTTGTCGATGAATTACAAAACGACCGTTTTTCATCGTCTCTTATTCCTGTCATTGTCCCTCTAAGCAGGGGTGGTGTAGATATTAAAAATCCGATCGATATTAGCGGCCATTACAATCCTCAAACATTGGATGAAACGAATTCTCAGTTGGACGACTCTAAAGAACATTATCCAGGTGCTTCCAAATACGCCGATACACTCAATTTCAATGCTCTTCAAAATTACGGAAGTGGTGATACTTTCTTGTCGCCGTTGCGTCACCTTAATACCGTTTGTTTCCAGGGACACCAAGTTGCCAGAGGAGAAGATGGTAAATTCAACAAGATTACAATTAACACGGGTCATTGGGGACCAAATGTGTATGCAGGATGTCGTTCGGTACGTAATGGAGAAATGGCGTTCCTCAAGGATATGGAATACGAGAAACAAGTAGGCTTAGTTTAAATAAAAATTCACTTAAATTTACTCCAAATTAATTTTAAATATATTCTCTCATTTGTACCAGATTTCCATTTTCTACGTTGTCTTTTTGTTGGTGTACCAAGACATTCATCAATAATAGTTATCCATTCTTTTAAAATATGTTTTTCTGATATGAGCGCAAGTCGAATAAAATACTCTGGTGTATATTTTTCATTTGTTTTTAACCATTCTTCATCTTGTTCGAGTGTCGTTGGGTATTGTAAAATTTCAATCCTTCCGCGAATATACTTTAATAATGATCGTTCTATATCCTGAGGTGTTCCTGTAAAATGTTTACGAAATGTATTAAATTGTGTATTTGTAAGGGCGCCATCTCGATATAAAAACACAGAAGGCATAATTCGTACACGGTCAAATTTATTCATGGGTAATGAAAATCCATATACAGACATAAGAACTGCATTGTCGCGGTCTCCATACGAATCATATAACATATCTCCTAATTCTATATCTTGTGTTGCATCCATTTGAAATGAATTTATGTCATTATTAAAAAACCATTTCGTGTTTGGCTGTTCGTGGTGATTCATCATGTCTGCGAAAGGCACCATTAGTCTTTCAGGACTGTCACCAACTTTAACTGTAAAGTTTCGTGTACTTACTAGTGACATTAAATATAGAAATCTATGTTGCGAAGTCGAATTTAAGATGTCTGGTATCTTTTTTTCTAAAATATTATAAATATCAATCGCATTTTGTTTACGTTCTTTAATTTGGTCTTGAATATAAGACGAACCTAACACAGACAATTGTTCTTGTGTCCAGAAAAAAGGCATAGACGATGTATTATTAGGCATTGTTAACATATATGGGTCATTTGGCATCTGTATAAGTTTATGTATGAGCGAAAATACTAAATATACCAAAAATTCATCTTGAATTTTTGATTCATGATATTTAAATATTTTTCCCCAAGTTGTATTACGGCCTGATGTTTCTGTGATTAATTTATCAATGTGTATGGACAAAATAATATTGTTCTTTCGAATATGACGACATGCCATTAGACCACGTTCATGTTCAAAATTTGTAACACAAAAATTTGGATTTGAAATGTTTAAAAATTGTTCAACGTTGATAAAATGTGACCCCATAATAAATGGGCGTAAGGATAATATTTTTTCTTTGGCTTCTTGAATATTATAAATATTCAAGTACGCTTTCCATGCTAATTCCCATTGTTGTGTTATTTCATAACAACGTCCTAAGCGCCAGTGAGCTTTTGTATGATATTTTTCCATTTTCAAAATATCTTTACAATCATGAATAGATTTTAAATATTCCTGGTTATGAAAATATGCAAGAGCTCTGTTTATAAGCCATTTTGTATTGGAAGGATTTTCAAGAAGTAAAGAAGTATATTGGGAAATGGCTTCGGGATATTTTTTTAAACGTATAAAATTACTCATGGGGATATAAAAAAATAGATTGTCTTTATATAGTAATATGGATTATTCAAATTTAATTTTTTCCGATATTTGCGATTCGGGCCATACTATCGCGAAGATTACCTCCCGAATAATTGGAAAGAGCAGAAAACAAATGAGGATTTGTTTTCTTAACAGATGACATCGATGTAGACACTTTTGCCGCGTTAAATACGAATGGATTTGTTTTCTTAACAGATGCAGCATGAACCACCGATCTGGTCTGTTCAGGTGCAAAGCGTCGGCGTTTCGTGACTACGTCCATAACTTTGTTTTCCAAGACGCGTTTCTGTTGGATGGATTTCTGACGCTGCAAATCTTCAATGTCGGTCTTATATTTAGCACTAGCTTTATGAGCAATTTCTAACATTTTGACAGACTCTTTCGGAAAATTCTGCGCCATCGCGAAAATGGCCTTTTTGTTGTCGTCCGTCATCATGTCAGCCGGCAAAGATTTCTCCCATGACTCAACAAGAGCCTTTGACAAAGCTTCCGCTTTGCTCTTTGTCTGCAATTGCTCATTATCTTCACGTTGCTTCCATTGAGACTGAAGTTTTTGAAGTTCGGAATGGGCTCTTTCAAGAGCAACTTTTGTACCAGACAATTCATTTTCCTGGTCCAATACCAACTTCATCAATTCTTCTGGAGATGCTCCCGATTCTCCCGATTCTTCTTGTGTTTGTTCGGCGGCTGGAGATTGAGCGACAGATGTTTCTACGGGTGCAGATTCTGAAACGGAAGTATTAACATTTTCTTGTTCGGTAGACATATTTTCAGCAGACATCTTATTTCCACTTGCAACGTGGGTTATATACTCCTTTTTTTTTGATCCTTCGACACAAGATACTTCACATCCAGGACGACGAGGTTGAGTACAAAGTGATACTTCGATACCTCTCTTCTTAGTCGAACCGTCCTCAAATGTAGTATGGACATGTTGTAAACTTAAACCACCGTATAATGTATGTCCGATTGAACTAGGTTTAATGCCATGAGATGCATATCGACTTTCTAATGTCTCCTCATGAATATGACCTAAAATCCATTTTTTTCCATCCGAATCTGTCCAATTACGTTTAACCTTGCCGACGGCCAAACCTTCTTCGTGTTCTATACGAATTGGAATATCATTTAAATCCATGGATTGTGATTCAGATTTAGTAAAATCAAACGTTGGGTCATTTTCACCAGGGGAATCGGAAGACGGAAGTACATTCCCAATAAAATGGGTAGGCATAATATATTATAAAATGATCTATATTTATACTTAAAAATTTAACTTTTATTTAACAGAGACTTCAAACTTTGTGTTGTTCCTCGGTTTTCTCCCCATCCTTTTTCAGTTCGTCTTGGTAAGCATGGATTTCACGGGCCATGTACCCAATACTTAACAGGGTAATAATACCGAAAACCACCGATGCTTGTAATCTTTCTGAACGCTGGACAACGTTATCCAAAATTTTACCACCCACTGTGCAATTATCCAAAAGACGAACCTTATCTTTGACGAACGCTGATGGAACATAAGGCTGATCAGTCAATGCCAAAGATGTAAGGATTACCAGAAGAGTTGATGCCAGAGCTGCGAATGACACCACGATATTGAAAAGTTCAACTTTGAAATTGTTCCATAGCTCGATGTTAGTTTTCTCGAGCAATCCCAACAACAATGCAACTGCACCAAGAACATAGACTGAAATAGCCGCACCACGTGCAGAAAATGTACCATATAATATTTCACGGGCAATTTCATCAGACTCGCCGAATGGTCCCAATGCAAGTGTTCTAAGACCGCTGTCATAGACACAATTTACTTGAGCAGTTTGGTCTAATGGTTTGGAAAGGTCTGTTGAAGAATAAACTGTTTCATTTAATCCGAGTGATATGCTTAAAAATACTAAAACGAAAAGAGTCGATATAATTGTATTTACGAGAGGCATTTTATTTTAACATTGGTACTTTTATAGGGTAGAATTATACTTTTGTGCGACATATAGGACAAGTATCTGCACACCGTAGCCAACGATGTATACACATCGTATGAAAAGAATGTGCACATCTTAGCGTTTCCTGGCCGCCCGCTAATGTATTATGACAAATAGGACAGATATCTGAGTCCGAATCCGATTCAGATTCAACAACATGCATTAGTGCCTTTCTACCGTCAATAATAATAGTGTTTTTAGTTTTCAAATGCCACATAATGGGCCAAGCTGACGAAATATAATCTTGAATAAATCGCGCATATGGAGGCATATCTGGATATTTTACCATCCATTCGTTCGCTTTAGAGACTATGCATTCGTCTGATACATGTGGTGGTACCCATAATTCTATTTCCATTTCATAAGAATAACAAGATTATTTTATAGGGTATACTTACAAACATACCCTATAAATATCTTTTTTTTTACAGAAAATGCCAAGTATTATAGCGATTGATTTTGACCTCACTTTATCACCCTTTTCATTTCCCAAAGAAATTGACCTCAATGCCATTGTTGACCTCAATGCCATTGTTGACAGTTATGAAATACCAGAAGACAAAAAACAAGCCATCGGTGATGCGATTCGAACACAAATTGCAAACACATACGATGTTGACAGTTATGAAAAAGTACAACAATATATGACAACACATGTCAAACCCTTTTTAGAGTCGTCTTTTGGAAATACAAAAATCACAATTTTGACTGTCAATCGGGCTAAAAATGTCTTACATATATTGAATCATTTTGGTATAAATATTAATCTTGGTTTCGAATCAGATGGGACATCCATTATAAATGAAACGGACACATGGGGAAAAAATTGGCGAGTTGTTTCAGTGACAGATTTGGGATTGACAAAAGTAGATTGGGCATTAAACCAATTAACATCTGAATACAATAATATCATCTTTTTGGATGATTCTCCATCAGAACAAAAAGCCATGCAAACTGCCATTGATTGCGATACAACAAAGTCAGGCAGAGACTCAACCTTCTTAAAAGGGCGTGTTATTTCTATTCCACGACCACCAAGGAAAGGTCCATTTAAAGAATATGGTATGTTTGGTGAAAGAGGTTGGCTTGATAGTATAACAATGGTTACACGAGGAATGTATCTTGATTCTAAAGTCACATATTGGCAAGTTTTTTTACGGGGTATGTGGGCGGCGGATATTCAAACAATTATTCAATTAAATAAAGAACGAACATCAGCGGCAAGTAAGACACAAGAAGAAGATAATATAGTACCTACGTTTAAAACATTTAAAGTAAATCGTTAAAAATCTGTATCTAATGAAAACTGCATATCTTGTTCTGTTTTGTTGACGGCTGCCATTGTATATTCCCCTACTCTTTTTTCGAAAAAATTCGTTTTTGAATCAATAGACACCATTTCCATGAATCCTAGTGGCTGTGTCGCATTCCATATAGGTACATAATTCCCCTTTAACAGGCTCATGAGCCTTTCCGCACAATGGCGCACATATTCACACAGATGGTCTGCATTTAAACCGACTAAATTTTGTGGAAGGGCGGCGCGTACAAAATTCTCTTCGATGGCCACAGCTTCTTTAAGAATAGTGTGTATGGTTTGTTCCGAGGGCATTGTTTCGAGCATGTTCAACATAGCGACACCAAAACGGGCGTGAATGGATTCGTCGCGTTGTATTAGTTCGTTAGAAAATGTAAGACCTTTGCAGAGAGATTTCGTGCGTAGCCAATATAGAGATGCAAACGACGAAGCGAATAGAACTCCTTCAAAAATGCAAAAGGCCCATAGTCTTTCTTCAAAGGGTCTGGATGCGTCCATATATTTTTGGGCAAATTCGCCTTTGGCTTTCACGGTGGGAATGGTTTGAAGTGCATTAAATAAATGTTCGCGGTGAACATTGGGGGCAAATTTTTCAAGAGCAGTGGCATATGTTTCTGAATGAATGGTTTCGATATATGCTTGCAGTGAGTAAAAGGCTTTGGCTTCTGCAATGGTGACTTCTGACATGAATTGGTCCATAAGATTATCTACAATGAGCATGTCGGACCCTGCAAAGAAGGCAATAATGTGCAGTAAAAATTGTTGTGCCGTTGATTCTAATTTGTCCCAATCTTCTTTGTCTCCGGACCAGTCTATTTCTTCTGTAGTCCACAAAACAGATTGTTGTTCTTTAAAAATCTCCCATAATGATGCATGACGAATGGGCAAAAGGACATGACGTTTATGTTGTTCGGCCGTAAAACTTTGCATTATTCTATAATATTTACACACTATATACTTTAAATTATTTATATTGTTGAATGCTTAAGTGTAACATTATCTGGTGATGTCTTTTTAATGCATTTTTTAACCCTATATTAGTTAGTATCTTGTGATGTCTTTTTAATGCATTTTTTAACCCTATATTAGTTATTTTCAACTATAAATGTACGCCATTCTTAACTTTAATATGACAGTATGTGTTCAAGATGATTGGATTTCTGGCATGTGGCATATCTTTGCCGGATTTGTCGCATCAATGTCTGGTGTCGTCTCTTTATTAGTTGTCGCTCCTCTATTTAAAGAGCGCTGACGCCATTCTTTCATATAGTGTTTTTGACAAAGTCCGTTTGAAAAGACGCGTGCATCACATGAGCTGCATTTTCTACAAGTAAAGTGGTAAAAACATACATTGTCCATATATTCTTGTTTGTCACAATATTGGCATATTTTTAAGGGTAAGAATTGTTTTTTATAATAATGATACCGACATATTTGTTTACAGTACGATGGTTTATTACAAGTAGGGTGTGCACAAGACACATGTGCTGCACGATAATGTGTTCTGCATAAAGTTAAGGAAAAGACTGGATTTAAACATTTGTTCCAAGTACAATGATATTTGTCTTTTTGGTCCAGTTTCCAATGTTCACGACAAAGAGAAAAACGATATATAGGTAGATTACAGAGAGAGCACATAATTTTTAGGTTGATTTAATTTATTTAAATATTCATATTTACTCTTCTTGGGTGGTTTCTTCTTTTGCGGGAAAAGAATAGTTCATTTGAAGTTCAACACATACCTTGTATTTTCCTTTGGTGCCGTCCGGGTGAATATCAACATAGTGGCTAGTTGGTTTCGACTGGAACTTGGCGCGTACATCATTCAAATCTGTGAATGGCATACGGGCAAGAACGTGTGATTGAAGGTCGTTAATCACGCGGTCAAAAACATGAGCGGGAACTTGGACATATTTACCGTTGAATTTATGTTCATCGTCAATATTAATTCCCAATTGTTCCCAATTTTGTTTAATAACGTTGAGGACGACGTGTCCTTGGTTAACTAGGTAATATTGTTCACCTGGAAAAGCCACGACACCGTCGTAAAGATTTTCCGTGGAGCAATTGCCGTATTGTTGGATGTAACGGTCTCCTACAATATCCTCAGGGTGATAGACATTAAGTGACGTACGAGATTTTTCGTATGGCATAACGGCTAACAAGTTGCGATATCCGTGTTCATCCTTAGAAGCGGCTTCGGTGCCAAAATCGGTACGAAGCGGTGTGTGAAGCCAGCCTTCGTTGTTCTTAATGGTAGGCTCTTTTTCGGATGAATTGAAAAGATTTAACGAAAAAGTAACTGGTTCGGAACAGTCCGAATAAATAGACTTGACGTGAATGGATTGAAGAATACCCTTGCTGACATCGACGTCATTATCAGCACTTTGGAACACGTTTTTGGCATTTGCCAATTGGACAATGACACCAGATTCTAACTGGCGCGCAGTTGCATTGGATTCAAACACTACACGCGTTGTGTATGTCTCGCCATTGGCTGGGGTTTCAGCAGCAACCAAATCTGTAGTTGGCGAAGCGACTGGGATAAGATTGGAAGTTTCTTTAGCGGTGATTGACATATCAGTTGCACGTTGGATTTTACTCATTTTTTAAAAAAGTTAACTCCCTCTTATAGGTGCGAAATTTTAAATGGTGCACAGTCACATGTTTTACATATGAATTATAAAAAATGCATTTCATGTTATCAAATAAAATGAAAGAATTTAATACATTAAGGTTAGCATTAGACGTTGTAACCGACGAAACTCTTATTTTTGCACAAGATTTAAATAAACATGGTATTAAAAAATTTTTAGTTGGAAACTTACAAGAATGCATTCGTTATTATAAGCAACTAAAATATCGTCATTGGTATGAATGTTTATTAGAACATCGACCAAGTCGTCTCTTTCTCGATGTGGAATCAAAACACAAGATTGATATTGAAAAATTAATTAAATTTGTACAACAATGCACTGAAATCATGTTTCAGAAAAAAGTACAATTTAAGGTATTAAACGCCTGTTCAGATACTAAACAATCATATCATCTAATCGGAGATTTGGTATTTAAGAATATTTATCACATTGGGGCATTTGTAAGGCGTGTTTTAATGGCCATGCATGTTCAAAATATACCAGAAAAGGACGCAATCGACCATGCTGTATATACACGCAATAGAATGTTTCGAATAAAAGACTCGACTAAATTCGGTTCTTCTCGCGTATTAAAACATAACAACCCATGGCATGATTTACTGGTCCAAACAAATGGAAACTATATCGAATGTTTAGAAATAGACCAAAGTGTTCCAAAGTCCACGTCCATGCATCCTGTAAATATGTTTGTACGCGAAGAAGATGGCACATGGTCTAATATTCGAACCTCAAAAACCATGATTTCTTCAGAATTAACAGATATTTACCCACTAATACCTATCTTACAATGGCTTGATACAAATTTAGAGGCGAATATCATACGTCATAATATTAAAATGTCGTCCAATGGAGTTTGTATTATTCCAACACAGTCAAAAAAATGCAAAATTGCAGAGCGTACTCACAAAGGTAATCATATTTGGTTTTCAATTGACACACGTACTTTAAAAATAACACAACGTTGCCATGATAGTGTATGTAAAGGCAATTGTGTTGACATTAATTGTCCCCGTGATGTTTGGAATAGATGGTTAGCTATGTGGTCGGTTGAAGTGGTGATCCCGAAGAACGAAAAGACCCTATTTAATACAACATATTAGATTTAAATAAATGACCGATACGATTAACATTGAACAATCCAACATATTGAACAATACGCCTCGTGTAGAGAAAGCACTTGAACACGTTCTTAACATTTTAAGACCAAGAGCCAAAGATGTTGTTTCGGTCCAAATCTTGTCAAATTTTAGTATAGACCACGAAACAACACTTAAACACAATAAAGAATTTGTGACATCTGGATTGGTAGTATGCGTTACTAAAAATTTCAAATTTACTCCTGAAGATGTTGCTTGGTTTCATCCATCTATTGGTCAGGGTCGTTCTGTATTCGCTTTAAACAAGCCAATGGACAAAGATATATTGAAAGCTATTGAACAAAAAGAATTAGTCACACAAGAAGACAGCGAAACAACAGCATTTATATCTGATACAAACTGCAAAATTGGAGAATACATTATTTCCAAACCAGACGAATTTGGATGTCAGCAGGAACATCGCAATTTAATCGTTGACACTAACGCAGATGCTTTATTGACTCCTCTTTACAACAGATGGTTAGAAAATGGCTCCACGGCCGGTGAAATTGCCACCCAGTGGAAACGGATGCGTTTCCATGAAACGTATTCCATTCCTGCAAAGACGAAGGCAGTTCGTTCTAAAATCGCAGAAACAGTCGCACCTGACGCAGAAATGATTTACAACGACACTGTAAATAATATTCTTACCGATGCCACCAATGTTTTCTTTCTTAACCAAGTGGTCAAAGTTGGCGAATCAAAAACAATACTTATGAGTTCTTCTTCATTAGGAGGATATCGTTTGTATAACTCAAACTCCGAAGATAACTTATTTTTTCCGGCCAATATGGGAACATCCACCTCATTCTATGACTGGAATAGTTTATCGCCGCAAAATTGTTCAAGAATTGAAAATACATGCATGTGGTCGGGTGCTCTTACATTTAATACACAAGTTATGCGCCCGCCATCCATTAAAAATGACAAATTAAGAGCTATGGAAAATGAATACAGTATTTCATTAAAAGACACTTTGGCCATGGCGATGGCTAGATTTTCGGCGTCCGATGGAATTTCAGACAAATTGACGCCCGAAGAGTTATTTAAATTAACACCAACCACTCAACACATGTCAAATGCAAAAAAATATATTGCAACGCCATTATCTATGGACCACAAAGTTACTCAACAACTGATGCGTAATATTGATGCTGTACAGGTAGCATTTCCGAATTTTGAATTATTTAATTCAAAAATAGTAAAGAATGGACGTTTGCGTCTCCCTCATAAGGTATTCGAATTCTTATTAAAGTAATAATTTATTAATATAACCCCCCATATCTATTTGTCATTAATATATTATTACCATTTACTTGGCCAATATTATATATACTCCTATCCTTTAACCACATCGCATGAGAGACTGACACATTTATTCGACCACCCAACTCACATTTAAACGCACGCAATACCATATGTTGCTCACGATGTAAACGAATATAAGTACGATCCAATTGATAATTCGCACCAGATAAAAACTGCGACAAATGAATACGAATACCCACCAAACGGGCAAACAAAGTCGAGACTGGACCTTCGACCAATCCCTTTAATACAAAACGTTGACCTAACTTACGTTCTAATATATCTTGGGCTTCTTTAATATGACCATACAATATGGAAGATAAATGAACTACACCAGAAATTTCAGGTACAGACATCCATTTATATTGTTCATGTGTTCTACTCCAATTCGCACGACCATCATCATCTTCTGGAGGAACAGGTCCTACATAAGCATTCGTCAATGGTTCAGGAATTGCACCTCTTGACCCTTTGTTTCCAGGAACAATCATCATTGATTTCATATTACGATTTGTAAATCCAGCCACCTTCATTATAAATTGATAACCTAAATCTGAACGAACTTCTTCTATCTTTTTATTATGATCAACTGTCCATTTAATTTGACTATCCGATGGTTTTGCAACAGACCAAGGTGGTTGTAAATCATTGGCGCGTTTTTTTACACTTGTTTTTTTAGAATCCAACACTTCTACTTTTGTAGCATTTGTATTCAAACCTTCAGCGGGTTCAAATTCTTTATCTGTAAATTGAATAGTATGTTCCTGAATATTTTCCATTTTATAAAAAAGATTAACCATTATATATACGGGGTTTTGCTAAAAAAAAAATTATTTAACTTCTTATAGCCCTGCTACTGTTTCTATTAAGAAAACAAAATAAATATACTATTTAACTATTACATCATTTGTTTATTCCATGTTTAGAACCAACACTGCCGCATTAAATCGTTGTACTTTATGCGACAACGAAACCCCGTCCATCACAAATAGACCACTATTGGCGTATTTTGCTTTTACTTTGGCAGGAATTTCTGCCATCAATTTGTTTGCTATTGTTTTCTATTATAATAGTTATAATAAACAAAAAAAGCTAAAAGTGTAACGAAAGAATTTCCATCTGTCCACTTAAAATTAATTGACGAGGGTCGAACAAAATTACTTCGTCGTGCATATTAGAAGCCGCAGGTGAATAAATACCGTCGATTTCTAATTTTAGTTCTTTACATCGCTTAGATATTGCCATAAAAAAACTAGTATCCCTTGTCTCATCGTCGGAGATTTTCGTCCTCAACAAGTTTTCATCAAAATCGCCATCAAAAGGACCCAGTTTTTCTTTTAATGACGGTAAATAAGAAACAACCACGTTAATTGGTCTATAATAATAATAATAATGTGCATCTCCATATTTTTCCAGAACCTTCTTATTAACAGTTGAATAAGGTAAAAAATATTGTAATTTACGGATTTTCTTAAATCCTGTACTTTCTTCAAATGTTGACATCTTGGATAATTTATTACCACGCATTAAATTGACGTCGTTAAAATTTGTTATCTTGCCAAACGCGTCAAACGTGTAAGGTGTAGACCGGAACTCTTTCCGTTTTTTGGGTGTACTAGGACATGTTATAAAACTTGACATTATTATAACATATCTATATATATATAGAATAAAAAATTAGTTTAATCAACATGTTCTGCTTTATTCATTAAATTACGAGGCAATGTCATTCGAGCAAACAATTCCATCTTGTGATAATCCATCCATTTTATATAAAACAAATACAACAACAACCCAATGGCAATCATTAACACATAGATATTCGCATACACCCAATCGCGAACCGCATCACAACGACCATGACCACATGGATACCAATCATCCAACAAATCATAAAAAGCTGCTACCGTAGGCGTTTCATTTACGATTTGTTCTGCCTGTTCGCACAAATGAAAAGTACCAAGCTGACCCCTTGTAATAGGGTCAGAACACACGTCCGATTCCAAATAAGTCGAGGCTTCGTTATGTTTTCTTGTTCTTTCCACTTTATATCTTTTTAAATTGCGCAATTGGAAAAGCACACATATTACCAAAATAATACGTAATAGATAATACCTCCAATGTGGTATCATAGTTATATTCAGAACAAAAGTCATTTATACGTTAATAATAAATACATTTTTAAATCCAGACATTGATGCACGACTTTCCAACACCTTTTCAATCTCGATTTCGATATGTTCTTTGTCACGTGTTAATTGAATGGTATCACCTATACGAATTGGCTCACTGGCATTTTTAGCATACATAAATACAAGATGGCCATCTATGGTTTGTAATAAGTCTTTTATCATTGGTGTTGGTTTAAAACTTTGTTGAAATAACCACAATCGGCCATATTCGTCCAACCAAGTTGAAACGTGAGTTTTCATAAACTGTACAGTAGGTAATTTAAAAGACATTTTTTAATTATAATTTAATTAAATACTTAAAATTGTAAAGAAAGTTTGGTGAGGTCATTCATTTTAGAAATGTTATTTGCAGATTCTGCCGACTCCACAGTGGAAATACGCTGGTATCCCTTATGTAACACCATGTTATATTTCTGCACTACAGAAGCAAAAATACCAACTATTGCCAGGAAATAAGCAGAATCCCGCCAACCGGCCCACATTTCGTCAGTAGTATGGAAAATACCCGAAGTAAATCCCAACGATACTAAAAAGACAATGACCCAAAAAGCATCCCAAAACCAAAGGACAAAACGAAAACGTTTTCTATCGTAATGTATCAAAGATATCCATGCATCCCACAATAATGCCCAGATAAACACAGATTGTAATAGAACATGGTCGGAAGAATCGAAATCCGAACCCTTTACTTCGTCAGTCAATCTCCAATACACATATCTAGCAACCAATACAATAATTAAAATCAACAATGGCCTCTTATTACGGTCATCTGTTTTTAAAAATAAAAATTGCGAAACATATTGGACCACAAGAAGAAAAGGAAATATACTAGATAATGCAGGAGACCCAATCCAAAACCAACCCGGTATTGTATCACACAAATTGTCGGCAGAATCATCATATGGCGTAAAATTACCATTTTCCAAATAATATCCCTTTGGGTTATCATCTCCACAATATAAAATTGGCGTACTCGTGGGTTTTCCAGAACTAAATTTTAAAGGCCAGGATGTTCTATACCTTAATTTGGGCTGGGCCACTTCTTTACGCTCTCTTGTGCTTCCTAGGGCTATTGTAATGGCAACAATGACCAATGTGGCTAGATAAAGACGTATCTGACTCTTCATAAAGGCTTGTTGTAACTTTTTTAACTCAGGTCTGAGTCCACTTCCATTTTTTGCGTAAATATATTTATCAGCGAAATTCATAAAGTATTTCAAAATTATGAGTTTAAATAGGGTCTAACGACCAGATGAATATCTAATAATAGAATGTTTTTATTTTTTTGAGTCATGCAATGAATATATTGTAACCACAATTCGGAACAGAATTTCATATTCTAAAAATTCTGCAAAACCTTTATACAAAAAAAAAGTTCTGAAAAATTTTTGTTTCTCTAAAACTTTTAGCTAAAAGTTTTAGAGAATTTAAGATTTCGAAGCTATTTTTCTAAAGGTTTTAGCTAAAACTTTTAGAGAATTTATGTTTGCAGGATGGCTTTTTTTCTAAAAGTTTTAGCTAAAAGTTTTAGAGAATTTAAGATTTTCAAAGTTTGTTTTTTTTCTAAAAGTTTTAGCTAAAAGTTTTAGAGAATTTAAGATTTTGAAAGTTTGTTTTTTTTCTAAAAGTTTTAGCTAAAAGTTTTAGAGAATTTAAGATTTTGCAGGATGGCTTTTATTTTGACCTTAAATTCATAAAAATAAAATACGTATTTGAATATAAATGTCTATGTTTTCTATGAAATGTCCATCCCGTTTCAATTACTTGACCCGAACACACCACATACAGGTTGGAGAAGATACATAATACCTGTATGTATTTGTACCACTTTATTGTTTGTCGCGTTGGAATTTATAGTTATGGTTGTGATAGCCTCTCGTGTTTCTATTGCTCTGGACGATTTGACACCTATGGCCACAGAAGTACAAACTACACTCCAAGATGTCCAAATTGTATTGCCAGAAATGCGTAACAGTTTAAAAATATTAGGCCAATTGTTACCTGATATTAAAAATGGAATGGGAATGTTACACCAATTGTGCCAACATGACCAATATTGTAAAGTATAGACATTCCAAAATTATAGACATTCCAACATATTTTAAAACTATTCTTTATTTAATTATACTATTTAAGTCTCACAACACAATATCAAACATGTCTGGTCCCCCAATGATGAAAGTCTACGTCAAGCGCGACACAGTCGAACCCACAGGTGTAGAAGAAGAAGCAGCAGCGGCCAAGAAGTCCGCTGAGCGTGGTTCCCCTTCAAAAAAGGCTCGCAAAGACGCCGGCGAGTCAAAAGAAAATAAACCAGACTTTCTCAGATACCTTGCCGAAAAACTTGCGTTCGAAGAATATCTCCTCGAACCAACAAGCGAAGACTTTTACGCTCCAATTCTTGGCGCAATCGCCAGAGGGCGCCAAAACGTCCCCGTTGTGCAACTCTTCCGTGAAAAACTAAGACCAAGCGCACTCGCAAACGCACTGGTTATTAAATATAGTAGTGGAGAACTATTTTTTACTCCAAAGGCCTTGAAGCTCAACCCTTCAAATTTGGAAGATGGAGAATTTCGCCGCAAGTTTTTGATTGGCGAGCGCGTCCAAGTGGCCAGAAAGGAAAAGAAAAACCGTAAAACAAAAGAAGTGACTGGATACGAATATGTGTACAAATTCCAGCTTGATTTAGCTTCATTGTTTGCACGGCTCAAAATCAATGCTGATTTGTCATATTTTCAGAAGGCGGCATTGGAGTTCAATCCGTATTTTACACTGGAAGAGGAACGCACAGTTGCACAAGAACAAGTAAACGAAGGTGGTAAATTTACTCTCAAGTTCAAATCGCCTTTTAACGAAACAAAAGGCGGCGAGTCCGTGCCTGTTACAGCAGTCGCCCGATACTTTGAACAATTCATCACTGGACTTCCGGATGACGTTGGCAAAGACGGCAACCCAAAGCCCAAAGACCTTTCAAGATTCGGAGATTCGCTGTTTGTATTTGAAAACTGTGCCATTCAAAAGGCGTTGTATTCCAGCTACGGACTGCCCGCCCCCGATTCTGCGAATGTATCGTTTGATGAGGACGAAATCGACAGATTTAATATGTCGGCGCCATCATTTGTAGATCCTGGCGATTATTCGTCATCATCTGGCGTTGGTGGCATGTTGACAAAAAATACTGCTGCTGGTGTTCAATTGGTGATTAAAGACGAAGACCGTTATTTCGGACGACCCAAGGGTACAGAACTTCGTCCTGGTCCTCTTCTGGTACTGGGTTACAACTTGTATGACTATGTTGACGTAGAGTCTGTCATAACTCCTGGCATCACATTGGCGGAAGAACTGTCTGCGGAGCCTCGCATGAAGCATGGCATGCAGCGCGAAGGTGCGGATGCTTGGGAAAAGAAAAACTATATGTAAGATTTTAAAAAACATTAAATTTTAAAGTAAATTTCGTACCATGTTGTATCGTGTATTTTGTAGGTAGCTAGTTGTGATTCTCTCTCGGTGTGAATTTTCGGAATGGGTGTTTTTTGTCCATAGCGTATAAACCGTTTAAAAGGCGTTGGTGCTTGAATACAGACAGAACGTGTCAGTAATGGTTGAATAGGTCTTTCAATCGCCATCATATTTTTAAAAGTTTGAATCGTGTCTTCTGAATGCGTTGTAGAAGGTCGCATATGTGCTTTGCCCATAGCCCATTGTTGAATGGGCGTTCCGTATTTGTTTTCGTGCGTATATGTATAATCTAACCATCCGCAATCTGAGAAAACATCAGACATGCATGCAATAGCAAATTTATAAAATGGAGATGCATGATGCATTTGAATAGACATGTCTGGTGTTTCCATTCCGTATAATTGTGGGTGTTGTTTTTCTAATTGTTGTTTTGCAGAATATATTTTGGCAATGGTTTTGGGTATGCGTTCCGATACAATCGGTAATACATCTCCAGTTCCTTCTAAATGTAACAAAGGTAAAAAATCTTCACAGGGTTGTTTCGGCCATTTTTGATACAAACGATGCATAGCCTTTTCTAATATGGGTTGTTGTTCTTTGGTAATATCTACGTTTGTGAACCATGATTGTCTTGGATGTAAACCCCCCCAAATATGATTTCTATATTCTGCGTCATATGTAATGTATTTTGTGTGAGCAAAAGATGCAACGGCGCCTTGTTCAATAGTAGGTACATACATGTGTAGAATGGCCGACATTGTTTCAATAGCGGTAGTGTTCCATTGTGGTGTCACCCATTGTTGTATTTCTTTGACTTGTTGGTATATTTCACGTGCATAATCTTCACAATCGCCCGTGTAAGATTGTGTTTTGTCGGCGGCGGGTTCTCTGGGTATTTCCCATCGTTCTGTACCTTTCGGCATGGGCGTTAATTGTGTATCAGCAGTATATCGTACAACGATGCGTGTATGTGTAGTTAATGCGTCTGCAACTACTTGTAGACAAGCGCGTTTATGATGATTAAGAGGTTTGTTTTCGCGATTTGACCAATGTTGAATGAACTCTTCTGCTGACATCATATTTCGACAAAGTGCAATTTGTAAACGATCATTATGTGATTGTATGGCTACTTTTGTATGGTTGTCAATATAGGTCGGAATCATGCAGAATGCTCCCGACGGAAGACACATACCCATATGATTAATATAATAGGGCGAATGAACTAATTTTAATCCGTGTACGACTGGTGCTAGTCCCCTTTTTCCAAACCCTCCGATCCATTTTAAATTTGCTTCTGCCGCCGAATAACTTTGTCTTAAATTTACAATAGATTGTAATTGTAGGGGCTGTAAGTTTATACTTGGTGTAATTTTCATAACAACAGTGCCTGTTTTTAGTGGAGGGTTTGATGTGTAATCTTTCATAACAATGTTTTCAATTCTATTTGAATGCAGATGGAGTAATGCAGACCCCATGGGGTGTGTAACCGTTTTGTTTTCGTCATTTTTCCGCGTGCAGTACATCATACATACTAAAGATGTAGGTTTAATTTCATCAATCATGAATGTTTCTGACTCTGATTTCTTCAAATTTGCTTGACGTGGTTGACATTGGGTTGAAGGAAAACATACAATAAAGGGTGATTTAGAAGCATAGCAACGGACGTTTATGACTTGTATGCCAACTTGCATATCTGTATCTTTTTTCCAAGTTATATAGGTCATTTTTCTGAGAACGATGTTTCAATCGTTCCCAATGAAACCATTGGGGTGAATTTAGATTCTCAAAATTTAATTCAAAAAAAATAGATGAATCGTATTTAAAAAAAGTATTGTGTATTAGATAAATAGAACACTTATACTGTAGCCAATCTACAATTTGTTGGAACCATTCGATTGTTAAAGGTTTTGTTGGCAAGCATAAAGCCCATTTTATTATATAATGAAATGCAACTGCTTTTTTAGAATCTTCCATGAAATTTAGAGATGGAAAGCGCGTTTGGACATATAAATCCCACAATTCGGTAGAATAATAGTCTGTTTTCGATGTTTGTTGTAGTCGTGCAAATGATACAGGGTCTAAAAAAGGTTGAAGACGTTTAGAAACAATATAATTCATTTAATAAAATTATTATAAACTACTTATGATCTTAGCGTGCATCCAATATCCGTTTCGTATTTGTAGATGGTTTTATAACAATACGTCCATGACAGTGTGTACATACTAGTTCATGTCCTGGCAAAAAATAGACATCTTTACTACAATGATAACATTTATATATATATGATTCGTGTGTATTGTGTTCAACATAAGTAAATTTGCGTTTGCGGCGTTTTTTTTTGTGCGGTTTAGTTGTGCGAACACGACTATGCAAAGAATAAGAACGGTCCATAATGTTTGTTTCGTTTAACAATGGTATATTTATAGACGACTATGCAACGCATATGGACTTTAAAAGATCAGGGGATTACATCTCCAGAACAAGGTACAGAAGAGTGGTTAAATCAACGTGAAGGACGTATTACCGGAAGTAAACCCTCTAATTTATTTTTCCAGTTTAAATCAGAAGAAGATTGGGATGAAATTCTTAATTTATGGTTGGGCGATGGAAAAGAAGAGTTTGATGAAACTTCTAAAAAACGCATGGCTTGGGGAAGTGAAAAAGAAGACATTGCCGCCCAAGCCATTATAGACAATATTCCAAATTCGGTATTTTTCGACTGTCCTTTAATGCCTATCGATGATATTTATGCAGCATCTCCAGATGGTGCTATTATTGTCTTTGAAGAGGACGGGAAAACGCCCAAATGGCACGCAAACATCGAAATTAAATGCCCGGGAAAATATACACAAGATGGAAAAGAAAATTCACCCGAAGCCATGAAAAAAATGGTTGAAAAAAAATGGAAAGTGCCGGCTTTTTATTACATGACACAAATTCACATGGAGATGGCGGCTCAAAAAACAACAGAAACGCTATTTGTCGTATGGACACCCATCTTAACCCGGATGTGGCGGATTCCTTTCGATATGAATTATTGGAATATGTGTCTCGATGTATTAGAAAGTTTCCGTACAAAATCCGTGTCTTATGAAGTGATGCGCTCAAAGATAGATAAATTAAGAAGAAGATCTATGATGGTTAGTAACCAACCTATCTGGAAAGAGATATAAATAGTAGATATTTTGTATTAAATGTTTGAATGTCCTATATGTTATAAACCACGACGAAAAATTTCAACTTTAAATTGTAATCATCAAATTTGTTTTTTTTGCTGGGAAAAATGGAAAAATAAAGAATTAACAGTATATGAACGTATGCCAACATGTCCCATTTGTCGTGCTCCTCAATCTGATTTACAAAGCCCAAAATGGGCTATCTGTATAGCGATAGGCTTGACTTGGTATTGGTATTCTTCCAGGCTTTTACAAATTCAGACGACGGCGTAAACTTCGGACGTTTTGAAGCACGACTACAATAATCTATTATTTTCATAGGTTCCGAATTTTCTTTTATAGGTACGAATTCCATTTCTGGACCTTTTACAATATATGGTTCCCATTGATATGCTTTTGAAAGACATCGTCTTGTAACCAGCCGTGGTGAAATACGAATAGGACCTCTTGCCATCGAATCAACATAATAGAGATATTTTTCTCCTGATATTGTTTCTGGTCTAACACATGTAAAATGACGGTTAAACGGCTGATACACAATCACGCCTCTAAAATCATCTTCATTTATTAAGTCTCCAATGAGTGGTTTGCTCCAAACTCTAGATGATGTTGAACTATGAACTGCACGTTCGACTACATAACCTTTAGTTCGTATCGTTTCTAAAATGGCTTCACAAGACCAATCGCCAGAATACGATTCATGATTCGAAGTTGAGTCGCCCGTTTTCTTTTGAATAGATTCACAAGCTTGATGGACATCATGTCGGGTGACTGCCGCGCTTTTAAACATATTATGAATAGCATGTAAACCACATTCTTGGGAAAATTGACGTTCAAAAAACATTTTTTTAATGTACTTAGTCCTTTATATATTAGTATAAACTTAATCTTCGCATTTTCTTCGCATTTTCTATTTTTTCTGTTTCTGTTTGACTGAAAAAATAGCACTTTGGAAAATAGCATTTGGAACATATGAACCATCTTTTAAATGTACATAAAACATGCCAATGTGTTCGACTTCCCCACTTTGACCTTGGACAGTAATTTGATCGTTTTTTCCAAATACATTTTCGGCACGAATCATCATTCCAGTAAAGAATGAAATAATATATGGTTGAAATGCATAACCAATGCCAATCGAAACACCACCAAACAAAGCTTGGAGAATCGCCTGGTTACATAAATGACTAATCAAAAATATATTCACTATTGCCATGAATAAAAATTCGACCATTTGTGATATAAATTTACTTGTGTCAAAATATTCATGTAAACTCCATTTTAATGATTTGGCAATAATTCGAGCAATCATAAACATTCCTATACATAATAATATATCATCTAAAGAATTCCATATCGATGTAAACAAGATTTGAAAACTAGATGAAGTTAAAAGTGGAGTATCAGACATTTATATAAATAAAATACATTATATACTTTTTTTTTTATAAATTTAATCTTCGGGTGCAAGAACTTTGTTATTCGGGTGCAAGAACTTTGTTAATTTTAACTTCTTTGGCATAGTTGTCTCTATTGAAAATAGTATCCCACAAATGAGGCTGGCCAGTCTTGGGAATAAGCGTATTTGTATATGAATTCGCTGCTACAAGATAAGCTTCACGGGCTGCCAAATAAGGTCCTTCTGAGATGGTTAGGCGGTGTTTCGCGGACAACCAAATAGAACGGGAATTTTGATAATCATCTGAATATTTCTGCATTTGTTCCGAAATGGAAGGTCCGGGCAAATCGACCCCGGCGCTCTCACCTTCACCCGATTCAATATCATCACCAGGCTGAACACCATAATCTTGGTCGCCCACATTGTCGCCCACATTTGGTACAACGTTACCTGGAGCATTTGGCACATCGTTGTTTACATTGTCATTTTCATTACGGGTTTCCTCAGTTAATTTACGGCCTTGAAGACGACGTGACGGAGGCGTAACTTCAACGGAATCGACAGAACCAACCAATTGATCGCCAGAAAGAGATGTCGTTTGACGCGGGTCGGCGTTATCTGATGGAATTTCAGCGTTCGATAACATTGCTGTAGCTGCAATGTAAGCATTTCTTGCTGCGATATAAGGACCTTCTGACATGATAACTGCATGTTTCGCCTGAATAAATTCGTGACGTTTTTGTCTGTATACTCTAGCATAATCTTCAACGTTAAAATGAGCTGAACTAAATGCTAAAATAGCGGAAAATATAACTGTTGCTAAACGCATTTTTTAGATTGAAAATATGTCCTTTATATACAGTCAATTTTTTGTTTATTCACTATCTTGAGTTAAAGCGAAACAAATAACACCGATAATAATAATAACCAATATTATCATACACACCAACCAAATTTGTTTTTTCTTCTTTTTCTTTTTCTTCTTTATTACCGACGTCTGCGCAGACGTCGGTAATAAAGGCCTTTCAACCGTATTCGAACCCATCGTTTGGCCATAATCTCTATATGAACGCCCACCATAACCACCTCCACCATAACCACCTCCTCCGCCACCGCCGACACCGCCGCCTCGGCCACCAGCAGCACCAGCACCAATTGCCCCACCAACAGCAGCGCCACAACAACCCGTACATCCACCATCTAAAACTTTTTTTAAAATTGCAAATCCTAATACACTTCCTGTTGCAGTTGTAGCTACAGTGGCCGTTGTCGATGCTTCTCCGGATGATCCTTGTACCTTACAAGATTCATCCCGTGACACATAAGAAAACCACGAACAAGTATCGTGAATAATATTGCCACCGCTATCTACAGCTTGTCCCAGCTGTACATTTACGGCGGCCGTATATGCCGCCTTTGCCTCCTTAAAATCTTGCGCTACATCGAATAAACGTTGTTTATTGGCAACATATTCGTCCCTGGAATCATTAAATACCCTTTGGTATTGCGAAGTCGAAAACTCAGGTGTGTCGTATTCTATAATTAATGGATCGCTGTGTCCGGAATGACCCAATACAACACTCAGTAACAGGAAAATATGTAATATACCAAACATCTATTTTTAAATCCACCCGTTTATATATAGGTATTTTTCAGTTCATGACTATATAATGGATGTTATATCGATCTATTGTATTACTCCTTTCTTTTAATAAAATGCCATTCAAAAAAGGAAAACGCAAACGCGTCGATAAGAAAAAAAAAATAAAAAAAAAACAAATTACAGAAGAAGAACTCAAACGCTTTCAACGTGATTCAAAGAAAGAAATTCCTATTCCAAAATTTGAATTACAAAATGTTGTTGCAACATTTAATTTAGGTGTTGATTATTTAGATTTAAGATCTATCTCTCTACGTAAACCCTTTGTGGAGTATAATCCTCAAAAATTTGCAGCCGCAACTCTTAGAATTCGATATCCTCGAACAACGGCATTGGCTTTTGCATCTGGAAACATGGTGTGTACCGGAGCCAAAACAGAAATTGAATCAAGACTAGCTAGTAGAAAATATGTTCGTTTATTACAAAAACATGGAATTCCGGTTAGTTTCCGAGATTTTAAAATTCAAAATATAGTTGCATCTGCCGAATTACCGCACACACTTAAACTGTTAGAATTATCTAGAACGTACGGACCCTACGTATCTTACGAACCAGACCTATTTCCAGGATTAGTATTTAGAACAACCGCACCAAAATTGGTATTCCTGTTATTTAGGTCGGGGAAAATAGTGATTACTGGTGCAAAAAACAGAAAGGAAATTGCAAAAACATTTACATCTTTATTTTATGGTATCATTTGTCAATTTATAGATTACGACGACAAAGCTGGTTCTAGTTCGGAATATCGTGCTAAAATGAGAAGAAAAACAAATTTACAATAATAACATATTTTTTTCAGGTTCTAACAATATAATATGCAGGCATCTTTGTAAAGAACCCATTATAATAATTGTGGATATAATCACCATGAATGTTGTTGACCGTACAAATGTAGTATAATCTGTTTCCATGCCCATGCATAATGCAAATGAAATAGCCCCTCGTACACCACACATTGAAAAAAATAACATTGTTCGTATTGTCCACTGTTTTCTCCCACATAAACGAAGACAACCCCCCAATACAAATACCACTATTACGCGCGAAACCACACATGCAACTAATATCATAAACGATATCCCCCAATTTGCAGTGCTATAATTTTGCCAAGCTAATCCCAACATTATATAAACATAAGCTTCGACAATCTCTGATAAACTAGATATAGTTGATTTCATATGTTCAGAAGTTATATCACGGATAGTACTGCCATAAACAAATAAAGCAACTATACCGGATAACCCCAACGCTTCACAACATGAATATATAAATAAAGCAGACACGAAATGAAAGGTCATTTCTTTTATTTTTAGATGGCGAATAATATATCCCCCACACAAACCAAGTATAGCACCGGCTGTAGCATTTAATACGGTAAATATAATAGCTTCCATAGGAACCCAACGGTTTAAAGATTCATGCTGCTGGACCATTCGAGAGAAAAGACGAACCAATACTATAGAAATAGCATCATTCATCACAGATTCATTTTCTAACACTTCTGGAAAATACGTATCTTCCAAATCTATACTTGAAGCCAATGAAATGGTAGCTACTGTATCTGTTGGTGCCAAAAATGACGCCATTAATAACGCATCTACAAAACTGAAGTTTATATCTGAATTTGAGGTCCAAACTAATATACCCCACGCAATAATTAAAATTGAACACAATGTACCTACCCAAGCGTATAAAAAAGAAGATAACCACGTTCGTTTTAATGACTCTATGCGAAATCGCAATGCCGAATTTAATAAAATAGGAGGCAGTAGTAAATATAAAAATATTTCAGAAATAAAATGCATATCACGCGAACCGGGTATTGTCATTGCAGTTATTAATCCCAAACACACAGCAACGACAGAAGAAGGCACACAATTTAATTTCTTTATTTTACTCCAACCAATAACAATAGAGATAAGACCCAACATTGTTACAACCTCGGCACCTAATAAACTATGATGTTCAGTAAACATGTTATTTGTTTGTTTTTTCATACTTATATGCTAATTATCACTATTTTTTCGTGATTCTTCTTCCAATTGTTCAAAGAAAACACGGATTTTTTTGATATTTTTTTTTATTTCGGGGACAACAAAAGCAACTTCAGATGGATATTCTGATTTTATATATACACCACTTAGAACTCCAAATACAAAAGAACCGAATTTACCACTCATTTATTAATACTATATTTATGTATATACTATCCTTTTTACTTATATGCTATCCTTTTTTTAGATTCTATATCAATAGAATCCCAATAATTTGACCAAAAACCAGAAGAACACGTTAAAGAACCAGTTAGAACTCCAAATACAAAAGAACCGAATACATGTTTGTTTTTATGAACATGTACGAATCTGTTAAACATTTTCAATATTAAAGCCCGTTATATACTAAAAATTTATATTGTTGCCCCAGGGAAGTTGCCAGATTTTAATCAGATTACATTTGTCAGGACTGAAACTGAAATATAACGACGTTTCATTTAATATCACATTAGAATCATACGATTCGATAAAATAATTTTCCATCGGGTCAGATATTGAACAAGACGCCGTTTCATGGGTTAAAACATTACAAATGTCCACATTCCAAGTTTCAAATATAAGTTCGTTTTCGGATTCTGGACACCATTTTATTATATGTTTTATTTCAGGAGACGAAAAAGTTATCATATCCATTTGGTTAACAAGAGAAAAATAATATGTCCAAATTTGAAACATCATCAAACATAATACACCACAAACAGTTATTAATAAACCAATACGGCATGTCCAAATACGAGTTTTTTTATCACACATATCATTATTAGTTTTCATTTTTATAAAATAAAACCCTACTTTATATCAATTTTTTGTTTTTTACGCATTGTCATTATTTTTTTTCCAGATGGCAATACCGGTGATGTCGGACTATACGTCGGTGATGTCGGACTATACGCCGGTGATGTCGGACTATACGCCGGTGATGTCGGACTGTACGCCGGCGAGGCTGGGCTGTACGCCGGCGAGGCTGGGCTGTACGCCGGCGAGGCTGGGCTGTATGCCGGTGATGTCGGACTATACGCCGGTGATGTCGGACTATATGCCGGTGAGGCCGGACTACATGTAGAGGCCGGTTCAGTTGGTGCGTAATCCGGCGACACTGGTGCGTAATCTGGTGACACCGGTGCCTGTGGTTGTTGCCAAGCCGGTGCCTGTGGTGCCTGTGGTTGTTGCCAAG
>Ga0209091_10000570_pt1 | contig 34856 bp, 36 predicted proteins | sample ArcticOcean_MG_C_6_FD_187438 | JGI IMG/M metagenome (GOLD analysis project Ga0209091, IMG submission 187438) | Marine microbial communities from western Arctic Ocean - ArcticOcean_MG_CB8_128 (SPAdes) (version 2) | ecosystem: Environmental > Aquatic > Marine > Oceanic | place: Arctic Ocean...
AAATGTGAAAAAATACGACAAGAAAATACAGCCGCGGAGATGAAACAAACCGAAGAAGCCGAAAAACGTTTAAGAATGAAGCAAGAAAATCCTCTTACACCTGAAGAAAATGATTTGGATTTATTTAGATTTGAACTTCATGCAATTGGTTGGCAACATGACGGTACATGGCAAGCTACAACGACCATGGACCATTTATTATGGTGGCGCAAACGTGTGTAAAAGCTCTAAAGAACATAATAAGTGAAACTTGATATAGCCCAATTGTGTAAGTTCAAATGGAACCAACATGGAACATTGATATGTCTTCAAACAAAATACGTAAGATTTGCCGATTTCACATAAATGAATTAAGAAGGTTGGAAAGAATATTGGATCAAAGACGCATAGAGAAACAGTCGAACTGCTCACACGTGTGGAGAAAAGATATGTCTGCTAGAAGTGGGAGAAGTCATTATGATTGTACTAAATGTGGATTGTATAAATAATTTATAATTTTTTTTTCTCTTCTTCAATGGTAGATTCTACGCATTTTTTCATACAATCGTCGTATTTTAACCTGTATATGGCTACGAATGGTATTTGATGTGCAAAAACTTTATATTTATTACATTTTTTGTCGCATTCTTTTCGGAAAAGTTCTAAGAGTCCTTTTGATGTTTTCATGTTTCTTGTTGGAGTCGTTTTAAATAGGAATAATATTCTTGTTTTGTTGTGGATTCTATTCTTTGTGTTTTCAAAACAAGTGGTATCCTTTTCGGTAACCATGACCCATACCATCCGCGAAAACATGGAAAAACAAGCGGAATATTCAATTTCCACGACAAATATACACGTTTGTTGTGGAAAGGCGCTTTCCACATATGGTACGTTTGACACTCTCCTTTGACGAATACGCTTTGGATCGGAACTTGTGCTTCTTGTGCCAAACGTATGAATCCTGAGCGTTCAAATGTCTTGTAATCATCTCCTACTTCTGTCATGACTAATTCTGGTACGCCACCAGGAACAACGATGAGAGAATGTCCTTTTTGTAATGCCAATAGCATGATGTCGTATCGTGCTGGTATACAACCAAGTGCTCGAACACACCAACCCAATACGGGAACAAAAAATAATATCGGGGCAACACAAAACACCGTTTGTGATTCGGGAACGAAGTGAATTCCTGCCAATGCGCCACAACATAGTACACCATGTGGATGTACTGCGACGACAGACGTTTCGGAAATGCTAATGGTATTACATGGGAACCACTCATGCCATGGACAATAACTGAACCATCGCCGTAGGATATTATTTGGAATAATCTGACCATGAAACCACCATTGCAATGTCAGTGAAATTATGATAGAAATCGTTAGGGTTAATATGGCAAGTGGAATGCTGCATATAGCACCTAATATTAGTAAGGGTAACATCCATATCCAACAAAAGGTTATAACAATGAAACAAAGAATATGAACCAATTTCATTAAAAAAATTACACTCGTATAAATACTATTTATGCAGTTTTATGGGACAACATGTTCTCACGACGGTATGCACAATGGTGAATGCACAATAACATACAAATAAATAATAAGTCAGCATTTATTTTCTTCTTTGTATGTATACACGATCTTTTAATCGTTCATTGGATTACTGCTTTGTAATGTATGCATTTTTCTCCGTAAGCGAACCCTTCGTTAATAATTCTTTCAGACACTTGTGCGAGTCCGAAAACTCCGGGGTGTTTTCTGTGCCATGCACGACGTTCCCATTTATCTGGGCATTTTTGTTTCGTTTGTTTTAATTTGATCATTTTTTCAGAAAGGTTAAGATTTTCTTGGTCTAAGATTGTACCAGTAGAACGTTGTATGTGCATACCATGGTCATTAATACGATCACGAAGTTCGTCGTCTTCGCCTCCCCAGCCCCAAAAATCGTTTGGATACCCGTTTATTTTCACGAAATCACAAACCCTAATCATCAGTATACCACCGATATATGTATCTGTGTCATATCGTTTCCAAGCACGACCAATATGTCTAACTGTGTTATCAGGCAGTGGAATAATATATTCATGAACAATATCTGGGTGTGGCAATAAATCAACATCGTGAAAGCAAATTATATCATTATCAGTTAATCCTGCGATTTTAACACCTATGTTTAGCAGTGCTCCCCTGTTAAAAGGTTGGTCGTCGTATTGTTCAATAATATAAATATATGCAGAAGGAAGTTGAAGTGACAGAGAGTATATTAAGTTAACGAGTTGCTCTTTACGTTCAGACTGAGTCGTTGCTCTGTATGGTACGATAATACACAGCATTTTTTGTTTGATAAAACCCTTTTTATATTCCAATTTCGCCATTTTCAGCATTCGAAACGATACCATATAAAATACTGCTTGAAACTAATATTGTACATATATTTGGAACAAGCATGACACGTTCACCTTCCCTGTAAAACAATATCAACACCAATAAACTCGTTAATATCTGTATTACGTTTCCGTAAAACGATGCTTTTCCATCTTGATTTGCCCGTACCAATTTAAAAATGCCAGCGATGAATACAAGAATGACTGAAATGACTTTTGTAGGATATTTGTATTCTGAAATATAAATTTTTTTACGATATCCGACCATTTTGAATTCCCAGAAGTTCCTGTCCCATTTTTTAATGCATTTCTGCGAACAGTAAGAGTAACATGTTTTTTCAAATGGTTTTGAATCGTGTAGTTTATGATTATAATCTTTCAAATCTTTTAACATGGATGTCCAAAACTTATCAACGATCTCTTTTTTTATTGGGTCGTAACTGAAATGCATTTCGCGTTTCAAATAATCTAAAACTTTTCTTTTTGGACTTTGGTCGGGGTCTAAGTTTAGTGGAAGCAGCTCGTCGTCATCGTTCATTTGTATAACAATGTTTGCATTTATACTGACATTTTTACAACAAGAACATATAAAACACACACTCCCTCAGTTTACGCTGTCCACACTCTCAAACAAATCCATTTTTACAGTTCGCAACACATCACCACTCTCTCCAAAGATTTTCTCTACTGACCACTCCCATAGACTTTTCTGGAGTAGTATACATCGAATTCAGTAACGGTACACTCTGAAACATTCGGGTATGGTTGGACCGAAGACACGACATTAGTCAGTGACACTACCGAAAATAGTCTGAACGGCGTCGTTCGAATACAGACATGCCAATAGGCGAATCGTTTAATTGTAATTACCATTAACATCTATTGTACCCGCTTCTCTCGCATTTTCTGTTCTCGAAACTTTTTTCGTTTGTCTACCGCGTGTATAATGCGAATCCTTTCGTCCGTGATTAGAAATGCGTCGATATTCGCCACCCTCGCGTATCCACAACATGTTATTAGTTCCAATATGATAACATTCTTCGTTTCGGACAATCTCTGTTCGTTTGTCAGTTCCTTTGACCTTTTTTTTGACAGGTTCCGAAGCACCATTTCCACTATGACCATGGCGACAACGACTTATACCCCACAATATACCAATCGTGCCTAAAAACAATTCGCGCGCCCAACCATGCAACAAATCGTTCAAAAAATTCATTCCCTCTTCCTTGCCGCGATTTTTTGCATCCAATTCGCGCAAATCCTTCTGAATAAAGGATACAAATATTTCTGACATCGTACTATATTTTCGCGATTCTGCGTCATAAAACGCACTTTGTGCCGCAGAATCGTATATGGAGAACAACAACGTCACGTCACGGACAATTTTATCTGTACGATCCGACTGTAACGATTGAGCCAGTAATGCGTTTATTTTATTTTGATGTTTGGTCGTTTTTAACAATTGTTCGTTCAAAAATTGTTGGTAATGTTGTACAATGACGAGTGCCTGTGTATTTGTACCGTGTAAAGTTGCCGAAAGTTGGCCAGTTTCGCCGAAATTTTGAATACGCCGCCCAATGGCTTTTCCCGAAACCGAAGCATCGATGATGGCTGCTTTGTGAAAATCTGTGGATCGTCGAACATATTTTTTGGTAATGTCGCGAATGAAAAGTTCTATGTTTGTACCAGTCAATGATGGTGCATTGTTGTTGTACCAACTGATGGGGTTCTTTTGAATTTCACGAACCAACTGTTTGGCATCTTTTTCGGAATATGGGATGTCAGCAACTTCCGACAGTTGACGAACAATCTTACTGGCACGAACCAGTTGTATTCTTTCAGAATTATCATTCAACGTAGCGTTCACAAATCGAAAATCGGCCCGCAGTGCGTGTAAAGCAAGGTCGTGAATAACAGGCGTTAAAATGGGTTTCATATACGTGCGTTTAATATCGCCGTCGTTCGCACCGTCTAACGGAGCGTCCACCAAGTCGTACACTTGTGATAATAAATCGCGGCATTCTGCAGTGGCACGTTCAACACGTTGTTGGTCCGTCGACAATGTTCCAAACGCCGCTTGCAACCATTTGTCCATTTCTAAAAATGATTGCATCGGCAGACGTATTTCTCGTTGTTCTACGAGCTTTTTAGACAAACGTTTTCGTTCACTATTTCTTGACATTCTCTTTGGTTGGTCAATGAGTGGTAAAGCTCCTTCTTGGCGCATTTCGGCGATTACAAGATCCTCCATGTTTTGACTTTCAACCGTGGAAACGCTCCACGCAGCAAATATAAACGCTACCAGAAGAACGATTTGACGTTTAGAAAGGCGACCCACTGGACGATTCTTGTTTATCCACTGGATTGCGCGTCCACGCACAATCGGATTTCCTTTATAGTGTTTCCATTCATACATAGGATTAGACATTTCATTAATTTGTCTTACAATCTTGAATACGTTTTTTGGTACAGGTTTTCTTGGTCTTGGTACAGGTTTTCTTCGAAATATTTTCTGATACTTTTCTTTTTTATGAAATGGATATTTCTTGGATTGGCCTTTCTTTGTTTCCGCAGCCGAAAATTTTTGTGACATTTTACTTATATAAATATGTCTTTATATAAGTAAAATTTATGAACGATTGTTGGACTGTCGTCGCGAATTTCCTGGACATCCGCGAACGTGGCAGGCTTTACACAACCCACAAAATACACAACTCGTGGGAAAACATAGTCAAAAACTATTTGCACACAGACGGGACATACAAACTAGTGAAAAAAATGCTACGAAAAAATTGGTCTTTTCTCAAAAAATATTGCTATCTTGACAACTCGTTATGTTTGCCATGTGGGGTCGAAACGTCATGCTGGTCACCATGGTGCTCACATAACCAACTTAAATGCACACCAAGGGGTGTTACCGTTATGTTTGACACGCGCATAAACGAATCACATGGTCAATTTGTATCATGGATTCGATCCATAGCTCAACGCAATAACTCCCTACAAATTATTGTTAATTTGTCGGCATATACCAAATGGAAACCCCAATACACCCTTCCATTAAAAAGCGGAAAATGTATTCCGATTATGCGCGTACTCAACAGGACATTTCGAGTGAAACTAAGAATACAAAGAGTCTACCACAAAATAATTAACGATGGTTATCCAAGACTAATAATACAACAATTTGAATTTAAGTAATCATTTTTTAAATAAAAAAGTCTTTCGATGAGCTGGAGCGGCGCGAATACAATCGTCGTTCGCCGAACCAACCTCGTAGACAATACACTTTTTCTTTGCACGCGTCACCGCCGTATAAAATCGTTCGCGTTTATCACCCCACGAAGAGACCGATTTCACAATGACAAAATCATACTCCGAACCTTGGGCTTTGTTTACTGTCAACGCATAGGCTGGTCTCAAATATTCGTTGTAATCGATAGGTCCTTCATATTCCACCGATACATGAGCATATCGAACCCAAATAGATGTCGTTGTGATTTTATTTTGTTTTGAAGGTACGTTCTTTATTTTATAAATGGTGCCGATATCACCATTCGCAACCTGGAGGATTGTTTCCGTTCGGTTAGTACCATCAATAGGCTTGACAATATATTTATTGGTCACATTGATTACCGAATCGTTCATGGCAAAACGCCAATTCGGATAACGAAATGTCGCAGACGTAGAAATATATTCCAAATTTATTGGAGCAGAAGTTACTCTGCTCATTGGGGGATTAAACTTTTCACGCAACTGTATGTTTAAGTTCGCGATCTCTTGATTGGTATTACAGAGAACCATGGGTCTGTAGCCTGTTTCTTTTGCAATTGAAACCGCATTAGTGACAATTTGTTCGTCATTTTTATATTGACGAACCTCGAACGAGTCTGGAGACTTGTCTAGATCCGTATTACCAACACGAATTTTTTGACCGTTCGTTGCAATACAAGATGTCGTATCTGAACGATAAATATGCGTCAATTCGACTTGTGGAACACCCGATGCACACAAATCTTTCAAAAATTGACCCGGACCCACTGAAGTCAACTGACCAGTGTCTCCCACAAAAATGATCTTGTGAAACCTATATTTTTGCAAAACACGCGCCAAAATTTCCAAATCCTGCATCGACTGTTCATCCAGTAGTAAAGTTACCTTTGGTTCGAGATTTCGTGCATAATACATACGATGCACAGTAAATGCCTCGTCCACACCCGTGGACTCCTTCAATCGTTGTGCCGCTTTTCCAGTTGGTGCGGCACACGTCACGTCGGAATACAAACTTTCCACAATATGACGACAAACGGACGTTTTTCCTACACCTGCTCCTCCTTGTAGGACAAAGAGTGAATTTTCGCAAGCTTGACGAACCGCATCGCGCTGTGTATCGTCCAATTGCACATCACCAGCTGGCATTTTATAGCGTGGTTGTTCGCGATGACGAACCTTTTCAAATTCTTTCGCGATAAATTCTTCAATGTCATTGAATTTTACCAGGGTCACAAAATTATCGTGTTGTACAATAGGCCATGTAGGGTCGACCGTATGAAATTTCGCCAGAAAGGATTGCTTCCGCATCCAATAATCCCCTGTTTTGGTGATATGACGTTTGACATAATCAATCACCTGACAACGAGTACGGCGTCGATCCATCGCCATGACGTGCATGTCTTTGGCAGCAGCTTCCGCCATTTTGGTACGACTAGCGTGTTTTGTAGAACTTAAAAATTCAGAGCGCGCTTCATTTACATATGTAAATGAATCGTATTCAGTGTGGTACACAATGCGAAACGGGTCCGCTTGGACAAATCGAATCCACTCCTCCAATAATTCTTCTTCCGTGTAGTCCTTCTTTTCAGGCGTTTGGAGACGCGCGCCCATCCATTGAATGGCCGCATCCAACTGGGGTTTACTCATATACTTGGCCAATAGTGGAAAATGACGAGCAAGAGTTGAAGAACGTTTGATGATGGATTGGATGTTGTAATATGCACATTCAATATTTTGGACCGTCTTTTTACCAATCTTTTGAAGTGACGTTAATTGACCCCAACGTTTGTGCTCAATCACGTCAAAAAGTTTCTTAATTGGTTTAAACGTCTTGAAAAGGATGTCTCGACATGTCCAATTAACACCGCTTCTATCAAGGGCTGCTTTAAAGTGATGCGATATGTTATTCACAGGTTTACCTTTGAATCGAGTTCGGAGTTGATCGTCGTAAGATCTTTTTTGAGACAAATTTCCATTGAAAAGATGTCCAGGGACAATCTGATGACACGGACAGCCAAAGTTTCCTGCACAGACGCCATTCGTATCCGCGTTTCGAAATTTAACGAGCGCCCATTCGTCGCCGCGGGTCTGTAATACTTTGGTAACTTCTATTTTAACCATATTTGTTTAACTCAAAGTACTCTATATGTAAATTAGAATATGAGTATCTTATGTTTCTAAATTATGTACATCTCGAACGATAGCTTTAATTTCACAACTACTGATGGGACCCCATTTAAAACCCCATCGATGCAAATCTTCCACCGAATTTGTTTTGAAAAGAATAAATCCAGTTCCCTCCGACAAATTATGCCAACGACCCAAACTTTTATTACCAAAAGCATCTTCTCTATGTTGCTTTTGGTTCATGGTGGCAAAACATTCGAATGCCACCATTTTTTTCTGTTCATGAAACTTAAATTTAATCACATACAAAGACTCGTCTTCAGAAGGTTCGTCAAAGACGTTGTTATAAGGTACCTGAAAATGTTCCGTAGAACCACTAATAATTTTACGAGCAGCATTGTCATCGATAATCGGACAAACACGAACTTTATCAGTCCATTTCTGAAGCCAATCGTGTAACATGGAGACGTTTATTGCTGTACAAATACAAAATCCAGATGATGTTCCTACAACCAGCCAACTTCCTTTTACGTCAATGCCTTCCATTTCGGGTCGAGTATTTGTGATTAAATCGTATTCGCAATAATAAAACATTTTTTATATTCTCAACATTGGTTTATATTACATAAATGATGCATTTCGGGATTCACCAAAGTTCCGATGTGAACAATTTTAATTTTTTAACTATATGTATTTGTGTTTATTTGAAAAAAATGATGAGAATATTAACTATTTTTTTCGGATTTAACGAATTTAGTATATGTTCATTGCTTTTCCAAACCAAATGCATTGGCCATCCATTCTTTTGTACATGGCCAGCTCCTTCATGATTGTAATTTTCAACAAAATTATTTTGACGCAATATCATTTCCCGTCCGTGCCCTTCTTAATGCTGTGCCAATCCATAGTTTCCTCCGTCTTTTTTTGGACAAAATTAAAACAAAAAGCCAATCGAGAATTGCTCCTCGTGTGTCTTTTAAACGTGGGCAATGTATTTTTTGGTCTCAATGCCGCCGGAAGTTTAAACATCGCCATGTTCACAGCACTGCGAAGAATCTCGGTCATGATGACACTCATCGCACAATGGTGGTTTCTCAGTAAGAAATCTTCCAAAACGGTCATCATAACCGTCTGTGTCATGGTATTCGGTTCATTTGTGGCAGCGGCGGACGACCTTACGTTTGATTTACTGGGGTATGCCTATGTCATGACGAACAATCTTCTAACAGCTGCCGCACAAATTGCCTCCAAATACGCCTTTGATAAAGGTTGGGAAAAAGAAACGATTCTGTTCTATTCCTCGTGTACATCGGTCTTATTATCAGGCATCAAATGCTTCGATTTCGATTTGACCACTTTCCATGATTGGGGACAAACAGGATTTCAATTTGCGTTTGCGTTTTCGATAGCACTTGGGATCATGTTAAATTTCGGCGCCTCGTGGGTCATCGAAAAGAATGACGCGCTAACACTTGCAGTGTCGGGTTCCACAAAATCAGCAGTCATGGGACTACTAGTTTGTTTCGGTCTGTTCGACCCGACCTACGTATTCACATGGGTGAATTTCATTGGATTACAAATTTCCACCATTGGGTCTTTTGTCTATGTTTATTACACCAAGGCAAAACCCAAATATACACCATTACCCACTACAACAAAACAAATGGAACCCGTTTAAGTATAATTACGCGCTCGTGATGTTACTGTAATAAGTATTTAATAAGTATTTAATCAGTATTTAATAAGTATTTAATCAGTATTTAATAAGTATTTAATCTAAGACATTATGTTCTATTATATATTTTGGCCGTTTCTCCTTGTTTTTTCTCATATTCTAAACAATTGACCAATATCATTTCCAGGAAGAAATCGACACTATTACATTTTATAATGACAAATTGTCCAGAATTAAAAACACTTCGAGAAAGAATGGTATCATCATCGACCGGGTAAAAAATCCTGTATAAAACTGTACTTCTATGAACACAAATGGCGGACGACGATTGGGATTTAGCAGACGATGGAGAAATTAACAGTGACCCTGAAGACATCACTTTAAAACCTAAAGTTTTGCCGAAATTTCGATTAGTTTCAAAAAAATCTTCAAAAAAAACACCCAAAAAATCTTCAAAAAAACGAACTCCTCCACCATTTAATTCTACATTCGAATGCGCTTATCCATCGAAAGAATGGGAAATAATTCAAATTTTACCTGTCACTGGTAAACCACCCCAAGATGTGCGATACGAACTTGTGAAGGACGGTAAATCTTTTAAATTGCAAGTTGTTGCGGGAATTGAAATACAATGTTATTGGTTATGCACGGAAAATGAACTCAGTGTCTTTGACGCTTGGTGGTATGAATGTGAACGCGTTATTTTTGGCAGTCGATTTTTCAATCCGTACACCGGCGAATCAGACGACGGCATATTTGGTCCGACCGTGTATGGGGACATTGTATTCGGTCACAAGTGGGAGTTCGTGACTCCTCGATTTAAACAGCATATACAAATGTTATAATTTTTTTGCTAATCTTAGTAGTTCTACTGCGGACATTTTTTTCTGGTTGTAAATGGGAAGAATTTCAGAATGCCTGTGCTCCAAGTATTGGAATATTTCCATCATTTCTTTGGCTTCTTCAGCGTCGTGGTCTTTTCCTGCAAATTCACACCTGCGAATGAATATTTTAAATGCAATTAAAGAAGGCAAAATATCATCAGAACGAACACTTCGCCAATACTTAATGTGATTTCTGTACGTGGGAGCACCATACTTTATTTTTGATAAAACATTATCGGTTCTTTTTGGCCTTTTCATGTCTATATTTTGAATCGCTGGGTGTGTGAGTGCTAAGTACATCATGTGTGCTGTTTGGTTGTCGCTTTGTTTGTGTGCATTTTCCATGATATCTAAGAAAAATCGAAAGTTTTTTTCGACGTCTCTTTTTTTGACTTTTTTATTGTCTCTAGTGACGATCAATCGTATGGTATGCATAACGCCTGCGTCTAATCTGTCTTGCATATTTTCTGCAAAAAAATACGCGCATAACCCCTGTGTGGATTCTCGGCATTTGTTCACAACATCGTAGAGACGTTCGTCGTAATTGGAATGAAATAAATGACAAAATAATCTTTTTGTCCAATGTACAGGTGGAAGCGTGGTCATTCCGTTTAAAAACAGATTCAATCCATCGTCCGACAGAGTGCGCTTTCGCATTTAATATTTTAAAATGGATATTTAAATAGGCTATTCTAAAATTACAATATGGAAGTTGGTGAATGGTACGAAGCGGAACAACTCTGCGTACATATTATTAACGCCATAGACAGAAGGAAACTCGTGCAACTGGGTAAATTGGACATTTGATAATTTTAAAGCCAAAAATATACTTCGCGGTCATGACTATTTAACAAACATCTGACCAATAAATGTCTTCGTCCATTGCGAAAGAGCCTCCCGTGATTATACCCAAACACATTGCCGTTATTCCAGATGGAAATAGACGCTATTCTCAACGGTTTTTTATGAATAGTATATCTGGGTACAAACAGAGCGGCGAATCTTTACAGTGTCTTATTAACTGGAGTCTTGTCAACAATATTAAAGAATTATCTATTTTTGCGTGGTCGTCTGAAAATTGGGAGCGGCCACAAGAAGAAATCGACGGCGCGATGGAAGAGTTTGACAAAGCTCTCGACCAATGGTTGGCCGATGAACAGCAAGATATCAGTTATGTCTTCATTTCAACGACCCCCGGGAAATTGTCGTCCACGTTACGCGTTAAAATGCACAACTTAAAAATGCAAACGAGTGCAGCCACCAAATTAAAAGTATATATCTATATGTCGTATGGATTCTCTGAGGACGTTGACCATATGACAACGGGTATATATAAATTTGATTCTGTTGTTCCCAACGATATGTCTGAGCCGGATGTTCTGATTCGAACTTCGGGCGAGCAGCGTTTGTCTAATTTTTGCATGTGGCATCTGCGCTATACTGAACTCATGTTTATCCGACCGTTGTTTCCAGAGTGTGACGATACAGTGTGGGACGAGTGCCTAGAAGAATACTCAACTCGTAAACGGAGATATGGAAAATAAGTACTGCTTATGTTAATGTGTACTGAACGGCCTTAATTATGCAGCATGTTATTCGCGTTTTAAGCAAGACGGAAATTTATATTGCGCAGTGCATGTTTTATCTGACTCGAGTGGTCCCTACAAAACTGCTTGCATAGGTCTCGTTTTTGACGGCGGTCATTATGCAGCATGTTATTGTGGTAGAGAAGTCCCATAACGGTGGTCATGATATTTGGGTTCATGGTTTTATTTATGAATACGTCTAAACTTTTAGGGGAACTGCCTTCACTACATATATTCTACTTCAACATGTTGTCTACAAACCTTATTAGAAAATAAAGTTTTCACGTATTCATCAACGTTCCTAATTTCTTCTTCTTCTTCAGGCGTATTTAGAATATGAATGGTTGTCTTTGGTTTTGTAACCCTTCCACCATATACCAGTGCCTCACACACATATGGTCCACAATACGTATTAATACGCAGAGGTATCGACTTTTGTTGACCCGTAACCAATGCATTGTAGTCTAACGCATGAAATGTTGGGTATAATTCGTGGTTTTTGCTGTGGTTCGGCAATAGTTTGCATATTTTTCGCAACCTTAATTTTTGAAGTGTGGATTCTGAAATTTTTATAATGACATATTCTCGTCGTCGTCCCTTGTATATAATCAGTTGTATACGTTGTGTTAATACGACTTCGCAGTCTTCACCGCCTTCGTTTTCTTCTATTAACAATTCCCTCTTCATTCGTACTCTTTTCGGACCTCGCTTGTGGTCATTTAGAATTTTTTTCCACGCTTTGTTTTTGCATCTTCTTTTTCTTGGCATTCTTTTTTGAATAGAAATGACGTATTTAAAGATTTTTGTTTTTAAATAGAATTCAACTGTTGTTATTTATCTAATTCTTCTCAATGCCTCAGCCAAGCGATGTTTTGTGGGTTTCTTTTTTAATCAGGAATTCGATAATCTGTTCTTTTGGGGACATGAACAACTTTGCTTTTAGTTATTTATTTCTTTGAAGAGTGCGGGGTCTTTTTTGCGCGCTTTGAGGTTTAGATTTACGATGGCGGGGTGCGTTAGTGCCAAGTAGAGCATGTGGACAGTCTGATGGTCTTGTTGTTCGAGCGCGTTCCGCATCACGTCTGTAAAAAATCGAAAACTGCGTAAAAGATGCCTTTTGCGGACGCGTTTGTCGTCGCGGGTAAGAATGATTCGAATGGTATGTAAAATCCCCGCGTCGAGTCTTTCGCGCATGTTTGGTTGATTGAATTGTGCCGCGAGAGCTTGTGTTGAGGCTCTGCATCGCCAGACGACATCTTCGAGTCGGTCGTCGTAGTCGGAATGGAATATTGAGCAGACCAATTTGCGCGTCCAGTGCCTTGAACGACGAGTTACGATACCGTTCAAATACAAATGTAGACCTTCGTCGGAGAGCGCTCTTTTTCTCATCTACTTATGAATCTAAAGTTATATAGTCCATTTCGTTTGTTGGTGGCCAATTGGATTTAATTTGTAGACCATGGATTGTATATAGGATGATTTTTTTGTGAACAAGATGAAATTGCGAGCACCTGAATATATTGTTATCTTTTTAATTTTGATGGTAACGTGCTCGACGTATTATCTGCATTGGACGCACGGGCCTCACGACCGTGAAAAATATCGGTTTCGTAAACCGCACGTGCACGCTGGTTGCAGTATTGAAGCCGACTGTTCGATATATTCTACTTGTGTGTCGGGTAAATGCGTGGTCTTTTGGCCGGCCCCGCGTTCAAATATAACATGTTCGTGTTTGAATGATATTATCAATTACGAAGACCATTTTTATCTAAAAACGGTTTCATCTGTTCAATACCACAAAGGGCCAACGTCTAATACATGTGTTGTTACTTATCGATGGGGTTCTCACCAGCAAAGCGGGCCAGGTTCAACCGTAAAAGAATATGAAGAACGCGATTCTGGCGCGCTATTACGCAGGGAATTTATTTCAAGAAATAGCGCTTCGCTGATTGGGCTGTGTAAAAATACACATGCAAACATGTCAATACCATTGACCCCCCAAATACAATTGAAAACTCAATCGAAATGGTATTATTCCATAAGAAAGTTTTGTAAATTTGACCAGTATCCATGGAAAGATTATGGTACGTATGATAAAAAACTTACATTTGTATTCAATCCGTCGGATCGTTCACAGGGAATAGGTCAGGGGTTGATTGGGCTTAGTTTTGCGATGTATTTGTCTCTACAAAGTCACAGAAGACTACAATTAGATTGGAGACAAGGTGTTCTTTTTCTGGAAGATTGGTCAACGGCGACTTCGAATTGGAACCCTTCACATAGCCATAAAACACCACAGCCCATTTGGAATTTCGGCCAGACCGAATCTGCCAGTAAAATGGTGCAACTACTTCTTAGCGATGAAGCAGAAGTAGTTATTTCTGGCAATAGTATCAAAGAAAAGTTACCCGAATTTCGAAAACTGTTTGCACATAACATTTGGGAATCAGATGATGAAGCCATCCGCATTTGTCGTGCTTGTGCCTTTCCCTTTTTGTTTGATGACGATGTTGACGTCAACTATGAAAATGTGTTGCATTTGCGTTTGGGAGACAATGTAGCGTATGGATTTGGTTCCGACAGACGAAAAATAATGAAACTCGCGCATACGATAGAAAATGCGGTGGACAGAGGCGTTAAATTGTTGGGTTCAGGGGACATTTTTGTCGAATCGGATTCAACGCGTGCCAAATCATACGCGTCTAAAACGTATTCCAACGTACAAACAAAACCATCCGTAGGACATACGGGCACGTCAAGCGCAACTTTACAAGATATGAAAGAGATGTGGCAAGTTATTCTTCGTATGGCAGCAGCGAAGAATGTATTATACACACAAAGCGCATTATCTGAAGCTTCCGTAGCCCTGGGCGCGGCCGTATTGACAAATGCAATGCGTTTTGAAGATATTTTCGTCAAATCTGACCCTAGAGTGTTGATATTTATCACAACACATATGTCAAAACAGCATATTTCTTTCTTCAAAAACTGTTGGTCGGGACTTTTGAAATCGTCCAAATTGGTGAAAAATGCCGATGTTATAGTATATACATCGAATGTTGATAACTCTTTCGATGTTTCGAACGTTTTTGGAGACAAAGTTGTAATCAAAACTGTAAACAACCACGGTTATCAACAGGGAGCCATCGGAGCTGTTCGAGATTTGGTCAGATATAAATGGGCTCGTGGATACGACTGGGTGGTCAGAGTGAATCCAGACGTTATTATTCGTTCAGACAAATGGTTATTAGAACGAATGTCTATGCCAAAAGTACACGGTATATTTGACGATTGCAACGATAACCCCTGTAAAACTTCGCGTTGTGTAAAAAATGTGATTATGACTGATTTCTTTGCAGTGCGAAGTCAATATTTGTTACGAGAATATGTTGAACCAATAGTGCCGATAAATAATAATGCCGAATGGCATGCCACAATATATTTCAAAGATATTGTAGAAGCGGGATTCGATGCGTGGGTACCAAATACCGGGCCACACCATGGCTCATGTCGAATTGGTGGCAAAAACTCACCAGTGGTGCACAACCATGGATATTTAAACGAGTGTATTCGCGAGACCGAAACTTCTGGCCAGTTGACTACAAAAGAAGATTCTACGATAAAGTACTTTTAGCTAAACTAGACATTTTGTTAAATGGTATAGGTTATGAATACCTATACCGGTTACCAAAATACTGGCTATCGATGCGTTTTTTATAATATCCAATTATATAAAAAGATATCTTATATACTTGAACCCGTCCTAGTTATTTAAAAATTATGTCGTGCAAAATGAATTAAATGTATACAAAGCTACAGTGTTCTCATTTCAATTTTGTTGTTTAGTGAATCCATGATGATTTGTGCTTCTCGTTCTCTTTTTCTCGCGTACCATTGAAAAAATATATTCCATGATATGTACAATAATACAGCAACGCCCAACATAATTACACAAAAGGTATATAGTGGGTTCATTGTCCAGTACCAAGACAATTAAATACTCATAATTTTTGGAGTGCACACATTCGGCTTAGGACAGTTTTTGATAATTGGTTGATAAAACAACCGTTTTATCAAGTCAGCAAATCCAGACCGAAGCCGTCGCCATCCCCACCTACAATCGTGCTGGATATGTTCAACTGTGTGCTACCGACGCCATTTTTTCAAACGGCTCAATCATACCAGGTTCAATGTACAATCTGGTAGATGGTTCCAAAACCATGGCTTTACGCCCGGGTCGTGCCAATTTACTGGCACAATGTTGGTAAATTGACTCTGGCCCACTTGGAGCCCCATCTGACCATAATTCATACGTGAATCTCCCAGTCGTATCCGACGTAGTACGCAACCTTTTTGCCATTATAATCTTTTTGGACAAATGATCGGTGCTCTCGGATTTGCTTTTCGTACTTGTCCAAGAGTAGGTTATTATAATGTTAGAATATTAATACACATATGTGAATTAATATTTTGTGAATAAATAGAATACAAAATGTCTAAACAAAAAATGTCTGAACAAATAAAGAAAATGTCTGAACAAATAAAGAAAATGTCTGAACAAATAAACAAAATGTCTGAACAAATAAACAAAAACTTTTTAGAATATGTTATGAAATGCCGTCCTGTTTGGACATTAACATGGCGTGAATGTGCGTCTCCGTCGATCAAAAGTGGTATACCTGTAGTATTAGAAGAGGATACATATTTTAATAAAGAAATCGCACGCAATTATATTGATGAAATTGGGGTTGATAAAGTTGCTGTGTATTTAGCTAACGTTGGTAAAATTTCTAACCCCAAGTTACGTTTGACATATATGGTTAAAGATGTATCTGGTTACAGTCATACGGTTTACACACCTTATGGACAGGCGATGTCGTATTTCATGGCTGTAATTAACGTAGTTATAAGAGAAAATATTTGATTTTAATTACATTTAAAATAGTTATGATTAAATTCCGCAGATTCTAATTTTTTGTATTTTAGTGCATCCAAACAACAATGGCATACTTGGTGTCCACAACGAAGCGGACACCCCAATTTGTTCTTGCCGTTCCTGATACTACCAATACCAAAATATACTATATATTATAATTTCTAAATAGAGTCTCAAATAATGTTGTTATTTACTATTTTTAATGCATTTTCTGTTTATTTCGCATCACAGATGCTCAAAATGTCACCATTTGTATCAGGAACTTACGATGAAACGCCATTTTCGTTAATTTACAACGCGTTATATGGCGTATTGGTCGTTTTGGGACTTCACCAATTGAATAATATAAAAATAGTAGATCAAAAAATATTGTACACAATAAGTTGCCATATTAGTGCAATCGCATTTGCACTCGTTGGCGAAATACCTTTTTTGAAACATTTTGTACTAACCCGTGGTTTTTGGAAACGTTTACCCGTTGAAGGTAAAATCGTTATCTCTTCAGTCGCTATTATACTTTTTATAATGGTGTTCTTACAAGGTCGACTCGCATATCGTAAGAAAAAATGCTGCAAACAATTTCTTCCCTTTATCTTGTTAGGAACCACGTGGTTTATATTATGGTCGATAGTCATTGATGAAAATGTTTCATTTAATATACATGTACACCATGCGTTGTTTGCTGGTTTATTTTCATGCTGGTTTAACGATTTCACGTATAAGATGGATATAATTATGCACGCTATTTTGATTGGAATAGTCATTGAAGGCATTGACTTTTATGGTATTGCCGAATTATGCTTGTTCATGATTAAAAACACTGCGCCAATAACAGTGGCTGGATTTGTATACGCTTGGTTATTTGTAATTGTGGGACTATTGTATACTATTATTAAAAAAAAGCAAACAAAAATGGAAATAACAATTGAAATTGTACCGGTCGCTTAACACATTTTGCTACTATAAAATGTTAAAAAGAATTCGTGGAAACAAAAACGGCACGTACAACCAACAAGACATTGAGCACAACAATGCGTATTTGCAGTATGCACAACTTTACAGACCAGATGCCAATGATAGGTCCTTTGGGCGTTATGGTCTCGCGTCGTTTGACCCAGTTGTAATATTTCAGTTATACCTCCTCTGTCTGATTCATTTTCTCCAAATATATCATCTCATAATCTTTCAATGTTTGGATCTCTTCTTCCGAAAAATTACTCAAATCGTTGGAATTCAAACGACCTTTCAAATGTTGGAATGCGCTGAATAGAGCATGCGCCATGACTGTCCAACCACGGTCTCCGCCAGAACATTCAATGTGATCCACCAAAAGTGTAGACAATGACTCAGAAACTTGTTTGGCAGAAGCTTGCAAAGATAAAAATTCGTAATTAAGCAGCGTCTCCGTTTTCCAACCTTTTGAAGTGGGTTTGCACATTAAAATTTCTTTGCTATTCGACATCATAATTGGTGATTTTTTATATTCGCGCATTGTTTGCTTCACCGCATTTTTACATCCCTCGTAATTTACAGTCTCCATACGCCAACATGACGTCGGATGGCATTCATAACGCGTCCAATCGTCATTATCTGTGGTTATATGAAACGTTTTATCATAAAAAAATTCAAAAGGAATCCACATTTTATGAATAACTACCAACGACTGTTTTGGGAGAATCGTACAACTTGCTGTCGGTGTTTTCCATTGCGCACCGTCCCATTTAAACGAATTCAAAGTTAATGTATCTAAAAACCCCACAACACTAGGATTTTCTCGTAGGAAACGAGGTGCGTCCAATAACCACTTTCGACCTTCACCTGCCTTTGTACATTTGATTCCGCGCTGTAACAAAAAGCGTTCCACGACTTCAAACGTCCAATACCCACCCTTTTGACAGTAAGTGTCAACAGGTACTGAATTTTCCTGTGCCAAAACTGCGGCCACATTAGTCAATTCACTTTCGGATATGTTGTACAATAAATGTTCAATGGCAACGACAGCTTTTTTTGCACCTACTTTAAAGTCCGACATTTTGATGTTCGAAATGTTATTTATATACGCACAACCACGAGGATTTTTAAGTATAAATACAAGTCCAGAAAAAGTAAATGTCTGTCCATCAATTTGTCCGATGTAACCCAACAGTATTGACAGAACAAGTTTTGTTGGAACTTGTTTACAAATATTGGCCACATCCGAATAAAATATTGAGTAAAGTAGTGCTCAATATATTAGCAGAAAAAATCGCAACAGAACTTGTTCTGTCGTCCTCCTCCTCGACGTCATTGAATCAAAGAAAAACAGCCTTAGATTTTTACGTCGACGCACGTCGTCAAAAGGTCAAGGCTCAAAATCCAAATGCTACCCAGGGAGAGCAGAATAAGATTTTGAGAGACAAGTTTGAAAGCCTGCCACCGCAGCGCTTGATCAAGTATCAGAATTTGGCAGCACAGCAAATGTCCACGGCTAAAGAAATGCAAGCATTGAAGGACACAATTAAAAAAGTATGGAAAAAACGTAAAAAAACAGAAAAAGACGCCACGCTTGGAAAATTGTCCGATGAACAAGAACAATTATTGAAAAAGATTTTTGATAATTTTTCACGTGCTGGCCTAACACTTCATACAACATTGCTTCAAAAAATTAGCATCGAGTTAAGTGTATCAACTGTCCAAATAAAAAATATATGGAAACATCGGAAATTAAGCAAACATTTTGAAGCGTTTGAAAAAAAACAAGTCGCTGGTGCAAAGTTAACACCTGAAGAGGAAAAACTGCGAGAAACAATTTGGAAAATTTGGCCTCGACATCAGCGCAATTTCGACATGGACAAAATGTATCCACTGATCAAAGCAGCATATGAGAACTTTGCACCAGCGCGTTCTTCACCAACAAATTCACCAACAAATTCACCAACAAGTCCGCGCATCGTGTACCCAAAAATTCCAACGCGAGAAGACGTCATCGATTTAAATAATTTTCGCGGCTTCAGCATCAATTTCAGTTCTTATGGAAATCGACTTTGTGCCGCCACTGACCACCAAACCGACTGGCTGTTTGACCATTACTGTGAACAAGGCGACGATATTAATGAATTTGGTGGTTATGAAAGCGCATGGAAACAAACCAATAAGAAAGATGAAAATGGTAATACGATCTATAAAAAAACTCAAGTGGTCAACAAAAAAAAGGTCGTGAAAACTTCTATCGTCGACCAACGCAATGAATATAAGAAAACACCGTTAGAAATAGTGTGTCAAAGTGGTTACATACCGATATTTAACCGACTTATGTGGAAAGGTGTCGATGTGACCTTAGGTCGACCTCTTCACAGAGCTTGTGACAGAGTAAAAAATGAGATTATCGCTGAATTATTAAAAAAAGAAGAAATAAAACCACAATTAAATCAAAGATATGATTATAACGAAACAACGCCGTTGTTAGCGTACATTGATAACGCACACCCAACCCTCGATACTGTAAAGTTACTGCTGGAAAAGGGTGCCGACCCAAATATTCAAACATTGAAATCAACATGGAAAGATGGTGAAATGACCGCTTTGATGTTATGTTGCGAAGGGACAAAGAATAGATGGCCCGCCGGTCATAAGAACATCTTTGGATTTTTAGTCCAAAATAAAGCTAAATATAAAGTCAATTTAGACGCCGTTTCACAACATAAGTTTTCTGCACTTCATTATGCTGTTAAATACAATCAATTGACTATGGTACGTCAATTACTGGAAGCTGGCGCTGACCCAAATATCAATAACCAAGATGGACAAACTCCCCTAAATCTCGTCTTGTGTGATAAACGCCTGGCAAAAATGAAAGAATTATTCCAAAAATTCAATGCAACTGCTGAACTGGGTTCGTGTCGTTTATTTCACCATTCTGTTGAAACACGAATTAGTTTAATACGCCAACAAGTGCACCAAGAAATTGGCGAGCGTTCCGAATCACCAACAAGTGGCGAAATGAAAGAAAACGACCAATGTGTGAAATTTAGTATGGATCAGGGTAATGCGGGAATTTGTTACATGTTGTCAGTAATAACGCTGTTTCGAAATGAATATACATTGTTGAACAAATTAGAGGAATGCTTGATGGATGTTAACTCCGAAAGACAGCGGCAACCTGGCCCATTATCCAAAGATGTCTTGCACGTTGCCGCTGGCGACAATTCCGTATCAAAAGCGGTCTCAAAAGCGAAAAAAGATGGAAAAAGCGTGATATTTTTGGAAGATGGCACGCACAAAGAAGATGGTTATGTCGAAATTGATTTTCCACTGACAATTATTGGCGCAAGTCGCGAGGAAACCATCGTGCATACAGATTTTAAGGTCATTGGAGATAGTACCGAGTTTAGTTTGAAGACGATAACACTGTACAATTCACAAACTTCAGGTGTTGAAGTAAACGACGCAGCCTCGTTTTATATCGAAAACGTGACTTTTACAGAAGGTATGCATCATGCTGTGGAGGCACTATCCAACTCGAAAGGCACATTGATAAACTGTATCGTAGAAAATTGTGGAGATAGTGCGATTTACTGTGATGGAAACGCAGTGGTTGACATTTACGGAGAAAAGACGGAATTTAAGGAGTGGGGTTCATACGACGGGGGTTATGGGTTGTACGCCGCCTCCTCGTCCAAAATCGTTCTGCACGCCCCTTTAACGAAACAATCTATTTTAAATTATGAATATATCGACATAGACGGCAACGTTGCGCCAAATGGTTCCAAACGCTATGGCGGAAACATTGTGGAAGACGACAACCCGACCCCACCCAAACGCGACGGTGGAAACATTGTGGAAGAAGTCAAGAGTAAATATAAAATTGTGTACGAAATGGTGGATTTTCTTACAAAAGATTATTCCAAGTACGATTTTACCAAAACATGTCCTATTATACCAAAATCGTGGCAATCTGCCGTCTCATCAAAAACGGGAGAAGTTGCGTTAGAGGATGTCAATGACGGTGGAGATTCGACGTCTCTAATGCTGTACATTTTGTATTCAATGCACAGTGCTTTTCCCAATATTTTCAAAATAAATCTCCATACAATAAATATTAAAAATGAAAATCTGGACGAGATTTTCGCTCCACATTTGTCAACCTTTATGACCAGTGATGACAATATTTCATTTGTAGATGTTCGTGGATTTAACAATTTGGACGTGTGCGTTTCTGCGTTTGACATGTTAGAGAAACCGTTCCGACACGGACTGGTCCGTGCAATGTTGGTAATTGTAGGGTGTGAAGACAGTAGTCACGTATTTACCGCTACAGTTTGTGAAGACGAGGAGGACGCTAGTAAGGAAAAAGTTTTTTACTGCAATTCGTGGGGAAAGGGGTGCGTGTTATCAGCAGAAATTGTGCAGGAAATGGACGAACAAAATTGTCCTAAAATTAAATATGTACAGTATTTACTAAGAAAATAATTTTTTAAGATTCTATTCTAAAAACACAATGTCTCATACTTCAAACCACTCACAAACCAAAAAGAAAAGCAACACCAAAGTTTCTTCCTCATGGAACAATGTTGAAGAAACCCCAGACGTACCTAAACCACCGAAATCAACCAAGCGTGACAAAAAGCGCAACAAAACTGGCAAAAGCGAGAAAAGAACCCAGAAACTTCGAAAAAATAAAATTACATTCCAAGGACCAAAAAATTAACAAGTACACGGTTCTAACCCGTACAACGACATCACATGAAAAAATGCGTACAACGCGACGACAACCGTTATCAACGTCGTATCGTCAAGAACATCCTGCTGACCAATACTAACAGTTTCTTTTCCTTGTGATTGGTCGTCGTTCGGAGGACGCGGAGGTAAAGACTTTTAAATACAAAATAATACCTTTATACAGTTCTTTTTTTCCATCCTTTTTTAGACATTTCTTCTAAAATATGTACATATCTCTCGCGTTGATCATCTGAAAATTCATCTCGACAAGAGTCCAAGCACTTTGTAACGCATCGGAACTTGCCTATCTCTTGCCATGTTGCTTCTGAACATTTCTTGAGAGCCAGATCAGCACACTCTTCGATTTTTTCGTCCAACGTTTGTGTCTTGTCTCTTTCCGCCCTTTTCTTGAGTATCACCGCTTTTTTTTCAGTGAATTCATCGTTGATTTTGCGAATTCTGTCCGCGTGGAGTCCTTCTTCGTATTCCATCTTCTGTTCAAACGCCAATTTCTTCGCGGAAACGACTTTGGCGGGATTCAACGTTTTGAACTCACGTTTGATGGCAAGTTGGGCATCCTTATACGCGAATTCTGCAGCGACTTTGGAGTCGTTAAACGTGGATTCCGTTGCCAAATCCTCATCTTCGTCCTGCAAGTGGTTTATAAGGTCTTGGGTGTCGCGTCTTTGTTTTTTATTGGGTCTTTGAACTTCTGAGCGTTTTCTTTTCATTGACAAAGGAAAGGATGGGTTAAATAGTCTATTCAAAAAAAAAGTTCAAAATAGTGTATTAATGTTTTAACATTTGTATATTTTTCAGGGTGAGAACTGTCCCAGACGATTTGAATGAATATCCTTTTGCTTTATTAAAAGATGGTCTTATTTGTTGTTTGTCATATGAACGTGCTGTACCGACTTCGGAACAACAATTGCATTTTTTGACTCTTTTTTTGATTACAATAGGAAGTGACATAATGTATTTAAACTAGGAATATTTATATTCTAATTTTGTAAAATGAATGCGAACCCTCTACACAATAATTACAGAATATATGCAGCGTGTGGGTATACGACCTTTGTCCAAGTAGAATACTGTAAACATGTAGCGGAACACATAGAGCACATCGCTGAGGTTCGTGAGGTAGGTCGGTTCCCAATTCCCAAAACCAACGGACAAGTACATTCGAAAATGGGTGTCTTGTTTTGTGAAACCAAATCAAATAGAAAATATTTTTATATAAATAATTAGCCGTGCTGCCAATGCCATTCATCCTCTTTACGCTTTCTATCATCTATTTCTTGTCGAATACATTTTTCTCGTTCTTTTTCTGTTAGTTCATTGAAGATAGTTTGAAACCAAGAATGACCAAGGATATTTTCTCCAGCTCTTATATACGCAACATATACTAAATCACGTTGAAATTTCTTTGGAGCGTACTCCAAAGCGTAACCAGACTCTTGTACTGCCAATGTCACCAAAGGTTTTGATTTCAGATTCTCTGGCACATACTGCAATGATGATCCAAAACTTTGGACCGCAATTGCGCAAAGTGTTTTGGAACGGTCTTTTTCATCTAATATTCGCAATAAGTGGCCATGTGTTTCGAAAACTTTTGGAGCAAATTTTAGTTGTTCTTCGCGCGTCAAATTTTTGTATAAATTTTCTAAATTTGTGTTGAAAATATTGTACAGTTCTTTGTTGTTGAAAAACAGTAAAGCGTTAGCGTTGCACAACAAATCGTTAACAAAGGGTATCGCATCGCTGCAATCACGCTCAATGTCTCCAAACATTGATTGGGCGGCAGCGTTTTTATCTTCGTATTCTTCCAAGTATTCCACAATCCTTTGTTGGAGTGCTCTGCGAACTTTATTGCGTTCTAAAGCATCTCGGAAACGGTGGTATATTTCACAAATACTCGCTTGTGGTGGACCTCCTATAGTTTCAAGCGCACGTTCAATTTGTTGTTGTAAATACTCGCGTTCTGATAAGAGAGTTGCTTCGATGGGACCAATGACATTGTCCACAACAAATGATTTGAAGAAGGCCATTAATATTATTTTTGAATAGAACTTATAGTGTCTATTTTAAACATCTGTAATATGTCATCCCAATTATTGTTTGTCTAAAGAGAATGAAAGACCATTTAATCATCTAATATTTTTGGTGCTACAAATAAACATAATGTTGAACCTTCTCCTAAATTTACTTGTATTCTTGACGGTTGTTGATTGGAAAACCCGACAAAACACGTATCTCCACCTGCCGCTGCAAATACGGCCAAAGATTTCGTGGCATTAAACGATAATGCAATATTTACATCAGAACGATACGATGTCAAACGAATTCTTTCACCATTAATAGGTTCTGTATGTTTGATTTCCCCCAATTCTGTATTCTCTGAACTGCAAACAAATTGTTGTTGTGTAATGTCAAAGGCAATGTCGGAGCTTGTCATGAGTACTTTGGTCGTCCAATCTTGTATGACATTGGTGCCAACTTCGAAAGCGACGTCATCTTGCATTTCGGGAATGTCCAACTGGTCATCGTCAATGGAAATGGAACGCATCGTGAATTCGGTTTTAAAGTCTTGATCTTGTAATACAATGATCAACGCACAGTCGTCTGTTGCTTTCCAATGCAGCGTAGATTGTTTGGCTTTTTGTAAGATGTTGGACAATGTTTCGGTGTACATGCCAAAGACCATGGGTCGGGTACATTCGAAGGCTTCGAAAAACGCAGGGGTGAGAATGAGACGCACAAGAGATGTTTTACTGGTATCCATAGACATGATGGAAACACCGCTAGGTCCGAACATTATATTGATTATGGAATTGCTATGTTGAATGGATTTAAATAATTTTAGGCATTGTGTTGTTGATTTCCATGTACAATTCATTTTTGTTTTTTGATACAATTGTAATATATTTGAACACAAAAGTTCTACATATGATAAATCACTCGTCAGTATCTACAGACACTTCACCCACTCTCAGGCACTATCACTTTTTGATAATCATCATCGGATCTTTAGTTGTCTGTTTCTGTTCTGTATTTACATTGATATATTGCGTAGAAACAAGAGATAACCGACGTCGTCGAGTAAATAGGCTTAATACCTGCGAATAACATTATTTAATTATCCAAACACACGTCCTATTAAAAAAAAAAAAACAGATGATTTTTTTTGTTATATTGTAATAAAATTGAACATATAATGTCTACATGTGTTGATAAATAAACAAAGTCGAGTATAAATTCTATGTCTATCTTTATGAATTTATGGGTAAGGTATTAAGCCTATGTATCGGAAAGCAGTCATATGTCCACATAGACAAACAAAACGATGCGCATCCAGGGCAAATGTCAGAAAAAGATATGATAGAGGCAGTTGCATTCGAATTGGATTATCGTGACGGAGAAAATCCAGACTCTGTTTTTGATCCTCGAGCAGAGGTATAAATGGCCTTTTGAAAACTGTTATCATGCACGTCTTAAGAAAACGCGACGGGTCAAAACAAAATTATTCCACCTGTAAAACAGAACATTTTCTGACAGAATTGACAAAAAAAAGACCATTATTGCGAGATATTGACGTAATTAGCGTCAGTAAACGTATACAAGGGTCACTTTCTACGGGAATGTCGACTCAAGACCTCGCGGTGTATGTTGCTGAAGTATGTGCTGCTTTGACCGTCAACCATTGGCAGTATAGTCATTTAGGTGGAAGAATTCTCGTCTCCATGTTGCACAGGAATACACCAACTACATTTGTCGAATGTATGAAAATGTTACAAAATATATTGAGTCCGTCGTTTGTGGCAACGTGCGAAAAAAATGCCGATGCGCTCAATGCAATGATCGTCCATGAACGCGATTACCAATATAATATGATGGGGTTCAAAACATTGGAACGTTCATATCTCTTAAAAAAAGAAGGTATTATTGTCGAACGTCCACAGTACATGCTCATGCGCGTTGCTGTCGCATTGCATGGAGATAATATGGAAGCCGTTCGACAAACGTATGAAGCGACTTCGCTCAAAAATTACACACATGCCACGCCAACGTTGTTTCATGCAGGACTTGCAAAACAACAGTTGGCTTCGTGTTTTTTAATGACAATGGTCGACGATTCCATTGAAGGTATCTTTGAAACCCTCAAACGTTGCGCATTAATTTCAAAGGGTGCGGGTGGTATTGGCCTGTCTGTTGCGAATATTCGCGGCGGTGGTTCGGCCATCAATGGTACGAATGGCGTGTCCAATGGTCTCGCACCGATGCTCAGGGTGTTTAACGACACTGCCAGGTATGTTGACCAAGGGGGTGGGAAGCGAAAAGGTTCATTTGCCATCTTTTTAGAGCCACACCATCCCGACATACTCGATTTTCTCGAACTCAAAAAGAATCACGGCGTGGATGCCGAAAAAGCACGCGATTTATTTTATGGTTTGTGGATCTCCGACTTATTTATGGAACGTGTCAAAAACAACCAACCATGGTCCGTCATCTGTCCGACGCAATGTCCAACTTTGCAAGACGCCATTGGTGACAACTACAAAGCGTTGTACGAAGCGTGCGAAAAGCAAGGAAAAGTTATAAAGACATTCGAATCTGCGCGCGAAGTATGGTTTGAAATATTAGACGCGCAAATCGAAACGGGGACACCCTATATGATGTACAAAGACCACTGCAATCGCAAATCGAATCAACAAAATCTTGGAACCATCCGCGGGTCCAATTTATGTTGCGAAATAGTCGAATATACGTCGCCCGAAGAGACGGCTGTGTGCACATTGGCGTCCATTGCGTTGCCGAGTTTTTGTACGCCAAACCAGTTTGACTTTGGGCAGCTTGAACGGGTCGTACGTCTGGCCACACGCAATCTCAACAAAACAATTGACGTTAATTGGTATCCAATTGAACAGGCCCGTGTGTCTAATTTAAAGCACAGACCCATTGGTATTGGGGTCCAAGGATTGGCAGACGTGTTTCAAATGTTAAACATGCCCTACGACTCGGAGGCCGCCCGGCAACTGAACAAAGATATTTTCGAAACCATTTATTTTTCGGCCCTATCCGAATCCATCCAACTGGCAAAAACGTCAGGACCATACTCATCCTTTAAAGGTTCGCCCTTTTCGCAAGGCAAAACGCAAATCGAATTATGGGGCCACCAAACAAACGACAGCAGACACCCATGGACTCAACTCAAAAAAGATTTGCAGAAATACGGTTGTCAAAATTCGCTGTTGACCGCACCAATGCCGACGGCATCCACCGCGTCCATTCTGGGAAATACGGAATCATTTGAACCACGGACGTCCAATTTATATACGAGGCGCGTGTTGTCTGGCGAATACATTGTCATTAACAAGTACTTGCAGAGTGCTTTGAAAGCGCGTGGAATCTGGTCCGATGACATGGGTCGAAAGTTGATAGCGCATCGCGGTTCAGTGCAGAATATTCCAGAAGTGCCCGACGACATTAAGAAGGTGTTTCGTACAGTGTGGGAAATTTCGCAAAGGTCCATCATCGATATGGCGGCAGACCGCGGCCCGTATATTGACCAATCACAGTCGTTGAACATTCATGTGGAAGAGCCGACACGCGCCATCTTGACGTCGATTCACTTCCATACGTGGTCGAAGGGGCTGAAAACAGGTCAGTATTATTTGCGTTCACAGCCGAAAGCCAAGGCGCTGCAATTTACAGTGGCGGTGAAAGAAGAAGATGATTGTGTAATGTGTAGTGCTTAAGAAAAAAATACCGTATATAAACGTAAAACTTTGTTTTAATTATGTCGCTTTTTAAGAAAAATGTTCCCCTACAAGAAGAAGAAGTTGCACCCGTAATGCAAGAGTACACAGGCCAACACCCAGTCTTGAATTTTAAAGTATCTGCCATTGTCAAGTCCGACCATCTGGACCAATACATGGAAGTGCATCCGTTCGCAAGCAGTGAACCGAGACTAAGTAACGCAGATTTGGACGAAAAGTTTAAAACCGGACGTAATAAAAAACAACTAAGAAAATTACGTTCGAAAATCAAACTAATAGATGGTCAATCAGACGAAAAAAGTTTAAACGATTTTATAAAAACTGTAGTCAAAAAGACTCCCGGAATTATATGTCACAGAACAACGACATCTGAAATGAGACTCCGAAGTGACAAAATTAAAGTTGACGATACTCCTCTAACATATTATTTTTTCCCAGCAGTAGACATGGTCTCCCAGAACCGGACGCCCCCCGGCGGGCCCCCCGCCACTGGTGAACTAATAGAGGGGGGTTTGATTGAGCCTGAGATATTGAAACAATATTTTTATGGTGGTCCCAGGAACTTCAAGGAGAAAATGGATACATGGATATTAGACAAAATAGTTAATATGTAAAAATATTAAGATTAATTACTTACTTTTTGCCTTTATTACCTTTAGATAAAGTTGTATCAGATTGACATCTATGTATTTTGTTATTATGTCTGGGTTATTTTTATCTTCAAATTTATCTGAGGCATCTGAAAAATCTTCTCCGTTGCCTTGCGTTTGCAAGTCTAATTGTTCTGCTATTTCCGCTGTATGATCGTACAGTAAATCGACCAACTTGTTCAAATCGTTAAATTTAGTTTCTTTTGCTTCAAATTCATATATTGATTCGAGTTTGTGAAAATCAATCGCACCTAAATATTGAAGAGGCCATTTTGGATCTTCACATTTCCACAATGTATTCGATATTTTTTTGAATTTGATTTGTTTCTTTTTTTCTGTGCATTTTGTCTCACACGCCATATTTGTTTCCTTGGTTATTTCCTTAATTTTGTCTGCAAGTGCCTGTGCTTCTTGTTTCTCTTTTTCTTTCTCTTCATCGGAATTAGTTAAAACAGATTTTGTGGATGTTCGTTCTACAATCAGATCTTGGAAGGTGATTCTTGCATCGCATTCTGTAATTAACTTCAATGTATCATTAGAAAGGCCTAAAATATATCCCATAATGACTTTTAATAATATGCTTGATTTTTCAATGTAATAAAACGTGTTGTATGCAAATGTGTTGTTCAAATATAAAAAGCGTTTAAATCGTGCCCGATATTCGAAATCGTCCTTGTCGCCGTTTTGTATGTCTAGTGTTGACAGATTGTTCAACGTTGCTGCCAATGGAAACATTGCATACCCTTTATCTACTATTGTACAGCGTTGGACCTTGTCAGTACCTTTATCTTTATCTTCTATTGTACAGCGTTGGACCTTGACAGTACCGTTTGCTTTGGACCATGCATCATTAACTGCTGCTTGGTATTTTCCGATTGTTTCTTTTGAAAATATTTTACTGTTTGACTCATTATTAATATTCAAAAATGTCCACATGACATCATCTGTTTTTTTCATATCGTGATAGATACCGGATTTTCCTTGAAAGGCATCATCGAAAGAATAATTAAATTTTCCTCTAACTGCATTGTACAAGAATGTGCCTGGAAAATGTTGTTTTGATTCTTTTTTAAACGATGATGGGTCGGTTTCAACTGGTGGTAATATCCTATGTTGAATACGTTGTCCTTCAAGCGTTGCTGTGTCCTTTTGGTCTTTAACAAATTCTTGGAATAAGACTTTTTCTGTGTCTGCTATTAGTTCCCTTTGTAAAAAGCTTTCCACTATTTCGTTGTATTTGCCGATGGCTTCAGTTCGAATTTTTTTTTGTTTTACTTTTTGTTTTTTCACTTTTTGTCTGATGATGTCAATTGGAAGAACATTCAAATTGTTTGATGAAAACGCTCGGCTGTTGTATTCTTCTTCCGTTATTTGTTCTTCCGCTTTTTTTTTTACGCCATCCAAGTATATTTCCAGAGATGAATTTTTTACTTCCGGAAGTTGATAAACCGCTTTTAGTAGATAATCATATTTTAACCATTCTCCCTTTTCCCATTCGTCTCTTTGCATAATTTTTACTACTGTAGATGCGAAATTCATTTTCTTTGATGACTTTGGTTCCTTTTGTCTCATTAATGATTTGTCCGCGTTCTTCCATTTTATGGTATCTTTTTTAATTTCATTTTTTGCGTCGTCAATATCGACTGGAACGTCGTATTCGTCTTTTCTATAGTAGTTTCTAACGCGTGCATGTCGCGTATCTGTCAAGTACAAGTAAGTATGCCACATGAGTGGTCTATCTTCGAAATTTGCTTGTTGAAAAATATCTTCAAACATATTTATGGGTATTTGACGCAAACGCATTTGAAGGTATTTATCACTGTCTTTTTTTGTTTGCTTTAACTTCAACGTTGGTAAAACAAATGGTTCTGGATAAAAATCGAAATAAACATCAGACACTTGTGTTATGAAAGTTTGAACAACGTTGAAGTTACTTGATTTCGAATCGTGTTCTACGGAATTGCGTGCACGATTCCAATGGTCGTTTAGATATTCCATGCGTTCGGACATTCGCGCTCTCAAATAACTTGAAAATTCCGCCGGTTGAAATGCAAATTGTTTGTACATTATATAATTTAAAGGACACAGTTATATACAGATTATTTTTAAAAATCTAAGGTACCCATCTGTTGATACATTTTCTTGTCTCCTTTTGTGTTAAATCGTTTGGCTTTCATTTTAGTTAACAGTGAACCTTTGTTGTCCAAGTCTGAATATCGACCTTCTCGAATTTGCATTCTATTGCGTCCTTCTTGAATTTGAAGTATGAATAGTTCCATGTTGCGAATTAAACTGAGTGTTAGACGTAGTTTATATTTTAGTTTGGGGTCTTCGTCTAATAAAGTTTTAACAATCTGAAATAACTGACGCAAATCTCGCTGGGTTTCTTCAATGACATATTGCAAATTTTTCACAGCAAATTCGTATTCGTAGTTTAATCTTAGAAGTGGTTCGTCATATTTGTAAGATTGTGGCCAATAACAAATGAAGCACCTGAATGGCCAACATATCGCTGTGGTGAACACTTTAAACAGTGTTGTTGACGTATATTTGACGTATTTCGTACTACATCGGGCCAAAAGCAATGTCGAAAACAATGTTGAAGCAATCATTATTCCCGTTATATGTCCTCCCCATTGACCGTCGTAAATGCCCAACGTTGCTGTATTTCTATCCGATAACTTTGCATTATAATTTATATGTAAAGACCCCCATGCTCCTCCTTCATAATCTGTTTGAACTGTTGTCCACTCGGTTGCATTTAACAATCCTTTGGGTTCGGTGGGCCAATTGCGAATGTGTAGTCCCATCACAAATTGAACCACGGATTGTATAATGAAAGTTCCAATGCTGATGAAAAACATTAGCATTATGCCATTCCATGTATCATTGATCCCTGTCAACTGTCTTAATTTAACTGCTCTTTGATTCTTTTGCTCAGCTGTCCCCCATCCAGTTAACAGTGCTGAAGATACAACATTTAAACCAATTGCTAAGAACACACATTCGATGACACACCAACCAGAGGCAAATATTGTCAAAAAGGATGTCCATATAAAAGGTTCTAACAAATAATCTTGAAATCTGGCTGCGACGGGGTCACCGATCATGGAAGAGATTGGACCCATTCCAAAACCAATGACAAGTGTTGCAAATAAACCTACTTGATTCAGCATGTCAATATACGAACCAATTGCACCTAAAAAACGCCCCTGTGCCGCATCAGCCGTACCGTTCATTTTTTCAATCACATCACGGCATTCCTCCAAATAATCTTTCGTCGTATCCAGATTGTCTTCTAAACCAGTCCCGTCTTGGAAGAACCAATCGCGCGGCTCGCCTGTTTTTGATATATAATTATCAATGATTTGGAACGAGTAATCTGTGGTGTCGTCTCCGACGGGCAATTGTTGACGCCATAAATGGTTACTATGTCTGACAGGACCTTCTTTTTTAGGACAACCAAAACAATTACCACAACTATATTTTTGTAAGCAACGAAACTGTCCGCTGCAATCTTCATTCATTTTTTTCCAACATAGACGAAAAGACCAACAATCACACATATCCAAAAAAAACAGATGTATTTATATAGTACTATATTTTAAAGGAATCTCAATCTTTTTATCTTTCTTCCTTCCTTTGATACAACTTGATTAGTTCGTTTTTTCGACATACCGTGGGGTAAAGATATGCTTATAATTAACAAGCCGATTGAAATCACCTGAACCCAGTTATAATCCAATGAAGATTTTACTTCGCAATCTAATTCCGGATATAATTGAATTTGGCCTAAAGCGGCACCTGCTGCCACCGTTCCAATGATAACAGTCGCTGTCCACAAAACTATTGCGACTTTCCTGAAATGAAAACATTTTGTAATCGAGCATTTTTAAATAAATACTATTGGTTTAAATACGGTTGATATTTATCTTTTGTAGAACATATTTTTTTTTTATTATATACATTTATATTATGTACAATCGTTATGAACATATGGCCTGCCGTGAACTCGTTTGTTGAACTGTTGGAATCAGAAAAAGTCTCTGGGAGTTTTGACGAATGGTGGCAATCGGTTTGGAAACCATATGAAAAGCGATGCCGTGACATCGCAGTCAATAAATTCATTATGAGAACTGCCTTACAAGAGTTCCAAGCGGAAAATCACGATAGTTTTAACGACGAAGAGGAGCATAAACGTTTGTTGAAACATTGCTTAACGGTTGCCATTGATTCGCACGAATTTATGGATATCGCATGGCCGTTCTACAAGACCCAATGTTTACTGCTTATGTAACGGAGTATCTCTGTGTTCATAAATTCCTTTCCATTGACGGACGTTTTTGCGTATGATTGGCTTCTTATATGGTGGGGGTCTTGGTTTGTCATGATTGACAAACTCGGGAGTGAGAGGAACGGTTGAGTCGGGTCTGGATGCGGATGCGATTGCGTATAATAAAAGATGCAACATTGACTGAATAAGTAGACGTTTAAATAGAACAAAAAATTCTTAGGTGTAACTATAGAGAAAACCTCCTGCACAATACGCTTGAAATACAGTACATGTAATACGTAAATGGTACTGTACTTATAATTATTTGTAAGAGTTTGTTGAACACCTTTTTGACTCCTTTCGAACAATAAACTCCGCTTACTCTATCTTATTGTGTTCTTCATGTCTCTGTAAGTAGACCTGTACCATATATTTACGAAATTCAAATAGTATGTCGGCCAAATCCCATACATTTGATCCTTGTTTGGAATCTTGATTTAAATATCCAACCTCTTTGGCAAGTTCATTCAATGTTTTGATTTCCGCTTCGATCATGAACTTAGCACCTTTTACAGCTTTAAAGGTGTTAGTTGCACATAATCCCAAAGAATGCATTCTTTCCATTTCTGGATAATCTCGACTTATTTTCGAGATCAAAGGACGTAAAGCAAGTGCGCGATATACTAATCCGACACGAACACCATTGCACCAATGATGCTTAGCAACCTGCAACCAATCTCGAGCATCTGCTTGAAGAAGCAGTTGCTTCTGTACGTTCGCGGGCGCGTTATTCTTAATAAATAGGAGAGTATTCTGTTGCAAGTGTAGTGCATATTCGGCAAGATCTTTTGGTTTTTCATTGTTCGACGGGTCGACCCCAAAGATTTTTTTACCAGTTTCTCTGTCAAAAAAGAACTGTTCAAATACTGTCGATTCCGCAGGAAGAACCATGTCATACCCGGGTGCATCGCGGAAATCGTCCCAAGAGACAATAACTCCTTTTTTTTTACGCCATAACCAGGCCATTCTACTTGCTCTCCTGGCGTAGATAATGGTACGAAGAACAACCAGTGCAAGTGTCATCATAAAACATTCCATCGTAAACTTGCGTACACCAGTATACCTATCAACCATTTTTGACTGCTCTGGTGTATCTTCAGCAAAGGCGACTACACAAATGAAAAAAAGAGGATAAGAGAACATATTGGACTTTCTTAGTAATATGCGACCACTTAATATACTAACTTCTTGAGATTGTGGATAGTAAATAACAAAAAAATTGTACAACTCTAGATATTATAGATAAAACATCTACAATCACTGCAAAATAAAATAAATAAGGCCAACGTCCTGGGTCTTTCACAGTGGGAGCCCATAGCAAAGTCATAGAAAAAACCCACATGACGACAGCACTTACTGCGTCCTTCACACGCTTATTACATGCGTAAAATATGGCGTTTAAAAGACTTCCTCCTGCAAAAAAAATAGCCAGTACGAGTCTGTCATGTACATTATAAATGGCAAAAAATAGGAACACTGGGATAAAAAATAAATCTTTCACCCACATTCAACATCAATAAAAATTACAAAGGTATATACTCAGTAAACAATTC
>Ga0209091_10000573_pt1 | contig 34849 bp, 32 predicted proteins | sample ArcticOcean_MG_C_6_FD_187438 | JGI IMG/M metagenome (GOLD analysis project Ga0209091, IMG submission 187438) | Marine microbial communities from western Arctic Ocean - ArcticOcean_MG_CB8_128 (SPAdes) (version 2) | ecosystem: Environmental > Aquatic > Marine > Oceanic | place: Arctic Ocean...
AAAAAAGGAGCCCAATCTGCCGCCATAATTTCTCTTCCTGACATTGACGAAGATGAAGCAATTGAGTTTGCTAATAGTTTTGGCGGACTAGGCGGACAAGATCTTGCAGCAGAAGTTAGCACAAAGAAGCAATATAATTGGTCTGAAGGCAGCTGGCTCAGCAGCCCAGTAAATAAAAAATACAAAGTAGTAGCGCTTGATTTTGGAGTGAAGAAGAATATTCTCAGGCTTTTGGTGGACCAAGGTTGTGAAGTAGAAGTCGTTCCTGCTAAAACAGATTATCAGGAGATTCTTTCCCTAAAACCCGATGGTTTGTTCCTTTCAAATGGACCCGGTGATCCTGAGCCTTGCGGCTATGCTATAGATACCATTAGAGAGATTGCAGAGTTAAGAATTCCAATCTTTGGTATTTGTTTGGGGCATCAATTGTTGTCTTTAGCATTTGGAGCAAAAACTAAAAAGATGAAGTTTGGCCATCACGGAGCAAATCATCCTGTTCAAGATTTATCAACCAATAAAGTCTATGTGACAAGTCAAAATCATGGCTTTACAGTTGACGAGGAGAGTCTTCCAAATTCGCTTAAAGTTACACACAAATCCTTGTTTGATGGAACCATTCAGGGAATTGAACACGAAAGTTTTAAGGCATTTAGTTTTCAAGGTCACCCTGAAGCGAGCCCTGGTCCTCATGATTTAATCTATCTTTTTAAGAAATTTATAAAAAATATGGGAAATAAAGATGCCTAAGAGAACCGATATAGAGTCCATATTAATCATAGGGGCTGGTCCTATAGTCATTGGTCAGGCTTGTGAGTTTGATTATTCAGGAGCTCAAGCTTGCAAGGCTCTGAAAGAAGATGGTTATAGAGTTATTTTAATTAACTCCAATCCAGCAACCATTATGACCGATCCTTCCATGGCTGATTCGACTTATATTGAGCCCATTCATTGGGAAACAATTGAAAAGATAATAAAGAAAGAAAAACCCGATGCCTTGCTTCCCACTATGGGTGGGCAGACGGCCTTAAATGCTGCTTTAGATTTGGACAGCAGAGGCATTTTAGAGGAACATAATGTCCAAATGATTGGAGCTTCTAAAGAAGCCATAGATAAGGCAGAAGATAGAGATCTATTCGCAAAAGCCATGAGAAGAATAGGTTTGAATGTTCCTCAAGCTGAACTGGCTCATGATGTTGATCAAGCTCATGAGATCTTGGGCAGGATTGGATTCCCTTGTGTATTAAGACCAAATTTTACAATGGGCGGATCAGGCGGAGGTATTGCATACAACAAAGAAGAGTTTCTTGAAATCTGCCTTAGAGGTTTTGATTTATCTCCTACCTCAGAAGTATTCATAGATAAATATTTGGGTGGATGGAAAGAATATGAAATGGAGGTTGTACGAGACAAAAATGACAACTGCATTATTGTTTGCAGTATTGAAAATCTTGACCCAATGGGAATTCATACCGGGGATTCAATTACTGTTGCACCTGCTCAAACTTTAACGGATAAGGAATATCAACGAATGAGAAATGCTTCAATTGATATCCTCAGAGAAGTAGGGGTAGAGACAGGGGGCTCAAACGTTCAGTTCACTGTAAATCCAGAAGATGGTGAGATGTTGGTCATTGAAATGAATCCCAGAGTTTCAAGATCATCTGCTTTGGCTTCAAAAGCTACAGGCTTTCCCATAGCAAAAGTAGCTGCAAAACTAGCCGTTGGCTACACCCTTGATGAGCTAAAGAACGACATTACTGGAGGAATAATACCGGCATCTTTTGAACCTTCAATTGACTACGTTGTAACAAAAATACCAAGATTTAATTTTGAGAAATTTCCACAAGCAGAACCTATATTATCTACTCAAATGAAATCAGTTGGAGAAGTAATGGCCATTGGAAGGACTTTTCAAGAATCATTGCAAAAAGCTATTAGAGGGCTTGAAACCGGAAGAGATGGATTAAATGAAATCTACAATCATGATGAAGGGGATTTAGAATTCCTCAAACAAGAGGTAGCCAAACCAAGTCCAGATAGACTTTGGTATTTAGCTGATGCCTTAAGAGCAGGGCTGAGTGAAGAGGATGTATTTAATTTATGCAAAGTAGACCCGTGGTTTATCTATCAGATATCGGACTTGGTTCTAGAAGAAAAGAAAGTTTTAGAGTTGACATTAAATGATTTAGATCACGACAACATGTTGTCATTAAAGAAAAAAGGTTTTTCTGACTCAAGACTTGCAACCTTATTGCAAGTTGAAGAACTTGAAGTGCGAAATAAAAGAAAAGAATTACTTGTTTCGCCAGTATTTAAAAGAGTCGATACTTGTGCAGCTGAATTTGAATCTTCAACAGCTTATATGTATTCAACTTACGAAGAAGAATGCGAGTCACTGCCAACTAATAATAAAAAGATAATGGTTTTAGGCGGAGGTCCAAACAGGATTGGCCAAGGTATAGAGTTTGATTATTGTTGTGTGCATGCATCAATCGCAATGAGAGAAGAAGGGTACGAAACAATAATGGTTAACTGCAACCCGGAGACTGTTTCAACAGATTATGATGTTTCAGATCGTTTGTACTTTGAACCAATAACTGCAGAAGATGTTTTGGCAATAACCGAACTTGAAAAACCAGACGGAGTAATAGTTCAATACGGAGGCCAAACCCCTCTAAAATTAGCTGAAGAACTTGAAAGAAATGGAGTTCCTATTTTAGGAACTTCACCAGATTCTATAGATCTTGCAGAAGACAGAGGTAGATTTCAGGAATTTGTTAACAGATTAAAATTGAAACAACCCCCGAATGGTTTGGCTACAAATCTCGAAGAAGCCATGGAAGTTTCAGAAAAAGTTGGCTTCCCTTTGGTTGTTAGACCTTCTTACGTTCTTGGCGGAAGAGCAATGGAAATAGTTTACAAGAAGAGTGATCTTGAGAAGTATTTAATTGATGCAGTGCAAGCAAGTGAGAATAGCCCGGTCTTGTTGGATGGATTCTTAAATCAAGCTACAGAACTGGATATTGAAGCTGTATGTGATGGTACGAATGTGGTTATAGGAGGCATACTCCAGCACATAGAACAGGCAGGTATTCACTCAGGGGATTCAGCTTGCTCCTTGCCACCCTACAGTTTAGATAAAGACATTATTGAGCAGGTGAGTGATTTAGTTAAGAACATAGCATTAGAGATAAAAGCCATAGGGTTAATTAATGTACAAGTAGCAATACTAAATAATGAGATATTTATATTAGAAGTTAATCCTCGTGCCTCTAGAACAATACCTTTTGTTTCAAAATGCATTGGAAAATCTATGGCTAAGATAGGAGCTAGATGCATGGCTGGAATCAGTTTAGAAGAACAGGGATTCCTTGAGCCAATAATTCCAGATTACTTTTCAGTCAAAGAGGCTGTTCTTCCTTTTGCCAGATTTCTTGGAGTAGATCCTATTTTAGGGCCTGAAATGAAATCAACTGGAGAAGTCATGGGAGTTGGGCAGACTTTCTCTGAAGCTTATGCCAAAGCTCAATTAGGAGCTGGAGAAAAAATTCCTCAAGAAGGCTCAGTATTTTTAAGCGTCAGAGACTCTGATAGAAACGTCTTAGGTTCGTTAGCTAAAGAATTTCATCAGCTTGGTTTTAAACTAATCGCCACTAAAGGAACTGCAAGAATTATAATGAATGAAGGTATTCCGGTGGAAATAGTTAAAAAAGTTGCTGAAGGCCGACCCCACATCGTAGATTTAATGAAAAATAAAGAAGTGAATTTAATAGTCAATACAACAGAAGGAAGGCAATCTATTTTAGATTCTGCTTCTATAAGAAGAACAGCCCTAGAAGAAAAAATTTATTGCACGACTACCATTGAAGGTGGAAAGGCCGTCTGTGCCGTTGTAAGAAATAAGGATTCTTGGGGGGTTGAACGACTTCAAGATCTTCATGGTAGACTAGAAAAATAATATTATGCATCCAATGACATTGGAGGGGGAAGCCCTTTTAAAAGAAGAACTTCAAAGATTAAAATTTGAAGAAAGGCCGTCTGTCATAGATGCTATAGCTACAGCTAGAGAATTTGGAGATTTAAAAGAAAATGCTGAATATCATGCAGCTAAAGAACAACAATCTCTTATTGAAGCCAGAATTAAAGATATTGAAATTAAACTTTCTAATTCACAAGTCATAGATTTAAGTAAGATAGTGCCGTCTGACAAAGTAATTTTTGGTACAACAGTATTGATTGAAGATTTTTCTGATTCAAGTCAGCTAACATACAAGATAGTTGGTGCTGATGAAGCAGATATTAAAAAAGGAAAAATCTCAGTGATTTCTCCAGTTGCAAAGAGTTTAATTGGTAAATTTGAAGGTGATACAGTGAAAGTTGAAACCCCTGGTGGCACTAAGGAATATGAAATTATCAATGTTAAGTATATTTAAGAGTTGGGTAAGAAGTCTAAATCAAACTATCGTGATGGAGATTCTTTCTCAAGAAAAGCTAAATTAGAAGGTTACCGATCCAGATCTGCTTTAAAACTTAAAGAATTACAAAAAAAAGATCACTTCCTGAAAAAGGGAATGTCAGTTTTAGATCTAGGATCTTTCCCAGGAGGATGGTCTCAAGTTAGTAAAGAATTTGTCGGTAAAACAGGAAAAGTTGTCGGAGTAGATTTACAAGAAATGAAGGCAATTGAAGGAACTTCATTTATTCATAAATCAATTATTGATCTTAAAGCCAAAGACTTTGAGAGTACTATTTTACCTTTTGATATTGTTTTATCTGATATGGCCCCCAATATAAGTGGTATACAAGATAGAGATAATGCACAAATGATAGATCTATTAGATAAGGTTAAATATTCCATTGAAAATTTCCTAAAAACTGGTGGCTCAACTATAATTAAAGTTTTTCAAGGTGATAGTTTGGATCATGCAAAAATTTTCATTAAAGATCATTTTATGGAAGTTAAGATCAGGAAACCCAATTCCTCTAGACCAAACTCTAATGAAACGTATATATTAGGTATAAATTTAAAATAAAATGAACGAAATGATAAAAAATTTACTTATGTGGTTATTCATTGCAATAACCATGTTTTCTGTTTTTAGTAACTTTTCAAATGAGCCGTCAATTACAGAATTAAGTTATTCAGAATTCATCTCACAGGTAGAGAGCGATCAAGTGCTAAGTGTTGAGTTCATGAGTGATAATTACACTTTGAAAGGGAAAACAGTTAACGGGGAGAGTTTCACAACCGTTAGACCTCCTTTCTTGCAAGATGACTTAAGCGAGACGCTCTCTGAGCATCGTGTTGCGGTTACTGGAGAAAAACCAGAAGAACAATCAATACTAAAGCAATTATTAATAGCTAGCTTCCCGATCTTAATAATTTTAGCTGTTTTTATATTTTTTATGAGACAGATGCAGGGCGGTATGGGAGGAAAATCTGGTCCAATGAGTTTTGGTAAAAGTAAAGCCAAGATGCTCGAAGGGGGTAAGGTAAAAACAACTTTTTCAGACGTTGCCGGAGTGGAGGAAGCAAAGCAAGAAGTGCAAGAAGTTGTAGACTTTCTAAGAGACCCTAGTAAATTCCAGAAGCTTGGAGGAAAGATTCCTGCTGGAATACTCTTAACGGGATCTCCAGGAACAGGAAAAACTCTTCTAGCAAGAGCGATTGCGGGAGAAGCTGAAGTGCCATTTTTTACAATATCAGGATCTGATTTTGTAGAAATGTTTGTCGGCGTAGGAGCTTCTAGAGTAAGAGATTTATTTGAACAAGCAAAAAAACAAGCTCCTTGTATTGTATTTATAGATGAAATAGATGCCGTTGGAAGACATAGGGGCGCCGGGATGGGTGGTGGTCACGATGAACGAGAACAAACTTTAAATCAACTACTAGTCGAAATGGATGGTTTCGAAGACAACCAAGGAGTTATTATCGTTGCAGCGACAAACAGACCTGACGTATTAGACCCGGCATTACTCAGACCGGGTAGGTTTGATCGACAAGTTGTTGTTCCTTTACCTGATATCAGGGGCAGAGAACAGATTCTTAAGGTGCATATGAAAAAGGTTCCTATTGCTGATGATGTGGAAGCATCTTTAATTGCCAGGGGTACACCTGGGTTTTCTGGAGCAGATTTGGCTAACTTAGTTAATGAAGCTGCTCTTGTTGCTGCCAGAACAGCAAAGAAACTTGTAGGCATGGAGCAATTAGAATATGCAAAAGACAAAGTAATGATGGGTGCTGAAAGAAAATCTATGGTCATGTCTGAATCAGAAAAATTAAAGACTGCTTATCATGAAGCTGGACATGCAATAGTAGGAAGGTCTTTGGAAGAACACGACCCAGTTTATAAAGTCACTATTATTCCACGCGGCAGAGCTCTAGGTGTAACAATGTTCTTGCCAGAAGAAGATAAATACAGTTACAGCTATCAAAGTATCTTAGACAGGATTTGTGGTTTATACGGAGGCCGTATTGCTGAAGAGCTTATTTATGGTCAAAAAGGAATAACTACAGGGGCGTCTAACGATATTGAAAGAGCAACTGAATTGGCAACTAATATGGTCACAAAATGGGGTTTATCACCAAAACTTGGACCTATTAAATACGGAGAAGAAACCGATGAACCTTTTTTAGGCAGGTCAGCAGGTACGGCTAAGCAAGGCATATCAGATGAAACTGCTGCAATTATTGACAATGAAGTTAAAGATATACTTGGGGGCTGTTATAAAACAGCTACTTCTATACTTTCTGATAATCTAAAACATTTACACTCAATGGCCAAAGCCCTTGTTGATTATGAGACATTAGATAAAAATCAAATAGAAGATATCATGGCAGGAGGCGAGCCAAGAGCACCAACTTCTTATGAAGATTCTTCAGAAACCAAAAAGAAGCAAGACCCAGAAGTAGGCGATGCAGCAGAACAGAATTAGATTCAGACTGCTTATCTTCAATCTTTTTTATGACTCTTAACATTCGAAGAAAAAGAGCAACAAATACTCTTACTCAAGATAGAAAATTTGGAACAGATGGCATAAGAGGGCCAGTTGATTCCACAATGAATCCCTTATTTGTTACTAAACTAGGATGGGCGGCAGGAAGTGTTTTAAAGGAAGAAGGAATCTCCAGAGTGTTAATTGGAAAAGATACTCGCATATCTGGTTATATGCTTGAATCTGCTCTTCAAGCAGGCTTTATATCATCAGGCATGGATGTGACTCTTTTAGGCCCGCTTCCCACACCTGCAGTGGCTTATCTTGCAAAAAGTAACAATCAAGTCGGTGTAGTCATAAGTGCTTCACACAACCTCTTTGAAGATAATGGGATTAAGTTCTTTACGAGAGACGGCCATAAGTTTTCTTCTGATTTAGAAAAAAGAATTGAATTAAAAATTACACAACCTATCTCGACTGTAAAATCTATTAATCTAGGAAAAGCAAACCGATTAAACGACGCTCAGGAGCAGTACGTAGAATTTTGTAAATCTGCTACTCCTAATTTAGACCTAACAAATCTCTCCATTCTTCTTGACTGTGCTAATGGAGCTACCTATTCAGTTGCACCAAAAGTTTTTAGAGATCTCGGAGCAGATGTCACAACTATTGGAGCTGATCCTGATGGAATAAATATAAATCAGAATTGTGGTTCAACTAGTCCAGATTTCCTGGCGGGAGAAATGGCCAAAGGAAGTTATGATATAGGCATTGCATTTGATGGCGATGGCGATAGAATTTTGATTGTAGGTAAATCTGGAAAAGTACTAGATGGTGATGATTTATTGTACCTACTAACTTCTGCGCGTATTGATAAAAGTGAAGATTTTCAAGGAGAAGGTGTAGTTGGAACTTTAATGACAAATAAAGCTTTAGAGAATCATTTCAAAGATTTAAATATCAATTTTACTCGTACCGACGTAGGTGATAAGTATGTACTTCAAGAACTGTTGCGTAAAAGCTGGTCCATAGGAGGTGAGCCTTCTGGTCATATTATCTGTTTAGATGCTTCTTCTACCGGAGATGCTGTCATTGCAGCACTGAAAATTTTAGAACATTCTAAAGATCAATTATTTGATGTTGAAACAATATTGCATAAGTTTGAAAGGTTTCCTCAAACCTTAATAAATATAAATGTAGAAGATGTTAATGAAGTGATTATGAATAATTCTTTCCGAGCTGCATTAAAAGATACTGAAGCTTTGCTTGGTGATCTAGGAAGAGTATTAATTAGACCTTCAGGTACTGAGCCTTTAATTAGAATAATGGTAGAAAGTCACAATGCAGAAGTTGCAGATGAATCTGCACGTTTTCTTGCTGACTTGGCGTCTTCAATCTAAAGGTGAATAATTTTATGATTATTGCTAATTGGAAAATGAATGGCTCCAAGGAAGAGGTTAAGAACTGGATTGATATTTTCAATGATCATGTTGAATATGAGAATCAATCAGGTTGTATTTTTTGTCCTCCTTCATGTTTCCTTGATAATGCAAATGAGATCATTTCATCTAATAATATACAGCTTAATTTAGGTTCCCAAGATCTTGATCCAGATGCAGATAACCCATCTACTGGAGGGATAAGTGGAAAGATGTTAAAAGATCTTGGATGTGATTACGTGTTAATTGGACATTCAGAACGTAGAATGTATTTCAATGAACATGAAGATGTTTTATTACAGAAGCTTACCTCAGCTGCTCTAAATAACCTTAAGATTGTCTACTGTGTAGGCGAAACAAAGGAACAAAGAGAACAAGGGATGGCAATAGAAGCTATCAAGATTCAATTAAGAGCCCTTAAAGGATTACCTGTTAATCTTATCTCCGTAGCATATGAACCTATTTGGTCAATCGGAAAAGGCATCACTCCTTCTTTAGATTCTATACATGAAATGCACCAAATCATTAAAGATGAGTTAAAATCTATTCTTAACACAGAAGAAAATATTTTAGTTTCTTATGGCGGGAGTGTGTCAGCAGAGAATGCAGTATCCATTTCGTTATTAAATTCAGTTGATGGACTTTTAATAGGAGGCGCTTCTCTTAATCCAGAATCTTTTTCTAAAGTGGTAAATAACATAACAATACAAGACTAATTTTATGGAAAACTTATTAATATTCTTCTACATACTTATTTCGGTAGTTCTTATACTTATGATACTTCTTCAGCAAGGCAAAGGTTCTGATTTAGGAAGTGCTTTTGGTTCTGGATCTAGTAATACTATGTTCGGTCCAAGCACAGCAGCCAATCCTCTCACCAAGATTACGGCATTTTTATCAGCAGCTTTTTTAATATTAAGTATGACTATAACTTGGCAGGCTAGAAATGTTAACCAAGAAGTAATTTTACAAGAACAATCGAAAGATGTAGTAGAGGAAGGTATCTTACCTGACTCTACACCTAAAGAATAAAGCCGAAGTGGTGGAATTGGTAGACACGCTACCTTGAGGGGGTAGTGAGCTTTGCTCGTGGAGGTTCGAATCCTCTCTTCGGCACCAACTTTATATCCTTGACCCTTTGACCCCATAAATCTATAATTCGCCCCCTTTGATGCGGGGTGGAGCAGTCTGGTAGCTCGTCGGGCTCATAACCCGAAGGTCGTAGGTTCAAATCCTGCCCCCGCTACCAATATAAGCCCTATATGGGCTTTTTTATTAGGTAAACAGTATGGATTCTAGACATATAGAACAAATTTTAGCAAAGGATATAAATTCCTTTGGTTGCCACATATGGGGAATCGAATTCTCCGGAAAAATAACCAATCAAACATTAAGAGTCTTTATAGATAAGGATTCTGGTATATCTATAGATGACTGCGAAGCAGTTAGTAAGCACATCAGTAGGGTTCTTGAATCAGAAGAAGAGATTGGAGATGATTATTCGTTAGAAGTTTCTTCACCGGGATTGGATAGAAAATTTTTTAAGGACAGTCAATATGATAACTATCTAGGGCATACCTTAAAAGTAAAATTTTTAGGTAATGATGGCAAGTTTATGACTATAAAAGGGCTATTACTTAGAACTTCAAAAGAGAGCATATTCTTAGAAGATAACAATACAGAGCTAGAAATATATTTTAAAACTATAAAAAAAGGTAGTTTAGAAATAACAGAGGTTTAAACATGCAAAATGAAATACTACTAGTAGCAGAAGCGGTTTCCAGTGAAAAAGGCCTGCCTAAGGATTCAATCTTTGAGGCTATAGAATTAGCTCTTGCTACTGCAACAAAGAAAAGATACGAAGAAACGTCACTTATTGAAGTGAATATAGATAGGTCTACAGGTGAGTATGAATCTTTTAAATGTTGGGAAGTCGTATCAGAAGAAGAGTTTGAAGACTCTGAATTCCATTTGCAACTTGATGAAGCAAAGGCTAAAGAGAGCACTTTGGAGCTAGGTTCAATTTACAGAGAACAAGTTGAAAACGTTGAATTTGGGAGGATAGCAGCTCAAGCAGCAAAACAAGTAATTGTGCAAAAGGTAAGAGAGGCAGAGAGAGCTCAGGTAGTCGAAAAGTACAGGGCTTTCATAGGGGAATTGGTTAGCGGAACGGTAAAAAAAGTATCCAGAGAATTCTTGATAATTGATTTGGGAGATGGCGCTGAAGCTATCCTTTCAAGAAATGAACTAATTCCTGGAGAAGTGTTCAGGATGGGAGATAGGTTAAGAGCAGTCTTGCAAGAAGAGGAGCGAGAGAATAGGGGTCCGCAGCTTGCTTTAAGCAGAAAATGTCCTGAGATGGTAGGAGAATTATTTAAGCTAGAGGTGCCTGAGATTTTAGAACAAGTGATAGAGATTAAGGCTATTGCAAGAGACCCAGGATCGAGAACAAAGATAGCTGTTAAAACGAATGACAACAGGATTGATCCGGTAGGGGCATGTGTTGGCATGAGAGGTTCAAGAGTTCAAGCTGTTTCAAGTGAATTGGGAAATGAAAGATTGGATATTGTTATATGGGATGATGATCCTGCTCAGCTTCTTATTAATTCCATGGGTCCTGCTGAAATAACTTCTATCGTATTAGACGAAGTTAAGGGAACTATGGAAGTAGCGGTAACAGAAGATACTTTAGCCCAAGCAATAGGAAAAAGTGGTCAGAACGTAAGACTGAGTAGTCAAATAACCGGTTGGAAATTAAATGTAATTGACCAAAATGCAGCATCAGAAAAAGGCGAGCAAGAAAGTTCTACCTACGTTACAAGCTTGGTTGGTTATTTGGACGTAGACGAAGATGTCGCCAAGGCATTGGTTGAAGATGGTTTCACAAATTTAGATTTAATTGCTACGTCCTCTAATGTGGATATAGCTAAAATAGAAGGATTTGATGAAGAAATAGCAGATCTTCTTATTGGCAGATCAAAGGAAGCTCTTTTGACTTTAGCTATGGAGTTGTCTTCAGATTCAGATGAGGATTCTAATGATTTAATGTCTCTAGAAGGAGTTGATATGTCTTTGGCTTTAGAATTAAACCAGAAAGGCATCACTGACAGAGAAGAGCTGGCCGAACAATCAGTCCATGAATTGATACAACTTGTTGATATGACTGAAGAAGCAGCTGCTGAGCTAATCATGCAGGCTCGTGCACATTGGTTTGAATAAAAGGTTTTATATTATATGGCATTATTAACAGTAGAAAAAATAGCAAAGATAGTCGGAACTCCGGCTGAGACTTTGCTTTCACAAATGAATGAAGCTGGACTTGATCACTCAAGTATTACTGACGATGTAAAGGATTCTGATAAAAAAACATTATTAGAATTCCTTAAGAATCAACAGACAAAAGCTGGTAAGACCATATCTTTAAAAAAGAAAAAAACTACTGATTCAAGAACCCCAATTTCCTCAAATACTGTTGCAATTACAAGAAAAAAAGTAGTACAAGACAATAACGGTGCGTCAGCCGATAAAGAAAATTCATCAGGAATAGACTTCACTGAAGTTGAGAAAAAAAGAGTTGCAGGAGAAACCTTAAAGAAAACGGAAGAAGAACAAAGAAAGAAGGACTTAGAAAATAAAACGCTGGTTACGAGACGAAAAGCAAAAACAACCGATAATAAGCCTTTAGAAAGAACAAAAACTACCGTATCCACATTAACTCAAAATAAAACTGCTCCCAAACCAAAGACTCCATTAACAAAAAAAGAGCAAAGAGAGTTAGAAGGTGAGAGTTATTTTGGCAAATCTGATTCGCAGCATGGCTTCGAGAGGCCGACTGAAACAGTAATAAAGATAATTCAAGTGCCTGAAACCATGACGGTAAGCGATTTGGCTCAGAGTCTTTCTGTTAAGGGAGCAGAGGTAGTCAAAAAATTAATGGACATGGGTGTAATGGCTACTCTTAACCAGCCTTTGGACCAAGATACAGCAATCTTAGTTACTGAAGAGCTAGGACACAAGGGAGAACCTGCTGAAGAAGTTCAAGTAGAAGACAAGCTCATGGAGCTGGTAACTTACGAAGGAGAGGAAACTGCTAGAAATGCAGTTGTTTCTGTGTTGGGTCATGTTGATCATGGAAAAACAACCTTATTAGATTTCATCAGGAGTACTAATGTGGCTGCAGGGGAGGATGGAGGGATAACTCAAAAAATTGGAGCTTATCAGGCTAATACAGTGCATGGAACAATAACATTTATTGATACTCCGGGACACGCTGCATTCTCAGAAGTCAGAGCAAGAGGTGCTAATTCTACAGATATAGTAATTTTAGTTGTAGCAGCAGATGATGGTCTTCAGCCACAAACTGAAGAGGCAATCAGTCATGCTAAGGCAGCGGGCGTGCCAATAGTGGTAGCTGTCAATAAAATGGACAGAGAGGAAGCGGATATTGAAAAAGTAAAAACTGCACTGTCCAATAAAGACCTGATACCTGAAGATTGGGGTGGTGATACTCAGTTCTTACCCATTTCGGCTCTTAAAGGAGACGGCATAAAAGAACTTTTAGAAGCAGTAGCTCTTGAAGCAGAAGTTCTGGAATTAAAAGCTCATCATAAAGGTCCTGCATTTGGAGTTGTTTTAGATTCTACTACCGAAAAAGGCCAAGGTGCAGTTGCAACAATACTTGTACAAAAAGGTACTTTAAAGAAGGGAGACAGCATACTTGTAGGGGAGCAAACCAAGAAAGTAAGAAGTTTGGTAGACGAAAATGGGAATATTTTAAAAGAAGCAGGCCCATCCGTACCTGCTTTGATAAGTGGTTTGGATTCTCCACCAAAAGCTGGAGACGAGTTTGTCGTGGTTACAAGTGAAAAAATGGCTAAAGAAATTTCCAATGCAAGGTCCAAGAAAGCCAGAGAGACAAGACTGGCCAGGAATCAAATATCTAATTTAGAGATGTTATTTGAATCTGAGTTGGCTAATCACATCATACTCAATATAGTCATTAAGGCAGACACTCACGGTTCTTTAGAGGCTATTATCGGTTCAATAAAAAATCTTGAGAACGAAGAAATAAAAATTAATATTGTCCATGAAGCCGTCGGTGCAATTAATACTAATGATGTTAACCTGGCATTAACAACAGATTCTTTTGTAATAGGTTTTAATGTTAGGGCAGATGGAGCTTCTAAAAAACTTGCGGAGAAAGAATCCATTGAAATACTTTATTACTCAATCATCTATGACCTTATAGATGGAATAAGAAAATCAGTAGAAGGACGTCTTCCTCCTGAAGTTAAAGAAGAAATACTTGGAACAGCTGAAGTTAAAGATCTATTCAAGTCTCCTAAATTTGGTTTGATTGCTGGATCGATGGTAATTGAAGGAACTATTAAAAGAACCAAGCCTATAAGAGTTATCAGAGAAGGTATTGTAATCTTTGAAGGTCAGCTGGATTCTTTGAAACGTTTTAAAGATGATGCAAGTGAAGTTCCTATGGGCACTGAATGTGGAATAGGAGTGGCTAATTATAAGGACGTACAAGTGGGAGATAAGATTGAAGTATTTGATCGAATAGAAGTAAAGAGAACGTTGGATTAATCAATGCCTTCTTTAGATTTCAAACGCTCAGATAGGGTCTCAGATTTAATTCACTCAGAAGTAGCCAAGATATTTTCTCTTGAAGTAAGAGACCCAAGGTTAGCTGGAATAACTATCATCAGAGTAGAAATGACTCCTGACATGAAAAAAACTTTTATTTACTACTCATCTTCTAATAGTTTTTCTGATGTTGATAAAAAAGATTTATTAATCGGTCTTAGTAAAGTCAAAGGTTTTATAAGAAGCACTCTAAGTAAAAGATTAAATATGCGAAGAACTCCAGAAATTAATTTCAAGGAAGATGTTTCTGACTTCGAAGAATGAACGGTTTCCTCCTTATTGACAAACCTTCTGGTCGCAGCTCCGCTAGTTGCGTTTACAGCTTAAGGAAGATTCTAAAAATAAAAAAAATAGGCCATTGTGGAACCCTTGACCCATTAGCAACAGGAGTTCTGCCCCTTTGTATTGGTGAAGCAACAAAATTTAGTAACTACATATCTGATCAATCAAAAGAATATGAAGTTGAAGTTCTTTTTGGAGTGCAGACAAGTACAGGCGATTTAGAAGGTGAAGAAATCTATAATAAGCCTTTCAATTTAAATAAGGATGAATTGAAGCTATCCTTACAGAAGCTGCTTGGGGTTCAATACCAAGTTCCTCCCATGTATTCTGCTATTAAATTTAAGGGAAAGCCTCTTTATGCTTGGGTAAGAAAAGGAGTTTATTTTTTAAGACAATCTAGGGAAGTTTATATATCTAACTTAGAAATTTTGTATTGCGAAAGGTCTAAAGCAAAAATACGTGTCGCATGTTCAAAAGGCACTTACATTAGAACTTTGATTGAAGATCTTGGTGAGAGCTTATCTACTAGAGCCACTGTTATAGACCTTAGAAGAACAAGAGTAGGCGATGTCACTAAAGATAATCTTGTACCTTTTGAAAGCACTGACATAGAAGATTATAAAAGCGCTATAGTGCCTTACGATTCATTGCTGCGTCACATACCTGAAATACACTTAGACAAAATAGATACAAAAAAGATTAGGAATGGACAGTTAGTAGACTATAATGCGCCACAAGAATTAAAAGGAATAGTAAGAATATACTCAGATAACGGTTTATTTGTAGGAATTGGAAGTATAGATTCATCAAATACAGTCTCGGCAAAGAGACTGCTTAGTGATCCATCCACGTAATGTATACCCTTATAAAATAAGAGGAAAAGATTTTGGCTTTAAGTACAGAGAATAAGAAAGAAATAGTATCAAATTTTGGACGCACAGAGACCGACACTGGTTCTCCTGAAGTCCAAGTAGCATTGTTGACTGCAAACATTAATGCTTTGCAAGATCACTTTAAAGATAATGCAAAAGACCATCACTCTAGGACAGGTCTTATAAGAATGGTTAATCAAAGAAGAAAACTTCTTGATTACATAAAAGGTAAGAAGCCAGAAGTTTACAGCAAGCTTTTAGGTGATTTAGGCTTACGTAGATAATTCTACTCATCAAATAATCACAAAAACTCAATGGTGTCTTATTTAAGGCGCTGGATAAATAAATAAATAAATAAATATTATGGAAAGTTATAAAAAAACAGTTAATTTAGGGAATCAAGAGATTTTATTAGAAACAGGAAAAGTGGCCAGACAAGCTACTGGCGCAGTATTAGCAACTTGTGGAAATACACAAGTATTAGCAACTGTTGTTGTAGGAAAGGCACCGGGTGATCATCAAGATTTCTTTCCTTTAACGGTCAACTATCAAGAAAAAACTTATGCTACAGGCAAGATTCCAGGTGGTTTCTTTAAGAGAGAAGGAAGACCCACTGAAAAAGAAACCCTTACGTCACGTCTTATAGACAGACCGCTAAGACCTCTTTTTAACTCAGATTTTCTTTATGAAGTGCAAGTTATTTGCACAGTTATGTCATCGGATAAAGACGTTGACCCTGATATTCTATCTTTCATAGCAGCCTCTGCTGCTGTTGCCATATCAGGCTTACCATTTAATGGTCCGCTTGGAGCTGCAAGAGTGGGATTCATAGATGGTCAATATTGCATTAACCCAACACGCAGTGAATTAGAAGGATCTGATTTGGATATGGTCATAGCTGGAAGCGATTCAGCTGTAATTATGGTGGAGTCTGAAGCTAAAGAATTATCAGAAGACCAGATGCTAGGAGGTATCTTGTTTGCCCAACAAGAAATGCAAGGAGTGATAGAGGCTATTAAAGAAATGGCAAAAGATGTTGGGAAACCAAGTTTTGAATATGAACCCAAAGTTTTAGATGAAGATCTTTTTGCTTCTGTGGAAGAGTCATACTCTGAGGCTATAGCCGATTCTTATAAACTCCAAGATAAGCAAGAAAGAGTCCAGTCTCTAAATGTTGTAAAAGAAACAATTGTTAAATCCATGATATCTGAAGACAAAGATTCTCCAAAAAAATCTGACCTGATGGATGCGGTTAAAAAAATAGAAAAGAAAATTGTAAGAACAAAACTCATCAACGGAGAAGCCAGGATAGACGGAAGAGATTTAGATACTGTTAGGCCTATATTTGTTGAAACCGGAGTTCTTAAAAATACTCATGGCTCGGCATTGTTTACTCGAGGTGAAACACAAGCTGTTGTTACAGCAACCTTAGGGTCACCAAGACAGGCCCAGCTCATTGATGCAATAGAAGGAGAATTTAAAGATCAATTTATGCTTCATTATAATTTCCCTCCTTATTCAGTTGGAGAAGCAGGTTTCATGTCTGGTCCAAAAAGAAGAGAGATTGGTCATGGAAAATTAGCAAGAAGAGCTCTAGAAGCTGTACTTCCTAGTCCTGAAGATTTTCCTTACACTATAAGGGTTGTTTCAGAAATTACTGAATCAAATGGTTCTAGCTCTATGGCAAGCGTTTGTGGTTCAAGTCTAGCTCTAATGGATGCTGGAATACCTGTGCGTTCACCAGTGGCTGGAATTGCTATGGGCCTTGTAAAAGAAGAAGAAGGGTTTGCGGTAATTACAGATATCTTAGGTGACGAAGATCATTTGGGGGATATGGATTTTAAAGTTGCCGGAACTTCAGAAGGAATAACAGCTCTTCAGATGGATATTAAGATCGATGGCATTACAGAAGAAATATTTGAAGTTGCTTTAGAGAAAGCAGAAAAAGCAAGAGCTCATATTCTTGAAAAAATGAATGAAGTACTTTCATCTTCAAGAGAAGAGCTTTCTGATAAAGCTCCGCAGGCCGTAGTAATACAAATTAACACAAAGAAAATAAGAGACGTCATTGGAAAAGGGGGGGAAACTATCAGAGCCCTTACTGCAGAGACAGGGGCTATTATTGAAGTGGAAGATGATGGCAAGGTTACAATCTATGGAGATACTCCTGAATCAAGAGCATTAGCTTTAAGCAGAGTAGAAGAGATTACTGCCGTTCCAGAAGTAAATAAAATTTACACAGGGAAGGTTGCAAATATTATGGACTTTGGTGCATTTGTAACAATCATGCCCGGAACGGATGGACTTGTTCATATCTCAGAAATCTCAGAAGAAAGAGTGGAGAAAGTTACTGACCATTTAAAAGAAGGCGATGAAATAAAAGTTAAGGTTCTTGAAGTGGATCGTCAAGGAAAAATTCGTCTCACAATGAAAGGTTTAGAAGACTAAAAATATTTGTAAAAAATAATTATTTATGTTAGCAATTCTTTGTTTTAATTCCCTTCTTACTGTTAAATGAAGTAGTCCAGATTTTTCTGGGCGTTTGTTTAGCTAAAAATATGGGTGGATAATATGGGAAATGCTTTAAATACATTAAGAGATATAGTAGGGCAACTTACTGGAATCTTGGTTGCTTTAGTAGGATTAGGTATTGTAGCTGGTGTAGTTATAGGTACAGATGTTGCTTTTGTTCCTGATGTACTTACGCGTGTAATGGACACAGTAAGTATGCTAGGAGCCAGTGGGCTTGTTGGACTTATAGTGCTGGCCGTCTTGCTTGAACTATATAGATAAGTAAAAGCTTACATATAATGAGAAAGGGGGGCCGTTAGGTACCCCTTTTCTTTTTTTGGTTAAAACTTATTTGGAAAAAAAATGTTAGATTTAATAAATAGACTAAAAGAATGGTTGTGGGAAATAACCAAGATCTTATCTCTGGTAGTTGCTGTAGCAATTCTTACATCAATATTGTTTGGTACGGGCGTACCTTTCTTCGGTGGAGTTATGCTAAACATACAACCTGTTATTGAAACACTTGGATCTGAGGGTTTAGGATTAATTATTGCTTTAATAATAATTTTAAGCGTCTGGAGAAGCAGGAGTAGTTAAAAGGAATTAAAAAAAAAGCACCTAATGAGGTGCTTTTTTTTTGAAGAAAGAAATATAAGAAAGTATGAAAATTCAAGAAGGCCAAGTTAAGATTCATGATGGTTTAGCTATTGGAAAGGCGGGTGATAGAGATCTGGAGGCTGATTTATTTCTACCTCCTCTAGATGGTAGCGAAAGACCGGCAATATTATTTGTCCATGGGGGTGGATGGAGAGAAGGGGATAGAAGTCAGTTAAGAGGTTATGCGATTTTATTAGCACGTTTAGGGTTTGTGACTCTTTGTACTTCTTATCGTCTTTCAACTGAAGCAGTATGGCCTGCTCAAATAAAAGATATTAATTGCGCTTTAAGTTATTTGAGAACAAATTCTGATTCACTAGGAATAGATAAAGAAAGAGTAGGAGTAAGTGGAAATTCTGCAGGTGGACATCTTGCATTGATGGCAGCAACTAAGATTAAGAAATTTGGAGGACAGGGTTATAATAATAATGAGTCCTCTTATGTAAAGGCTGTTTGTGCTTTATACCCGCCTGCAAGAATTAAAAAATTAGATAACACAGACCCGTTAGATAATGCCTTCTTAGCTTTAATGGGAGAAGAAGCTGAACAAGGTGATTACGATGCAGCTAGTCCTATAAACTATATAAATAAGCACTACGTTCCAACCATGTTAGTTCATGGCTCTAAAGACAATGTAGTCAGTCTTCGTGATAGTAATGACCTATACAAAAAACTACTAAAATATAATATTCCTGCAGAGATGCATATATTCTCTGAAGAAGATCATGCTTTCGATGGTAAGAATGAATATGGTAGAGTTGTAGCCGACCTTCAATCTCTATTCTTTTTAAAGTATCTGTAATGAATAAAATAAATATACAGCCAGTCCCAGGAAATGTAGGAGTTGAGATCCAAGGAGTAGATTTAACAAAAAAAGTTCCTGATTCATTGTTTAATGAGATTAGAGATGCATTTATTGAGAATGGATTAATTTTTTTTAGAGACCAAAATCTAACCCCAGAAGAGCACATTAGATTTGCTGAACAATGGGGAAAAATTAATATAAATCGCTTCTTTGCTAAAGTTGATGGGTATGAGCAGATAGCAGAAGTAAGGAAAGAGCCAGATCAAAAAGGGAATATTGGTGGTGAATGGCACACTGATCATTCCTATGATCAGATTCCTGCTTTAGGTTCTATACTTTTAGCTAAAGAAATACCCAGTAATGGAGGTGATACTTTATTTGCTAGCATGTATAAGGCTTATGAAGGCTTATCTAATGGCATGAAAGTTACTCTGGAAAGTCTCAATGCCATTCATTCAAGTAGACATATATTCGGAGAGGGTTCTGATTATTCTAAATCATCAAAGGGTAGAATAGGCAATCCTCAACTAGCGATTCAAGATGCTATACATCCAGTTATAATCACCCACCCTGAAAGTAAGAAGAAAGCGCTATATGTAAATCGAGCTTTTACATTAAGATTCGAGGGGTGGACAGACGAAGAATCTAAACCTTTATTAAATTATTTATACGATCATGCCGCAAATGAAGAGAACACAACTCGTTTTCAGTGGTCTCCAGGATCAATAGCTTTCTGGGATAATAGAGCAACCTGGCATAATGCTCTAAATGATTATCACGGAGAAAGAAGACTTATGCATCGCATAACCATAGAGGGCTCAGCTTTGGTCTAATTAGTTAAATTCTTTCTATCTAAAGACTCCCTTATCACTCTACACTCTTCTTCATTAAGCTTAAACTTGGTTAGGAGGTACGCCCCTATGAGGCAACAGGCAAAAGGAAAAAGGCAATAGAGTGTTGCCAATACAAATTTAACTTCAAATGTTTGCTCTTGATTTGGAAGAAAACCTGCAAGCTGAAGACTAAAGCCAGTCAGTAAAAGCATTACACCTGCAGAAGCTTTGTAAATAAAACTCCATGCAGCAAAATAAGAACCTTCTTTCCTTTCTCCGGTTAAGTTCTCATCATAATCTATTACGTCTGCCTGAATAGAAGGGCCTACAGTGCTGCCACAACCATTGGCAAGCCCAGCAAAAAAAGCAGCCACCAATACATAAATAATTTTTGTATTTACATCATCAATAAAGAGTATTAAAAACATTGATCCAAACGAGACACCGGTAAGGGTCATTGATGCAATCCAGAGTCTTACTTTTCCGAATTTAATCGAAAGGGGAAGCCAAAAGGGAACAGAAAAAGCAGAAGGTATGAGGTAGCAAAGAATAAATAGAGGCGCCCAGTGTGCTGCACCAACAATATATTGAGCAACATATAAAGTTAATACAGCTATTGCTGCGCTTCCTACGTGCTCTATAAAAGTAGCTATAATAAGTAATCTTGCATGTGGGTTTTCCCAAACATCTTTGTAAGCTCTGTAGGGATTTTTTAATTCACGGTTCGAGTAGTCTGACCTTTCCTTTAGTTTATAAACAGAATAAAGAATAAGAATAGAGGTAATTATGACCGCGATTATCGAGTGGTTAAATATAATCTCTCTTAGTGACTCTCTGTTATTTTGCTCTGCGGCGATAAACAAATAAAAGCTTATTAGTGATAGTGCAGAACCTACTGTATAGAAAAAATGGCGTACTCCAAAAATCTTACTTCTTTCATGATAGTCCGATGAAAGTTCTGCACCCAATGAAAGGTGAGGAACAACAAATATAGTCATCGAGGTATAAAAACCTAGAATGCCAATAGCAAACCAAAGAGTAAGAAGCTTTTCATCTTCATATTGAGGGGGGAAGAAAACCATGAGATAAAATATAGATATCGGCACTATGCTTATTAGCAGCCAACTTCTTCTTCTTCCTAAGGACCATTTTGTTTTATCAGATAAATAACCAACCAGAGGGTCATTAATTGCATCCCAAACTCTAGAGATGCTAAAAATTAACCCAACCACGGCAGGAGCTATTAATAAAATATCCGTTGCAAATTTCATTACGTAGATAGCCATTAGTAGGTACATGTATCCCGCACCTATAGCTGGAGAGCCATAGATAAAACTATCCTTAAAGCTAAATTTAGATACTTCTTGATTAGTCATGGTGGGTAAGGATAACAGCTAGAAAGTAGCTTGGAAGAAATAAGAGATTTTGAGATTGGTGGTTATGGGTGGACTTGAACCACCGACCCCGGCATTATGAATGCCGTGCTCTAACCAGCTGAGCTACATAACCAAGATGCGAATTTTATGAGTCTGAGAGTGTAAAGTCGAGTAAGGATTACACATTAAATCTAAAATGAATAATATCTCCATCTTTAACAATATATTCACTGCCTTCAGACTTTAGTTTTCCTGCTTCTTTTGCTCCGGATTCACCGCTGTAGTTTATAAAATCTTCATAACCAATTGTTTCTGCTCTGATAAAGCCTTTTTCAAAATCAGTATGAATTTCACCAGCAGCTTGAGGTGCTGTTGAGCCAGATTTTATGGTCCAAGCTCTAACTTCTTTTACTCCTGCTGTAAAATAAGTTTGTAAAGAAAGCATTTCATAACTTGCTCTTATGAGCTTGTTAAGACCCGGCTCATCCATACCCAAATCTTCTAAGAATTCTTTGCCTTCTTCACGGTCTAACTCTGCTATTTCAGCTTCTATTTGGTTACAGAGTATTAGCACCTGAGAGTTATTAGAATTTGCATAATGAACTAATTGATCAACTAAAGGGTTCTTTTCTCCTAGATCCTCTACATTTGCTATATAAAGGCAGGGTTTTGTTGTTATTAGCTGTAATTCTTTAAAATAGTCTACATTATTAATATAAAAATCCGAGTGCCTGCCAAGAACTCCTTTATTTAACTCAGCTTCTAGAGACACGAGTCTTTCTTTTGCAGCTAATACTTCTTTGTCGCCGCCTCTTGATGCTTTTTCAAGTCTTTGTTTTGCATTTGAGATAGTCTCAAGGTCTGCAAGTAGTAATTCTGTTTCTACAGTTTCTAGATCCACAACCGGGTTTATTTCATTATGAACATGAGTTATATCGTCGTTCTCAAAGCACCTTACGACATGAATAATTGCTTGCGTTTCTCTAATATGAGAAAGAAATTTATTTCCAAGTCCTTCTCCTTCTGATGCACCTTTAACTAATCCTGCTATATCAACGAATTCAGTGGTTGTGGGTATGACTTTTTCAGGGTTTACAATTTCAGCTATAGAGCTAAGTCTAAAGTCTGGTACCGGGACTATACCTTTGTTCGGTTCAATCGTACAAAACGGAAAGTTCTGTGCTTCTATGCCAGCAGAAGTAAGGGCGTTGAAAAGAGTAGACTTCCCTACATTTGGTAAACCAACTATTCCACATTTTACGCTCATGGATTAATTATCCTCATTTGTGTGCAGTTTCAACATTGCTTCTTGCCATTTAGATTGAATAACCAGATCTATACTCTCTAAAGAATCTTTCATGTTTATTTCTATTAGATCTCTTTCTTTACTGCTTGGTTTTGTTAAAACGTATTTTGTTACATCCCTTTCTTTACCTGGGTGCCCAATACCAATTCTTAACCTTTTAAATGATGATTCGCCTTTAAGATGGTCAATTATATTTCTTAGACCGTTATGTCCTCCATGACCTCCCATTTCTTTAAATTTTAAATTGCCAAAAGGCAAGTCTAAGTCATCATGAACTACTAGAATTTGGTCAATCGGGATATTTAGAAAGCTTATTGTTTTTTTCACTGCAATGCCACTTTCATTCATGTAGTGGTCTGGTTTGAGTAAGTGCAGCGTTGTGTTAAATGCTAGTACTTTTCCGTAATTGCCTAGAAATTTTTTCTCTTTCTTTAATTCAATACCGTACTTGTTTGCAAGAATGTCAATAAAGTCTTCACCAACATTGTGTCGAGTATGTTCGTATTGTTTGCCTGGGTTTCCTAACCCCACAATGAGTAAGCTCATGAATAGAATAGGGGGGTAACAGAGAAGGTCTTATTTTTCAGATTCACCTTCTGAACTTTCAGAATCCTCAGAACTTTCTTCACCTTCTTCACCTTCTTCACCTTCTTCACCTTCAGATTCAACGATTTCAGGTTCAATGTCTATAATTTTAGCTTCTGTAACAGAAACCACAGCCTGATCTCTATCTTCACCTAATGCTAATACAGGAATTTCAACCCCTTCAGGTAGCTTCAGAGCAGAAAGAAATACTGAATCCCCTATGTTCATCTCTTCTACGTCTATTTCTAAATACTCAGGTAAATTTGATGCAAGACAGCTGATATCAATATTGTTGATTAGATGAGAAACAACTCCTCCATGCATCTTCACCCCAACACAGGATTCTTCATTGATAAATCTTATAGGTACAGAAATACTAATTTTTGTATCTGGGTTAACTCTCATCAAATCTGCGTGCAAAACTCTTTCAGTAGCTGGGTGACGCTGTATCTCTTTGATAATTACATTCTCTTCTTTTCCTGCAACAGAGATACTAAGAATTTGAGTAGTGAATCCGGGTACCGAGGATGCCTTAGAAATATCTTTTTCAAGAATTGAGATTCTTAGAGGTTCTTTAGTTCCGCCATAGATAATGGCAGGTACTGAGCCACCCCTTCTTAAAAGTCTACTAGAAGACTTCCCTTCTATTTCTCTATTCTCAGCGTTTAAACTTACTTGCTCACTCATCTCTTGTCTCCATATCTATAAGAACATTGCGCTTATAGATTCTTCATTATTAACTCTTCTAATTGCCTCTGCCAAAGTAGGTGCCATAGTGATTATTCGTATCTTCTTGCAGGCCTGTGCTTCTTCAGAGAGCGGTATGGTATCCGTTACAACCAATTGATCAAGCTTTGATTGAGAAATTTTTTCTATTGCATTACCTGACAAGACAGGATGGACAATATAAGCATAGACTTTGGTGGCACCTTTTTCTTTTAATGCCGAGGCAGCATTGCACAAAGTTCCAGCCGTATCAGCTATATCATCAACAATAATACAGTCTTTATTTTCAACATCTCCAATCACATTTATGACTTCAGATTGGTTGGCTTCATCTCTTCTTTTATCAATAATAGCCAGATCAGAAAGTCCCAGCACTTTAGCTAGTGCCCTAGATCTAACAACACCACCTACATCAGGAGAAACCACCAGCTGCCTATCCGAATTTATTTTTAAGATATCGTCTCTCATTACTTTCGTTCCATAGACATTATCAACTGGTATATCAAAAAAACCTTGAATCTGTTCAGAATGTAATTCCACCGTTAAGACGCGATCTATACCTGATCTTTCTAATATATCAGCCATAACTTTTGCGCTTATCGGAACTCTTTCAGATCTTACTCTTCTGTCTTGTCTGGCGTATCCGTAATATGGAACAACAGCGGTAATCCTTCCGGCAGAAGACCTTTTGAGTGCATCTACCATTATTATAAGTTCAAGAAGATTATCTCCAGCCGGAGCGCAAGTAGGTTGAATTAAGAAAACATCCTTCCCCCTGACATTTTCTTGTATGCTAATACTGATTTCACCGTCGCTGAAGGTATCTACCTTAGCTTCCCCCAGTCTAATTCCTAATTCTTTAGAAATTGCTTCAGATAGGCCTCTATTTCCATTTCCGGAGAATAAAACTAACCCATTTCTTTGAGAATTCATCATATCTATCTTTCCTCACAAAACTTGGCTGGGGTGGATGGATTCGAACCATCGCATGGCGGCATCAAAAGCCGCTGCCTTACCGCTTGGCTACACCCCAATTCAATGGCGCGTATTTTATTCTAAAATTTGTAATAAAGGTGAATGATCTAAACTTTTTACTAAAAAAGCTTCAGGTAAATTGATCAGCTTACTTTCTGCATCTTGTTTTGAATCACATTCTAAGAAAATCGCTGATCCTGTACCTGTTAACTGAGGATTCCCCAACAATTCAAGTTTTTGGAACAGAATATCTAGTTCCCTGTAGTTTTTTCTAGCCCACTCTGTAAAAGAATTTATTCTCTTCCCTTGCAAGAAATCATCTTTAGAGATAAAAGCTTCATTTGGTGTGTCTAAGCTGTCAAAAGCTATTTTTGTACTTATTTTTGTTTCAGGCAAGAACAATAAAAACCAACTTTCCTTTAATTTTAAAGAAGAAAAAATTTCTCCACGTCCTTCTGACCAACAAGAATAACCATTAATAAAGAAAGGGATATCCGAACCTAGTTCAAGGCCTAAAGCTTGTAATTCTTGTTTGCTATAATTTAAATTCCATATTTTATTTAGAGCAATAAGTGTGGCAGCAGCGTCAGAACTTCCACCACCCAAGCCCTTTTGTTGGGGGATATTTTTTGAAAGATTAATTTCTACTCCCAATGAGGAATTAGAGTCATTTCTTATTAGTTCTGCTGCCTGGAGTACAAGATTATTATTTATAGGAGGAGATTCATTTAAAACAATTTCATCTTTTATTAGGTAAAACTCCAAGACATCAAAGAGGTTTATGAAACTAAAATAACTTGAGATTTCATGATAACCATCACTTCTTTCTCCTAAGACTTGCAAGTGAAGGTTTAGTTTTGCTGGAGCTTTAATTGACAGCTTATTCAATGTATTTTTTATTGATAATCTCTAGTTTTATTTGGCTATTCTCAATAATAATTCTTTTAGGTAATTTAAACCCATTAACCGAGGTAATATCATCTGGATACTTGACGCTCCAATCTGAAGGAAGTCCCTGCTCTTGACCAAGTAAGTTTTTAAGAAGATTCTTTAAAGTAAGGTTCTGTTGACGAAATTGATACTGGAAATTCATTTCACTTTCATAGAATAATTCATTGATATTTATTTTCTCATCTAATAGAAAGTTAAGTTTTTTTTCTGGAAGTAAATAGTTTTTTCCAACTCTTAATTCAATTGAATTTCCAATCTTTTTTATCACAAAATAGCCAGTTTCCTTGATATCGTTGATCGAAGCCTTAAACTTGCCTTCAAGAGTGTAATTAGATTGGAACTCAATATCTTTTAATTCCAAACTTTTTATCAATTGAGGTTTAGTACTGCAACTAATAAGAAAAAGACTAGTTATAATAAATAATAGTAATAATCTAAAGTTTAAATAATGAGAATTCATAGCTTAATAACAAATCTTGAAGGTTTAACGGGATGATTGAAAGCATTTTATCTAAATTAGCAGAAATTGCTTCTAGATATAAAGAAATTGAAGGCTTGCTTAGTCAACCGGATGTTACGAGCGATCAAGAAAATTACATAAAGATTTCAAAGGAATATTCAGATCTAGCACCAGTAGTTAATGCTTATAAAGAATACTTAGAGGCTCAGAAAGGTCTTGAAGAGGCTCTTGTTCTTTCTAAAGATGAAGATCCAGACATGAGGGCGATGGCAGAAGGAGAAATCTCAGAGTTAAAAGAAACAACCATAGATCTTGAAGGAGAAATAAAGAAACTTCTTTTACCCAAGGATCCAGATGATTCTAAGGATGTTTTTTTAGAAGTAAGGGCTGGAGCAGGTGGCGATGAGGCTGCTCTGTTTGCAGGGGATTTATTCAGAATGTACTCAAGGTTGGCAGAACGTAATAATTGGAAAATGGAAGTTGTGAATATACGAGAAGGAGATCATGGAGGCTACAAAGAGCTGGTTACACGTATAGAAGGTGCAGATGTTTATAAGCAACTTAAATTTGAAGCGGGCGTCCATAGAGTTCAAAGAGTACCTACTACCGAGTCTCAAGGAAGAATTCATACCTCCGCCTGCTCAGTAGCCGTCCTTGCTGAAATGGATGCTTTAGAAGAAATTGTTATTGATAAGAGCGACCTTAGGGTAGATACATTCAGGGCTTCTGGAGCTGGAGGTCAGCACGTAAATAAAACAGACTCAGCTGTCCGTTTAACGCACACTCCTTCTGGAATAGTTGTTGAGTGTCAAGATGGAAGATCACAACATAAGAATAAAGAAAAAGCCATGTCCCTTCTAAAAGCTAAACTCTTAGATTCTGAAAAAGAGAAAAAAGATGCTGAGCAAGCTGAAAATAGAAAGGTGATGGTGGGTTCTGGCGATAGATCAGAAAAGATAAGAACTTATAATTTTCCACAAAACAGGATAACGGATCACCGAATAGAAATGTCAGTACATAATCTAGCTGGTTTTCTTGATGGCGACATGGAAACAATGATTTCTTCTTTACTGGAAGAGAACCAAGCTCGTGCCCTGGCAAATTTAGAAAAAACTACTCCGTGACGAGGCTTCTTGCTTCAGAGTTACTGAAAGAACAGATTTTAATAAACAATGATACCAACTGTGACCGTATTGATTTAGAGCAGATATTTCTTTTTATTCTAAACATAACTAGGTCAGATTTTTATAGTAAATCCCACTATCTCAGATTAGAAGATTATAAAAAGTTGGGCGATATGATAACTAGGCGTAATGATGGGGAGCCTTTAGCTTACATATTAGGAAAGAAAGGCTTTTGGAATATTGATTTAATAATCAATGAGCATGTTTTAGTGCCAAGACCAGAAACTGAAACTATCATGGAGCTTGTTTTAAGTTCATACGACCAGCAATCCATTAAAGTCTTAGATGCTGGAACTGGTAGCGGCGCAATAGCCCTTGCATTAGCTTCTGAGAGAATCAATTGGTTGATTTATGCATTAGACAAATCCGAAAATTCAATACAAATTGCTATAGACAACATGATTAATCTGGGATTGCATGTTGGTTTCTTTAGGTCAGACTGGCTTGACTCGATCCAATCATCTTCTCTGGACGTCATTGTTAGTAATCCTCCTTATATTGCTGCAGGTGATCTAAGATTAAAAGCTGATGGAGTTTCTAAGGAGCCAGTTGAAGCTTTAGTTTCAGACAATCATGGCTTTGCAGATTTAAATAAAATAATAAAAGATAGTTTTAGGTGCTTAGTTAAGGGAGGAAGGATCTTCGTAGAGCATTCTCCTGAGCAAAGTGATTTAGTCGAAGAATTTTATAAAGAATCTAACTATACTGCCATAGAAGTTCATAAAGATCTTAATGGGGATAACAGAGTTTCAAGTGGAATAAAAGAATAAAAAAAACAGAGGGTACTGGATTGTTTCTTAAGGGTTATTTAGAAGGGTATTACGGAAGGCTATTGTCTTGGCAGGATAGATCTGCATTGTTGAAGACTCTCTCTCAGCTTGAAATGAACATGTATATTTATGGACCTAAAGAAGACCCTTACCACAGAATAGATTGGTTTAAGCCTTACCCTGATAATGAATTAGAAAATTTTAAAAATTTTAAAAAAGAAGCATCTAAGCTAGGAATAACGCCTTATTTCTCTTTATCACCTGGCCTTTCTTACGGAAAAGACGAAGAACTGGACTTACAAAACTTGAAAAAGAAATACGCTCAATTGCAATCAGTCGGTTTCAAAGATTTTGCTATCTTCTTCGATGATATTGAGTCTGAGCGTGACGAAGAGTTAGGAAAAATGCACGGTCTGGTAATGAAAGAGCTATCAGGATTTTTAGAGAAGGATTCTTCAAGCTCATTGATGTTTTGCCCCACGGTTTATTGCAATAGTTTTGCAAATGACGACATTTCTAATTCCCCATATTTAAAAGGTTTATCTGAAACAGTCCCAAATAATTTACCAATGCTTTGGACAGGAAAACAAGTAGTGAGTCAATATATAGATGATCAGGAAGTTGAAGAATTACATAAGATTATAAGCAATCCAATAGTGGTTTGGGATAATTATTACGCAAATGATTATTGCCCAACTAAGTTTTATGTTGGATCTTATAGAGGCCGAAATATTACTGAAAAGGCTATTCAAGGCATCGGGTTAAACCTTACTGGTTTGCCGTTAACAGATAGTATTAATTTATACCATTTAAAGGGCGACATGAGCACTGAAGAAATTTTAAAAGAGTTTGGAGTTCCGCAAGATTTTAATGTTCTTATGCCTTTCTTTGATGGTCCATTTAAAAATTCACCTGAGTTGAATACCCTCGAGGACATTCAAAATTTAATCAACCTTTCTCAAGAATTATGCGTCAAGTGGAAGAGTCCACTACAACTTGAATGGTCGCCCTATTTATGGGACTTCTTTAATCAGTTACATTTCTTAAAGAAAATTAAATCTGGCGCTGATAAAAAGACACTTGAAGCTTGGGCTTCTCGAAGATATTCTGGTCCGCTATTAAAATCAATATTTATTGAAAAAAACAAAGAGAGGTAAGAAATGTTAGGAAATATGATGCAAGGCCAATTATTAATATCTGGTCTTATAGAACACGCTGAGGCTTATCATGCTGATGCAGAAATTGTTTCTAGGACGGTTGAAGGACCTATACATCGTTACACTTTTTCAGATGCCGCTAAGAGGTCTCGTCAATTGGCAAATGCTTTAACGAAACTAGGTCTTGAGAAGGGCGACACTATAGGAACTTTAGCTTGGAATACTTACAGACATTTTGAGCTGTACTTCGGAGTTTCTGGAATAGGGTGCGTGGTCAATACCGTGAACCCACGTCTTTTCCCTGAACAACTTACTTATATTATTAATCATGCCGATAATAAATATCTATTTATAGACTTATCGTTTGTAGAATTATTGGAATCTATTTCCGGTAGTTTAGATGGCATTAAAGGAGTTGTGATTCTGACGGATAATGACAACATGCCAGAAACAAGTTTAGAAAATGTTATTTGCTATGAAGATTTAATAGCGGCTGAATCAGAAGATTTTTCTTGGCCTGAATTTGATGAAAATACCGCCTCAAGTCTTTGTTATACCTCTGGGACTACAGGAGATCCTAAAGGAGTTCTATACTCACACAGATCGACCATTCTTCACGCATGGATTGTTAGTACCGGCAATGTAGCTAATGTTTCAAGTTCAACAGTTATATTACCCGTAGTTCCAATGTTTCACGTTAATGCATGGGGAATACCTTATGCAGCGGCGATGTTAGGAGCTAAATTAGTATTTCCAGGACCGGCCTTGGATGGAGCTTCTGTTTATGAGCTAATAGATGCTGAAAAACCAGATTTATTGATGGGTGTTCCCACAGTTTGGCTGGGTTTACTCCAATATCTTAAAGAAACTAATCAGACACTTGATTCTGTTAAGAATGCTTTGGTGGGAGGAGCTGCAGCGCCTAGAGCCATGATTCAAGAATTTGAAGAGAAGCATGATGTTTTCTTGATGCACGGTTGGGGTATGACTGAAATGAGCCCACTTGGAACGGCAACTAGCAGGACTACTGCCATGGATGATATGGATATTGAAGATCGTTATGATCTACAACAAAAACAAGGGAAAGCATTTTATGGTCTAGAAATGACGATAGCAGATGATGAAGGCAATGAACTGCCAAGAGATGGAGTGGCTTTCGGTAGATTATTGGTTAAAGGGCCAACAATAGTAGAGAGGTATTTTAAGAGCAACCAGAGTGCAATGGATGAAAATGGTTGGTTTGATACTGGTGATGTAGCCAAGATTCACCCTGAAGGTTATATGGAGATTGTAGATCGCAGTAAAGACGTAATCAAATCAGGAGGGGAGTGGATAAGCTCCATAGATCTTGAGAATACTGCTGTTGGACATCCTGGAGTTGGAGAGGCTTGCGTTATAGGTGTATTGCATGAAAAATGGGATGAAAGGCCAGTATTATTAATTGTTAAAGCGGTTGATGAAGACCCTACTAAAGAAGACATACTCGGTTATTTAGAAGATAAGGTAGCTAAATGGTGGCTCCCTGATGATGTCATTTTTGTTAATGAATTGCCCCACACAGCCACTGGAAAACTTTTAAAAACAAATTTAAGAGATGAATATAAGAATTATTTAATTAATAAATAGGAGAAAAAAATGATTGGATTAGTACCTGCAGAAACGCTAGTAGATTACATTGGAAAAGACCTCGGTTCTTCAGATTGGTTTGAAGTTGATCAAGAAAGAATTAATCAATTTGCCAATGCAACCTTAGATCACCAATTTATTCATGTGGATTCAGAGAAAGCGACACCTTTGTTTGGCTCTACTATTGCCCATGGGTTCTTATCTTTATCATTGATACCTCATTTAACTGCCCAAGCTGTTTTGGCACCAGAAAATCTTAAACATGTTTTCAACTATGGACTGGATAGGGTTCGTTTCATTAACCCGGTAAACGTCGGATCTAAGGTAAGAACTCACAGTAAGCTTTTATCAGTAGATGACAAAGGCGACGGTCGTTATCTAACTAAAACTGAGGTAGTGATGGAAATAGAAGGAGTTGATAAGCCAGCTTACATTGCGGAAACTCTTTCAATGTTTATCACTTAAGGAATTATCAGGGACAGAATAAGAAATATTACAGATTTCCTTTTGCAAGTTAGACTACTTTTTTAATTTATCCTTAAGTATTTGATTTACTTGAGCAGGGTTTGCCTTCCCTTTAGATTCTTTCATCACTTGACCAACAAAGAAACCAAATAACCTGTCCTTACCAGAAAGGTATTTTTTCAGTTGATCAGGATTCTTTTTTATAACTTCTTCAACCATTCTTTCAATTGCTGAAAGGTCAGTCACTTGTTGCAAGCCTTGTTCGCTTATAATGTCATCAGTGTCTTTTGAGGATGTCCACATTTTCTCAAAAACTTCCTTGGCTATTTTTCCTGAAATCGTGGAGTCCTCAATTCTACTAATTAAAACACCAAGTTGTTTTGCAGAAACTTTAGATTCAATAATATTCAGATTCTCTTTATTCAATTCTGCTAAGAATTCACCCATTATCCAATTGGCAGATAATTTGGGTGAGCTAGACTCTTTAGTCACTTCTTCAAAGAAGTCCGCTAAATCTTTATCAGCAGCTAAAAGACTAGAATCATATTTGCTTAGTTTATAGAACTCCATGAATCTAATTTTTTTCTCGTTAGGGAGTTCTGGCATCGTTTCTTTTACTGAATTTATGAATTCTTCTTCTAAAATAACAGGCAAAAGATCAGGTTCAGGAAAGTATCTATAATCATTAGCAAATTCCTTAGATCTCATGGGTCTTGTCGTATTTTTTTGAGAATCATACAGCCTTGTCTCTTGTGCAATTGTATTGCCTGATTCAATTTCATTAATTTGCCTGTTTATTTCATAATGGATAGCTTTCTCGACAAACCTAAAAGAATTGACGTTCTTGGTTTCTGTTCTTGTGCCCAATTCAGTTTCACCTACTTTTCTAACTGAAACATTGGCATCACATCTCATTGAGCCTTCTGCCATATTTCCATCCGATATATTTAGATACCTGATAATCGAATGTATCGACTTAAGGTAAGCCACAGCCTCTTCAGGAGAGCTGATCTCTGGTTCCGACACAATTTCAATTAGAGGAGTGCCGGCTCTGTTTAGATCAATGCCTGATTGACCTTCAAAGTCCTCATGCAAAGATTTTCCAGCATCTTCTTCGAGATGAGCTCTAGTCACTCCTATTCTTTTTATAGATCCATCTTCTAATTCAATATCTAAATGCCCATTTTCTACTATAGGTTTATCCATCTGACTTATTTGATAGCCTTTAGGTGAATCAGGATAGAAATAATTTTTTCTAGCAAAGCTGGTCGGACTGTTTATGTTTGCGTTCAAAGCAATTCCTAGCTTGATAGCCATTTTAAGTACTTCTTCGTTAAGAACAGGGAGCACTCCCGGCATCGCCAAATCAATGTTACAAGCTTGAGTGTTTGGAGGGGCACCAAAATTAGTACTGGCTCCTGAAAAGAGTTTTGAGTTTGTGGAGAGTTGGACATGGATTTCTAATCCGATCACCGCTTCCCATTGATTTATATTAATCATATTTTCTATAATTCAGGTGATTCTTTGTGCCAGTTAGTCACCTCTTGAAAGTGATGAGCAGCGGATAGTAATTTTCCTTCTTCAAGGCTGTTACCCACAAGCTGGAGTCCCAAAGGCAAGCCGTTATAGCTGCCACAAGGGAAAGATATACCTGGCAGTCCAGCTAAGTTTGCCGGGATAGTGAAGATGTCTTGAAGGTACATATCTATTGGATCATTTTTTTTATCGCCTGCCTTGAAAGACGTACCTGGCGTTGTTGGAGATAAGATCACATCTACAGATTTAAATGCTTCTGTGAAATCATTTGCAATTAATCTCCTGCATTTTTGAGCCTTAAGGTAATAAGCATCATAATAGCCAGCAGACAGAGCATAGGTACCGATTAGAATCCTGCGTTTTACTTCAGCCCCAAAACCTTCACTTCTAGTTCTCATGTAAAGGTCTTCAAGATTCTTCGGTTCTTCACACCTAAACCCATATCGCACTCCATCATAGCGCGATAGATTGGCTGAGCATTCAGCAGGTGCCAAAACATAATAAACAGGAAGTGAAAGATCTATATTGGGAAAAGATATTTCTTCTATTTCTGCTCCCAAGTCTTTATAGACTTCTATGGCTTCTTCAGTTGATTTCCTAACGTAGTCAGGCATTTCTTGTTCAAAGAATTCTTTTGGTAGTCCTATTTTTAATCCAGAAATATCATTACTTATCTCTTTAGGATAATCAGGCACTTCAATATTGAGGCTGGTTGAATCTTTTGGATCATGACCAGACATATTAGCAAGCAAAATAGCAGCATCTTCAGCTGTTCTTGCAAGAACACCTCCCTGGTCAAGACTGGAGGCAAACGCAATCATGCCATAACGAGAAACTCTACCATAAGTAGGCTTAATACCAGTTAATCCACAGAGGGCTGCTGGTTGTCTAATTGACCCACCTGTGTCTGTAGCGGTAGCAGCTGAAGCTAATCTAGCAGAAACACAAGCTGCTGAGCCTCCCGATGACCCTCCGGGGACATAATCCAAGTTCCAAGGGTTCTTCACTTCACCAAAGAAGCTAGTTTCATTGGATGAGCCCATGGCAAATTCATCCATGTTAGTTTTTCCAAGCATAACCACACCCTGATCAAATAGCTTTGAGACTACAGTAGAGGAATAGGGTGCTTTAAAGTTGGATAGCATTTTAGACCCACAGGTAGTCAATACATCTTCAGTACAAAAGATATCTTTATGAGCAATAGGAATGCCATCAAGTGTCAATGCCTTTCCTTTACTATATCTATCATCTGCATCCTCAGCCTGTTTCAATGCAAGCTCTTCAGTCACTGTTATATAACTATTTATGGAAGGGTCTTTAGATTTTATTCTTTTTAAATAGTTTTGGGTGAGCTCAACAGAGCTGAAAGTAGAATTTCTTAGGCCATCAAGTTGTTGTTTTAAGGTAAATTCATGAAGTTCCATTCTAGTTTTCTCCCTCTATCACTTTAGGAACTAAAAAAAGACCTGATTGAACCAGTGGAGCAGATTCTTGCATCTTCTCTCTCTGATTAATTTCTGTGACTTCATCTTTCCTTGTGGGTTGGGATAAATTTAGCGGGTGAGACATAGCTTCAATATCATCTGTATTGGCCGAATTTAGCTTTTCGAAAAGACCCAGTATCTGATCTAACTGCCCCTTTAAAGCAGGAAAGCTATTTTCATCTATATTTATTCTTGCTAGATAAGCAATTTCTTTTAATTCTTTGTCTGAAAGTGACATTCAAATATTACCTTATTCTT
>Ga0209091_10000576_pt1 | contig 34750 bp, 38 predicted proteins | sample ArcticOcean_MG_C_6_FD_187438 | JGI IMG/M metagenome (GOLD analysis project Ga0209091, IMG submission 187438) | Marine microbial communities from western Arctic Ocean - ArcticOcean_MG_CB8_128 (SPAdes) (version 2) | ecosystem: Environmental > Aquatic > Marine > Oceanic | place: Arctic Ocean...
TCTCTAAGCCACGCCACTCCCTCACTCAGGTGGTTAGTGCTTACACTCGCTCATTGGCCAGGAGGACGCGCTGGTGTTGACGCGAGCCGCTCCAGCGCCGGATACTCGTAACGGGCCAACGAGCTCGGCGCCAACGTGTATTGGTCGACGACATCCAGTAGTAGTGCAGACCGCTCGTGGATTCTGACGGAGCACACGGCGGTCTTTGGCACAGGTCTGCTGCGGTGCGTCATGCTTTGGATGATCCGTAACGCAGGCCACCGGGTGTGCACTAAATCTGGACAATTGAAGTTCTTGGTCGAGCCTCAACGGACGTTGTCCACTGCTACTTGGCTAGGTTGAGTGCATCGCTGCCTTTGACCATTGCCCGTTCGCCGTATGAACGCCGGCGAAACGCATGATTCGATCGACCTTGAAGCTCTCGGCGTTGGTCCCATGCTTCGCCACGCTCGGACGGCGACCTTTGCCCCGAACTGGAAATTCGTCCTGCTCGTGGATGCTTCAGTCGGCGTGATCCTGCTCCTTCTTGGCGTCGTTGCGACTCTATGGATCGCGTGGCTGGGCTGGACTATGGCGTTTGCCGCAGTGATCTATATTTTTCTCGTTGTCCGCCGGGCATTGCAATGGCGGTGGCTGCGAAACAAGGCGGGCTTGAGCTAGCAAGCTGGTTGTGCAACCATCGGGTCATGAGTGAGCGACCCCCAATCCGGATTCTCGATGTTCGCGGCACGCCAGAACAGATGGGTGCCGCCCACGGCGCCGCCTTCGCTGAAGAAATTCGCCACTACATGAACAAGCGAGTGGACCTCGTAATGTCAGGCCTGTGGAGTGGCGGGTTGTTGCAGCGAGGCGATGTCCTCGACATTGCCGAATCGATGCTCCCCGCACACGCTGCCTTCGACGTTGATCTTCACGTCGAGATGTGTGCTCTCGCCGAGGCTGCGGGGATCACCCGCGCCGAGGCTGTCGTGGTTGGTGGGTTCACCGACTTCGTTGACACGGTTCGATCTGTCGTAGGCGGGCTTGCGCCGGCCACGGTTGTCGAGGACGATTGCACCGCCGTCCTGATTCCGGATGATCGGACCGATGTTGGCGGTTTCTTCGCTCAGACATGGGACATGCATGACACCGCAACGGATCATGTCCTGCTTCTTCGAGTACAGCCAGCCGATGCCCCACCAGCGATCGTCTTCACGACCACGGGCTGTGTCGGCCAAATCGGTATGAATGCCGAGGGTGTATGTGTCGGCATCAACAACCTCAGCGGACTCGACGGCACTCGTGGCGTCAATTGGACATCGGTCGTGCGCGGCATGCTCAAGACCAGCGATGCTGACCAAGCGCTCCAGGTCCTGCTAGACGCCGACCTGGCAGGTGCCCACAACTTCCTGATCTTTGACCGTCACGGAGTTGGCCACAACGTCGAGGCAATGCCGTCGGTACGCGCCGTAACTACACTCACAGACACCCCGATCGTGCACACCAATCACACCCTTGATCAAGCCACGACTGCGGTACAAGCCGAGAAACACCCGGTTCAGATGGCCAGTTCTACGGCTCGACTCCATACTGGCCGCAACTTGCTGGCCGAAGGCATCATCGACGAGAGACGGCTCTTCGGCCTCACACGCGAACCAGACGCTATTTGCCAAACGGCTACCGCTCCATTCCATGTCGAGTCGAGCGGGGCCGCAGTTATGCGGCCAGCAACGGGCGACTTCTGGGCATGCTGGGGACGACCGGCCGAGAACGAGTTCCAACACATCACCTTTGCCGACGGCATACTCTGAGCATGACTGCTCCTGATGCTCGCAATGTGCTCGGCGGCCCGCTCGAATCGTGCGGCACCGAGCCCATGACTGGCTGGTATCGCGACGGCTGCTGCACTACCGATCCTGGCGACGTCGGCAGTCACACCATCTGTGCTGTGGTCAGCAGAGAGTTTCTCGACCACCAGGCCAAGATCGGGAACAATCTGGCCACACCAGCGCCACAATACGGCTTCCCAGGCCTACAGCCGGGCGACCGATGGTGCGTCACCGCTGCAAACTGGCTACGAGCCCATATGGACGGAGCGGCCGCCCCCGTAGTGCTGGCGAGCACGCACGAACTTGCGACAGCGATCGTGCCACTCGAAATACTCCGCGAGCACGCGGTCGATGTTCCTGCCGACCTGACGGCTTTGGACGATCCTGGCCCAACTACGGACACAACCGAATCTTGATCCCGCCGACCTCCTCGTCAGACGGGATAGGTCGCTTCGTTAACCGAGCACAGAGTTGGTCGTCTTGGACTTCTCGCGCAACCGAGAGAAAGCACCCAGGTTGATCTCACGACCTGTGAGATCTCCCGTCACTCGGACGGGGTCAGCATCGTGATCATGACCAGCCTCATCTGCATCGACCAGAGCCCGCAGGAACGTTCCGACCATGGTCGCATTTTTGAACTGATTTCCGCTGGTTCCGCAAGCCATAAAGAAACCACGCAAGCTGGTCTTGTCATAGAGCGGGGCCCAATCATCACTTGCGTCGTAAAGGTCAGCCAATCCAACCGGAGCCAACGGGATGCGCAAATCTGGTAACCGGCGCGCAGTTCGAAGCACCTGGGCCTCAAACAGAGCGGGGGTTGGCGTATTGAGGAAATCGGTGTGATCGTCCAACCATTGGAGTTCGTCACAGTCGGGTTCGGTGCTACCAATCAAGACCGTGCCGGCGAGGCCTGGCCGAAAATACACTCCTACGCCTGGATCGCCCACGAGCGCTCCAGACTCAGGTGTAAACCCTTCTGGCGCCTGGAGGACATGGACTTCTTGGCGCAGCGGACGGCTCTTGATTCGCATCTCGGCCGTCACGCCGGCCAACTGATTCAATGACGATGCCGCTGGACCACCTACGTTTACGACGATCGGTGCTGCGATCAGTTCGCCGCTGTCGAGAACCACCCCTTCGACGGCTCCGTCTCGCTGTCGAATGTTCGTCACCAACGAGTGCAGTTGCACGTCCGCCCCGTGCGCACGCGCTGCGAACATGAAGTTCTGCGCGGACCTCATGGGGTCGTCTATAAACCCACCCTCCGGGGTGTAGGAGCCCCCAACGTCCTGCGATGGTTCATCAGCAAAGTGCGGATCGTCAACCCGTCGGGGTGGCCAAAAGTCGCCAATTGCCAGTGCTGGTAACTTCGTTTGGATTTCCTGTCCAAAAAGGTCCTCATGCGGAATGCCGATATCGCTGAAGAGCGCCCTGACCTGGTCACGATTGTCGCCGGGCGTATGGAGCGCCAAGCAGCCTGTCGGGACGAACTCCACCATGCCGTCTGGGTCGACCATTCCGAGATGCGACGCAAAGTGCTTCCAACGATGGGCGGCCTCCCATGCCGTGAGCACCGAGTCGAACGTCGAATAGTTGAACCGGATGATCGCTGAGGAGGAGCTAGTCGAACCTGAGCCTACGGCGGGCCCAGCATCGATACAGAGCACACGCCGCCCGCTCCGGGCCAACTCGAGCGTGATCGACGCTCCCATCACTCCTGCACCGATAACTATCGCGTCGTACGCGGGTCGAACGTTGCTATCTGCCATGGACGAAACCTAGACCGTCGTCGACAGCGCAAAGGTGACACAAGAACTGCCATCTGTGTGGGAACCATGCAGCGCTCTGTATTTTCGCTAATCCCGCATTGCTAAGTTGCAATAAGAAACCAACTCAGTTTAGAGTTGCAACTCACTATGAGTACAGCATCTGAGAGCAACGCACTCTCGCAGCTCAACGGCTCTGATTTTGCGTCGTGTTCTATCGAGGCGACGCTGGATTTGGTGGGCGACCGCTGGACACTACTCATTATGCGGGACATTTTCCGCGGCGTGTATCGCTTCAGCCAACTGCAAGATGATCTGGGGATTGCTCGTAACCTCCTGACCGATCGGCTAACCCGATTGGTCGAACATGACATCTTGCACAAAGTCCAATACCAAGAGCGCCCCCAGCGCTACGAGTACCGCCTGACGGCCAAAGGTATGGATCTGTCCCCCGCCCTGGTCGCGCTCATGGGGTGGGGCGACCGTTGGGCCTCCGACGGACAACCGCCGACGCTGCTCGTACACGACACCTGCAATACCCCACTCGAACAAGTTCTTCTCTGCCCGTCCTGCGACGAAACCGTGCAGCCGAGCCATATCCGATCTCGTCCCGGCCCCGGCCGACAGGAGTGTCCTTGACTATCACCGATTCGAAGGTTCCCGATCCAGGTGTCGCCGACACCGCTGCACTGCTTCAGCTGCCCTTTAGCGAACTCCTATCCCAGGCTCGCCACGTGCGCGATACAGCCTTTGGCCGCAGGGTTACCTACTCGCCCAAGGTGTTCATTCCGCTCACCATGCTTTGCCAGGACAAGTGCGGCTACTGCACGTTCGCCCAACCCCCCGCCCGGCTTGAGTCACCTTTCTTGAGCCCACGCGACGTCCTGAAGATTGCTCGCCAGGGGGCCAAGGTCGGCACACACGAAGCACTGTTCACGCTCGGTGAGCGTCCTGAGTTGCGTTATCCCGTCGCCCAAGAATGGCTACACGACAACGGCTACGAGACCACCGTCGACTATCTCGTCGCCATGTGCCAAATGGTCCGAGACGAGACCGGCCTGCTACCGCATGCCAATGCCGGAGCCCTCTACGGCGATGAGCTTGCCAGGCTACGCGAAGTATCCCCAAGCCAAGGGATGATGATTGAATCCCTGAACCCTGAACTAAAAGCGCACCGGGGCGCGCCCGATAAAGAGCCCCAGCGCCGACTCGACACCCTCGAGTCCGCCGGCAAGCTGCAGATACCGTTCACGACCGGCATTCTCGTCGGCATAGGCGAGTCGCTGCAGGACCGAGTCGATGCGCTTGAGGCAATCGCTGTGTCACACCGTAAGCATGGTCATGTCCAAGAAGTCATCGTGCAGAACTTCTTGCCCAAAGATGGGACATCCATGCATTTGTGGCCACCGTGTGACCACGATGATTACCTGCAGGCAATCGCTCTGGCTCGCCTTATCTTGCCGACCGACGTTCATCTGCAGGCTCCGCCAAACCTGTCCGACGACTTCGGCGTTCTTCTCGACGCTGGCATCGATGACTGGGGAGGTGTCTCGCCGGTCACTGCTGACCATGTGAACCCTGAACGCCCATGGCCAGGACTTGACCGTCTAGCGAAACTCACCGAGGCCAAGGGTCATGTGCTCGCACCCCGGCTTACGATCTATCCCGAATTCGCGCTCGAGCCTGATCGCTGGCTCGATGACGCGAACCGCTTCAGCGTGATGGACCGCTCTGATGCCGAAGGCCTCGGCCGAGACGACCCCGGTGCGATCTTCCCCGAGCGCACAATGGAAGCAGCCAAGGTCGAAGACGGTGCCGACGTGGTAGTGATCGGTGATAAATCGACGGTCTGGTACTCAGGTGCCGAGAACCCCCCACCGGTACTCATTCCAAGCCATACATCTGCGGGGGGTGCCGTAGGCGAGGTCATCGCTGGCGTTCGTGCTGGGCAAGAAGTCGGTGAAGCTCAAATTGTTACGCTGTTCTCGGCCCGAGGGCCAGAGGTTGCTGCGGTAGCCGAGTTGGCTGACGACCTGCGTAAGCAGACGGTCGGCGATGTGCTTACCTGGGTGCACAACCGCAACATCAACTACACCAACGTGTGCACGTTCAAATGCCGGTTCTGTGGCTTCTCAAAGGGCCCACTCTCACTGAACCTGCGCGGTAATCCTTACTTGCTCACGCTCGAACAAATGCAAGAGCGGTGCATCGAGGCCGCAGAGATGGGGGCCACTGAGGTCACTCTCCAAGGAGGCATTCACCCAAGTTTCGACGGCGACTACTACATCGAAGTCACCAAGGCCGTCAAAGAAGCAGTACCGGATCTACATGTCCACGGGTTCACCGCACTCGAGGTGCATGAAGGTGCTCGCCGCCTCGGAGTCCCGCTCGTTGAATACCTGCAGATGCTCAAGGACGCCGGGCTCGCGTCGCTTCCTGGTACGGCAGCCGAGATCCTCGACGACGAGGTACGTGCGGTCTTGTGCTCTGACAAAGTGAACACCGACGAATGGCTCGAGGTTCACGAGGCAGCGCACTCGATTGGCCTGCACTCCAACATCACAATCATGTGCGGTTCGATTGAACAACCCATTAGCTGGGCTCGCCACATGGTGCGCACTCGTGCCCTACAGAAGCGCACCGGCGGTTTCACCGAGTTCGTCCCGTTGCCCTTTGTGCACATGGCTTCACCGATCTATTTACAGCGCCAAGCACGACGTGGCATGACGTTCCGGGAGATCCTGCTGATGCACGCTGTCGGCCGCATTGCTTATCACGGCTGGATCGACAACATCCAGGTCTCGTGGGTCAAGATAGGTGTCGAAGGCGCCCATCAAATTCTGCAGGCTGGCGCTAATGATCTCGGTGGCACATTGATGGATGAGAACATCAGCCGAGCAGCCGGAGCTATGCACGGCCAGGCCATGACCGAGGCCGACTTCAAGGCGATAGCGGCACCACTTGGACGGACGACTCGCCAACGAACGACTGATTATGGAATGGCCGATGGCAAGATCGAAGCTGCTGGGGCGACCCGATCCCAGTTCGAGGATGGTCTAAAGGACGACCGGCGCGACTTGCTCCCCGAACAATATATTGGCGTCGGTCGCAAGTAATCTCGGGGCTATGGCGAGCCAGCTCGGCTTCGCGCCGGCTGGCTAAAAGGCATTGCAACCCAGCTGGCACTCGCGCCCTGAACTAATGCAACGGCTATGGCCAGTGACCGGGCCGTTGTCTTTCCCACCATGCGCACACTCGTCCACAGCATGGTCGAACATGCGCCAGCCAAGATTTAACCGCTCGATCGAACCAAGAGGGCTCTTCGTCCCTAGGGTCCACACCGCATCTCTAGCCTGCTAGGCCACCGATGGCCAGGTCGAAGAGACAACGAACATCCGGTCGACCTCGGACAAGGTCCGTGGATCGCGAAGACTGACCATGATCGGGTGCGCACCCGCTTCGTTGAAGTGGGTCTCGAGGTGCGCCACAATCACGGCGAGATCATCAACGGCCGCCATTGCCACCGGAGCCAACCAATGGGGCTTCTCGACAATGGCTGCGGCCGACGGTTTGCCATCGAGCAGGTCGCCAAGCTCGCCAGAACGCATCCAGGAACCAGCAGCATGCTGCTTAGACATTCGAGTGGGCAGGACACGGGGCCGTTCAGATCGGTAAAAAGCCATACCTTTCACGAACGCTTCGCGCCGTTCGACCGACGGGTAGTGCACCCGGCTTAGCTCGAGTTGCTTACTGAACAACTTGCTCGTCTTGAGTTCGAAGTTGTCTGAGGCGTTGGGTCCCGGGAAGTCGCTCGAGCCGCCGTGCGGATAATGCAGGAAGAACTTGACAGCGACCTCACAGTGCACGACCGCTCCGTCATGGTCGCGGTAGACAAAGTCGAGTTCGCCGATGGTCCGCTTGCCATCGCGTATCTGTAGGCCAGCGGCCAGCAGTTCGACCTGTCGCACATAGACCAACCAGTACTGCACGAGCCGCTCGAAGTACCGCCCAACCCGGTGCAGCTCACCATGCTCCCCCAAAAAGGCTTGCAACGACGCTGCGTCAATATCATCCCGGGTCAGCGTCGCCGGGGCCGCGACATCACCACCGCACACAAATGATGGGCAGTTGACGACCCAGAGAAGATCTCGGACCGCCTGGGACATAACAGTCAGCGTTTGGGTGCCATGTGCAGCGTGCCACGGAGTTCAGCAAGGTGGATCTGCCGATTACGCTCTCGCAACCGTTCGGCTCGGTCAGGTGTTAAGTCGCCCACACAGGTCCCGCACGAAACACCCAGTTCGAATCCAGAGTGGCTGCGATCCTCGGCTGATAGTGGACGGCGACAGCCACGACACAACGTGTAATGACCCTGGTCAAGTTCGTGGTCGACGGTGACCCGTTCGTCAAAGACGAAACACTCGCCTGCCCATAACGAATCGTTGGGGTCCACTTCTTCGAGATACTTGAGAATCCCGCCCTTGAGATGCATCACATCCTCGAAGCCTTGGTCAAGCATGTACGACGATGCCTTTTCACAGCGGATGCCACCAGTGCAGAACATAGCGACTCGCGGGTGCTCCTTGGGGTCAAGTGTCGCCACATAATCGGCAAACTCGGTGAACGACACCGTGCCTGGATCTACGGCATTTGCGAAGGTACCGAGTGCTACTTCCTCCTCGTTGCGGGTGTCGATCACAAGCACGTCGGGGTCCGAGATCACGTCATTCCAGTCTTTCGCAGCGACATAGGTGCCGACGCTCTGCGTGGGGTCAACGGGTTGGCGGAATGTGACGATCTCCTTCTTCAGCCTCACCTTCAAGCGAAGGAATGGCATCGACTCCGAGAATGATTGTTTCACTTCGAGGTCCGAAAAACGTTGGTCATTACGTAGCCATTCAAACAGCGCTTCGGTACTCACCCGTGAGCCTGCAATCGTGCCGTTGATGCCCTCGGGTGCAACCAGAACTGAGCCCCGCATACGGTGCGCCTCACACTGCTCCAGTACCTGGGCGCGGACATCAGTGTGATCGTCGAGACTCACGAATTTGTAGAACGCCGAAATAATGACCGACTCGTTGCTCACCACGACAGTGTGTCGTGCCAACGCTCGGATCGCTCAAACCAGCCGGATCGAGCGAACCACCTTTATTTGTATTGGCCCATGAACTCGGCGTACTTGTCCATAATTGGCAAAACAGTGTCGGCATCTGCTGGTGGCAGCGTGAAGACGACCCGATGGATACCAGCCTCGATCAATGTGTCGACCACTTCGGCTTTTGCGGGCGTGGCGAACTGTCCAAACTCAAACGACTCAGGATCGCGGCCAGCGTCCTCGGCCATCTGCTTGAGTGTGACGATCTGCTGAGCAAAGTCATACTTGCCCGTGATCGGCATGAAGCCGTCACAAAATTCGATGATGTCTGCCATGGTCTTCGGGCCAGCGGACCCTCCAAGGATGATTGGCGGGTGTGGCGACTGCGCAGGCTTTGGCCACGACCAACTTGAGCTGAAGTCGACATGGTCGCCGTGGAATTCGGCCTCGTCGTTTGCCCACAGCTCCTTCATTGCCAAAATTCGTTCACGCAGCACCGCACGACGTTCGGTATAACCCACGCCATGGTGCGCTAACTCTTCCTTGTTCCAGCCGTACCCGATACCAAAGATCAGCCGGCCGCCGGTCAGAGCATCGACGGTAGCCACCTGTTTAGCTAGCCAAATCGGATCTCGCTGGGCGACCAGGGTGATTCCGGTGGCCAGCTTGATCTTTTTGGTCACCGCACCAGCCATGCCCAGTGCGACGAATTGCTCATGGGTACGCCAGTACTCTTCGGGCAATGGTGGTGCACCGTCACGCCCACCCCATGGCGTCACTCGGCTTGTCGGAATATGGCTGTGCTCTGGGAACCACAGCGATTCGAAGCCACGATTCTCCGCTTCGATAGCCACCGACATCGGATCGATTGCCTTGTCAGTGGGGAAAATTGAAACGCCAAAGTCGACCATACGTTAAGCGTAGATGCTGCTTCACTCCGAGGAGAAACTTTCCCTTCACCTCATGCAGGTACAGGCCTAGACCAACCATGAGCCCCTAGGGCTAACTAAGGCGATGGTCTCGCTCGTTGAACGCCTCTTTGAGTCCATCTCGATGCAGGTTGACGGAGCCATGGGCGCCGAATTTCTTGCTCGTGGCCTGACGATCGGCGACACGCATGAGATGTGGAACATCAAGCTGCCTGGCGACATCATTGAGGCGCACAAGGGTTCCATAATTGCTGTGTTCGACATGGCCTTGACCAACTCCTGTGGCGGTACCGCTTTGCAGCTCAAGCTTCACAAGCTCCAGGGCCGTGTCCACAAAATCAAGGCGGCTGCCGGTCGTTGCGCACGAGCAGCTGCTCTGGCGTTCGCTGACCAAGGCGAGGGACTGACCCGCTGGCGGCCATCGATCTATTGTGGGTAGAGGATCTATTGTGGGTAGAGGGTCTATTGTGGGAAGAGCCTGGAAGAGGTCGAAGCAGCAGTCGGTAGCTCGTGCTCAGCAAGTGAGCTTCCAATTGCTGTCGCTATGAGCTTCGATACAGCTGGACACACGATGATGGGAGCGCACCTCAAGCGCATGGCCGATGCCAGTATCGAAATCATCAACGACTTTTGCGGAACAGCGACGGAGCACGTGGCATTCATGCGCGGCGTAATCGACGGGGTTATTGATCCCCCAGAGCTCGAAGCCCCTATGTCAACTGACCTCCCTACTGGCCAGCCACGAGTGCACACTCCCCGCCGGCGACAGCCCGGTCCTAAGCTCGCACTATGCAGCAAATCAGCAACCGTTCCCCTGGCCATGTTGTCGTAATCGGTGGCGGGATCGCTGGGGTGAGCGCTGCGTACTATCTGGCCGAGTCCGGACTATGTGATCGAGTATCGCTACTCGAAGCCGAGAACCAGCTCGCTCATCACACCACGGGACGCTCTGCCGCCCTGTTGATTGAAAACTATGGCGCCGGGCCGATACGACCGCTCACTACCGCCAGCCTCGACTTCTTCCATGCTCCACCCGCAGACCTTGTTGATCAGGAGCTCATCGAGCAACGTGGAATTCTCACGTTCTCGAACGGCCCGGCGGATGACGCAACATTCGATGAGCAGCTCCGTGAGGGCAAAAAAACCACCCACCCCGTAGTCGAGATAACGCGGGTCGAGGCTGAGGAATTGGCTCCACACATCCTCTTCCGACCCCAGGATCGCCTGATGTGGGAGCCCTATGCCCATGACATCGATGTCGCTGCGACACACCAAGCCTTTGTTCGCGGCTTAGTCCGTGCTGGGGGTGAGATCCATACCGCTCGACGAGTCGACGCGGCTCGCCCCGACGGGGATCGATGGATAGTCGACACGACCGAAGGTGACCTCGATGCTGACATCATTGTCAACGCAGCGGGTGCCTGGGGCGACCTCGTTGCCCAAGCCGCTGGGGTCGCTGCTGTCGGTCTTCGACCACTGAAACGGACCGCGTTCATGGTGGCAAGTCCATTCAAGGACTCACGTAGCTTTCCTGTTGTTTCCGAACTCCATCATGCGTGGTACTTACGGCCCGACGGCGCACAGTTCATGTGCAGCCCAGCCGATGAAACCGCTAGTGAACCTTGTGATGCTCGCGCCGACGAGATCGATATCGCGCGCACGATCGACATGCTCAACGAGCGAACACGGCTCGAAATTCGCTCCGTTGCATCCCATTGGGCCGGGTTGCGTACCTTCGCCCCCGATCGGGCGATGGTCATTGGGCCAGATCCCGCACAGGCCAATTTTGTCTGGTGCGTCGGCCAAGGTGGCACGGGCATCCAGACATCGCCGGCTACCGGACGACTCGTGGCCGACCTGGTCATTACCGGCCGAGAGAGCGCTCACTTCGACGGCACCGGCTTAGATACTGCCACGCTATCGCCAGCCCGGTTTCGCTAACGCTGGCGCCGACCTAGGCATTCACCAGGGCCCCTCGACGGTCGCCACACCCAATAGAGCAGACACCGGTGCCATGATGAGCGGGGCAGGCCTATGCCCCTTTGCTGGCAGAACATCTTCGTCCACTGGCTCGTTCTTGGTATCTCGCATCATTAAATATGTCCGTACGCAATCCAACCCCCATCGACCTTGATCGTCTCGCCGGTGACGTACGCCGCTTCATCAGAAGCGAGCCAAGAAACACACGATGCAATGTGCTCTGGGGTGCCCAAGTCCCCTGCAGGGATGCGGTTGGTCAGGCGCTGCTCATCGAGCGTGCCGGCATCGATCAGGTCCTGCACCATGTCGGTTCGGATGTAGCCAGGCGCCACGGTGTTCACTCGAATCTTGTGGCGGGCAAGGTCAACCGCCATTGCCTTGGTCATATGATGCACTGCAGCTTTTGTGCCGCAATAGCCGACTCGGTTCGGGAATCCGTTTATCCCGGCGATAGAGCCCAATTGCACGATGGATCCTGCTGTTTGGGAGGCAATCATTGCCTGCGCCGCTAGCTGGGAACCATGGAACACACCCATGAGATTGATGTCGACCATACGTCGGAAGTCCTCGGGGTCGAGTTCCTCGAACGGCGCTACATGAGCAATCCCTGCGTTGTTCACCATGAGGCCAACCGGACCAAGGTCAGACTCGGTCTGAGACAACGCCGCCTTCAGTTGATCTCGGTCCTCGACCTGTGCCCCCAATGCAAGCGTCTTGACACCATGCTCACCCGCACACCGCTCTGCGGTCTGCGTAGCGCTTTCCGCCGTCGTGGCAAGGCAGGCAACTGCCCAACCGTCAGAAGCCAGTCGGTCGGCAATCGCCGCCCCTAGGCCTCGGCTAGCGCCAGTTACTACGGCCACGCGTGATGCACTCATCATCTATCTCCTGCTTTAGATCGATCTCAACCAGAGTTGTCTCTAGAGAAGGTAGATGGTGGACCTCTGCCGGCACCAGTCTCGATACGGTTACCAACTGTGGGTCCACGAGAACGCCTCCGCAAGGCCGCTGTCGACGGCGCGAAACTCGCGCGCGGTACTGCCGAACGACTCGGTATAGAAAAGCACCTCGGGCCGATACTCCCCGCCCCCCCAAAGCCGCTTCGGCCGCTCGCCGTTATCAAGGACGATCTTGACGCACTTATTGGGCTGGCCGACGTCAAGAACCAGGTCGACAATCATCTTGCGTTCCTCGAGGTACAAAAAGAGCGTCAGGCACAAGGCTTTGACAACATCACCCTTACGCATCACCTGGTATTTGTAGGCAATCCCGGAACCGGTAAGACCACCGTGGCTCGACTACTCGCCGAACTTTATGGCGCTATGGGACTACTGCAGATCGGCCACCTCATCGAGGTTGACCGTGCCGGGCTTGTCGGGCAGTACGTAGGTCACACTGCCACGAAGACCAGTCGCGCCGTTCGGAAGGCACTCGGTGGGGTCCTGTTCATCGATGAGGCGTACGCCCTCACGCCAATGGGACCTCGAACGGGCGATTTCGGTAGCGAGGCGGTTGAAACGCTTGTAAAACGCATGGAGGATCATCGCGACAACCTGGTGGTGATCGCTGCCGGGTATCCCCAACTCATGGACCACTTCTTAGAGTCCAACCCTGGCCTCCGTTCACGTTTCGCGCGTGAAATTCATTTTCCTGACTACAGCGCACCCGAGTTGGTGGCAATAGTAAACAAGATGATCCTTGAAGCCCGATACCGTTTGGCGGCTGGTGCCGAAGCACAACTGGTGACCGAGTTTCAACACGCTCTGCGCAGTGAGAGCTTCGGCAATGCTCGGTTCGCGCGCCTTTTATTCGAAGCTTCGGTCGAACACCAAGCCGTCCGTCTGGCATCAGGCGCTCGTCCTCTCAGCCGCGATGATGTACATCTGCTGACGGGCGACGACGTCAAAGCCGCCGCTGCATCGATTAGCCGTTAAACGCGCTGCGTAACGCCCCGGCTACTGCGGAGGCTGCCTTGGCGTGAACCATGTGACCTGCACCAGAGACCACTGTTCGCGCAGTAACATTGAGCTGTTTTTCGAACACCTCCGCAGATGCCATGAAGGCCTTATCTCGTTCGCCGACGATCACCGCGGTCGGCGCGTCGATCTCGGACATACGATCCATCACCATGGCATCGACATGCATAGAGATGGCCTCCATCCCGTCGGGCAGGTCGCGTTCGGCCACGAGCGTGCGCACCGATTCATTCCACTTGTCTCGCGATGCAGGATTACGAAACCCGGGGCCAGCGCCGACGAGTCCGAGTCCACACACCCGGTCAGGGTCTTCGATCGATAGCGCCAACGAGAGGTAACCGCCAAGGGAATGGCCGACCATTACGGCTGGGCAACAGTCCGTTTGATCCATCACCCTGCGGATATCACCAAGTACAAAATCGCGCCCATACGTCCCAGGGCCGCTGCCGCCGCTACGGCCATGGCCGGGTAGATCGATGGCGATACAACGGAAGTCAGCCTCGAGTTCATCGATGACACCGTTCCAGACTGCCGCCTCATTCAAGAATCCATGCACAAAGAACAGCACCGGGCCTTCACCGCGATCGTTGTACGCCAAAATTGGTCGGTTCGTCACGCTACGACGCTAGCCGCGCTCTACACCCGCACCTAGGCAATCGGTAACAAGGCACTAAGATCGTGCCGTGGCGCCGACTATGCACAAAGACGACCTGGTCGACATCCTCTGCAAGCCAGCCACTACCAGAATCCCAGGCAACAACGTCTGCAGCATTCAGCACCAAGGCAGGATTCGCGTTCCCAAATCCACCAATAACCCAGGAGACTGGGGGGTCCGAGCGTGTCGGAGCTTCGATATGGCCCCTGGCTGGACACTTCCGCACTTGAGAACACCAAGACCCGTTGGTTGTTGTCGGCTCGAGATACTGACCGTACGTGCGATACTCGACGGCCTCACCTCATTAGAGGTGGCGGGTCACCCTTTCCTTGACCCTTTGGCAACGCAGGCGTTCCTTGAACCCTCGTCAGCGCAGGCGAACACGATGGCCGAGACAGTGGGCGAAGCGTAGGTGTCTACCTCGATTGTCGAACCCTCAGATTGCGCAGCGGGCCATCTGCTGCACGTACCCCGATGACAACGCCTCCGCGGCAGGAGCGCTGGGACGCCGCACATACGATCGCTGACCGCGCCGGAAACGACGGCTACTTCGACCCAGACAGTGGTCTATTCGTGATGACACAGGGCTACTTGGAACGCAGGCGCAAGTGCTGCTCCAGTAGATGTCGACACTGCCCATATAAATAGCTGCGGGGCGAAAGCGCTGACCCTCGCATTGCTAGCGGGCACGCAAACCGCAGTTCTATCGAATATGAGGTCTCGGGCATTGGAGATCTAGAGCACTTGACCAGCTTGCGGTGCCAACATTTGTGGCCCGCTGACCGTCCGACAGGGTCATACGCGCCCGAAGACACGATGCGCCCGGCTACATAGTGCTCGCTTCTTGATTCCTGCTTGGCCTGCGTACCGGACGCGGCATCGCCTCATCTAGCCATGTCTCACTCGAAGCTGACATGGCAACCGACATCTCTGCCGCTACCAGCGGCGTCAGCAGCCCCCGCCTGGCGGCCGATCGTCGGGTACGTTCGTATCGACAACCTCGAGATGAGTGTGTGGCCACGATGGCTCCGCGGTGAACTCGTCGATTTGGGATTCGAATGGCAGCGGGTTCGCTCCGCCTGAAGCCACAACAGTTTCGCCTGCGATGACTCTTGCACCTACCAACGGCAATTCTCCCTGTACATGAAAGAGGCGGACCTGCCATCCAGGACGTCCATCGGGTTCGATATACACCAGTGAATCTTGATACTCGCAATAAAGAACGTACCGACGAGCAGCGACGACTGTGCCAGTAATCGGTGCCCGCAACGGTTCGCCGGGCGGTACCACGATGTCTGCAGCCGAGCGAGCGGGTGTGCCACGGCCTCGAGAACTGAGAAGCATCGACGGCAGGTCTGCGACGACAAGGCTGATGCTCTGCGCACCAGGATGGCTCGCTTCATGGAAGCCGACGAGCTCGACTAAAGCAGCGGGTACCCGAACGGCGACATCCCCAGCGTAACCGAATATCACAAAGCCCGTCTGGACCACCACTTGGGACGTGGGTGGCGTGCCTGCGCCACCAGTGTTCGGCGTAGTCTCAGGCTCCGGGGTGGGTTCGGGCGTCGGTTCTGCTGTCGCAGTCGGTTCAACGGTTGGCTCAGGCCGGGGCGTCGGCGCGGGGATCGCTGTGGGTTGGGGCGCTGGAGTCGGAGTTGGCGCTGGAGTTGGAGTTGGCGCTGGAGTCGCGGTTGGGGTCACCGTTACCGTTGGAGCAGGCATGGCTGTCGGTAACGGCGTGGGTGTCGGGATGCCCAGAGGCGGCGTTGTGGGCACCATGATCGGTGTCACCGGGGGCTGTTCTGCGACCATCGCTAACGTTGTAGTTTCACCGTTTATAGGGGTACAAGATGTTGCTAGAGCGCACAGAGTTGCCACGAGCGAGGCAAGTTGAACAAGACGATGCCGACGCACCAAACAATGATAGTTCGCCTGGATGCCCTATCTCGGGCACCTTTTGAACGACGGTGTCGCTGTCAACGTGTAGTCACAGTCACCGGAACCGACAGAAAGCCTCGCAACGTCATACGGGTACGCCGCACCAGGTCGCCAGCCTGCTCGACAGCACTACAACGTTGGATGAGGGCGCTGAATACCTCTTGTCCTTCGGCCCGGGAAAGATTTGCACCCAGGCAATAGTGAATGCCGGACCCGAAGCTCATAGGTGGCCCCTGGTTCCTCGTAACGTCGAAGCGTTCAGGATCGTGAAAGTGCTCCGGGTCACGATTCGCAGCGCCAAGCAAGGTCATCACCCTGGTCCCAACCTCGACCGGCTTGCCGGCTACCTCGGTCGACTCGAGCACTGTGCGACCATCCAGCTGCACCGGTGAGTCCCAACGCAGAACTTCATCGACCGCAGTCGGGAGCAACGATGCATCATTCCACAGGGCTGCCATCTGGTCAGGATGACGGAGCAACGCACCCATAGCGTTGCCAATCAGGTTGGTTGTCGTCTCGAAGCCAGCGCCGAAGAGCAACACGCTCACAGCGATGATTTCACCGTCGCTCAGCCGGTCACCCTCATTCTGGACTTGGATCAGGTCGGACAGAAGATCATCTTGAGGATTCCTTCGGCGCTCAGCCAGAAGTTCTGAGAAATACGCGCGGACCTGGCCACTACTCTTCGCCGCTGAGCGCAGCTCATCTGCGCTCGCTGTTGGTTCGAGACCTGCGGCTGCTGCTGTTATCAAACTCCGGAACTGCGGCCAATCGGGCTCGGGTACTCCCACCATCGTTCCAATTACGGCGACGGGCAATGGAAACGCCAACGCCTCAAGCAGGTCGCCCCCGCCTGCCTCTGCGAAATCGTCGACCATGCGCTTCGCAAGCGTTCCGATACTGACACGCATCCCTTCTACCCGGCGGGGTGTAAAGGCGCGCGACACCAGTGCCCGTTGCCTCGTATGATCGGGCGGATTCAGGAAGAGCATGGATGCTGCCTCCTCCTGTTCCAGCGCACGTTCCAACTGCTTCCTCCGGACCTGACGCGCCTCGCTATTACCAGACGAAAGCATGCTCTCAGCGCTGTTCGACTTGCCGAGACGGTTATCGCGCAACACTGCTTGACAATCGCCGAAACGCGTCAAGAAAATCGCGCCCGTTTCGCTTCGGTGCACCGGCGCATTCTCTCGCAGATAGCGGTAGTAGGGCGAAGGATCCTCGAGTCCTTCGGGACTCAGGAAGATTTTGCCCAACGCCTCGTCGCCCGACCTAACGGAGCTCGCCGCGTCTGAGGCTGGAATATCACGATTGGACATCCAGTAATCCTATGATCAGATGGTGCTCGATCTTGAAATAGTCCGTTCTCACTTTCCTGCGTTCGACAACGGCAAGGAACCGCGTTTCTTCGAAAACGCGGGTGGATCTTTCGCCTGTCGCCAAACCAGCGATGCCCTGTTCCGGTATTACACCGAAACCAAGGTCCAGCCATACGCGACGTACCCCGAATCTGCGACGGCGGGCGAACTGATGGACCGATCCCATGCCCGCTGGGCGCAGGCCCTCGGCGTGGCCGACAGCGAGATTCTGTTCGGCCCATCAACATCCATGAACACCTATGTCCTGGCCAAAGCATTCGGCGAACGTCTCGGAGTTGGTGACGAAGTCATTGTCACCAACCAGGACCACGAGGCCAACACCGGTGCGACACGACGCATGGCCGAGGCGTGTGGAGCTACCCTTCGGGAGTGGCGTGTAGATTCCACCACAGGTGAACTACACATTGCAGATCTCGAAGCGTTGCTGTCGACCAAGACTCAACTCGTCGTATTTCCTCATTGCTCGAACATTGTCGGCGCCGAGAATGATGTCGCCACCATCTGTGAACTGTCCCGCCAGGCAGGAGCGCACACAATTGTGGATGGCGTCTCGTATGCGCCTCACGGATTTGTCGATGTCGGTTCGATTGGGGCCGACGTCTACCTCTTCAGTATGTACAAGACGTACAGCGTGCATCAGGGCCTAATGGTCTTGCGTGACGAACTAGCCGAGTGGCTTCCAAATCAGAGCCACCACTTCAACGGCGCAGCGAGCCGGAAACGAATGATCCCGGCCGGTCCTGACCATGCCCAGGTTGCGGCAGCCGCTGCAGTGTTGGACTATATCGAAGCAACCACACCTGGCCATGCCGGTGATCTCCGAGGTGCCTGCGAGGCAGCCAAGGAAGCATGGCAAGCTCACGAGGCTTCGCTGCTGCAACCGGTGCTTCGGTGGTTTGATGACCGCTCCGATGTACGAGTCATTGGCCCTACCGAGGCATCAGCTGGAATGCACCGTTGCCCCACTGTCGCCTTTGTTACCGAGGGACGCCCGAGTGCACAAGTTGCTGCAGGGCTGGTTGACCAGGGTGTTATGGCAAGCTCGGGCGACTTCTATGCCCCACGTGTCCTCGCTGCAACGGGAGTCGACCTCGAAGACGGGGTCGTTCGCGTGTCGTGGGTGCACTACACGTCACCCGCCGATATCGAGCACCTTCTCCGTTCGCTGGAGCGCGTGCTCGCATAGGCACCTAAGCGACTGTGTGCGGTTAGGCGCTCTTAGGGCCACCGGTAAATCGCGTGCCTTCGGGATCAAGTGCCCACTCAGGGCTGGCGTCCCATCTGTCTTCGTACACGAGCTGTTGTAGTGGCTTACGCCGAACCGGACCGTGCCGACCCGCTGGGACCCCCAATGTGATCGTGCCTGCGATAAAAGCTTTTTCTGGAAGCTCAAGCGCCACCCGGATAGCAGCATCTCGCGTTTGGTGGAACATCGTAAGCGCACCGCCCAAACCCACCGAGCGGGCGCCTAACAGCAGATTCTGCACTGCCGGGTAAATAGAAGCGCCCTCGCTCGGGGTTGACGCTCGGTACCGCACCATGCACGGCAACACGATTACTGGGGCAGCAGCGAAGGTGGCCACGTAATTGTCCATCGACGCCAACATCCGGGCCGTACGTTGCGTTGGTACACCATCACCAAATTCATTCTTCGCCTTCTTCGCTGTCCAGACTTCGCTCGCTCCTTCTGCGAGAAGCGCACGGACTTGCATGGAGCGTTCTCCGTCCCGAAGCACCACGAACCGGAACGGTTGCCGATTGGACCCCGACGGGGCTCTTGTCGCAAGGTGCATAACCGTCGCGAGTTGTTCGTCGGTCACAGGGTCATCTGTGTAACGCCGAATGCTACGGGTGGTTACCAAGCCCTCCTGTAGGGAAAGTTCAGACACAGGGCCTCCTCAAAGGGACACAGGCAGATGTTCAGAAATAAACAAGATCGGTACGCCCAGACCAACATCGCGACGCAGCGTGCTCACAAAGCGTCCTGGTTGGACCGCTGGCTTGGTTGGCATCGCTGCCTCGCCCAGCATGGCGACCGTAGCCTCCAGATCCCTTACCGTCAGAGCCAGGCCCCACCACTGCGCAGGCCCATCGCCCTCGGGCTCGTCCGGGCCTACAAGCTCGCAGATCACGTCACCAAGCCAGAAAAACGTTTGGCGGCGGTTGCCTCCCGGCAATTCGATCGTGCGAACCCGGCGGGCCTCGATGCCCTGCTCTGCAAACGCAGCAGTGGTGCGGTCGCAGTCGGGCGTCATCACCACGACATGGTCAATAGCGAGCACGCCGTTTGGGTGTTCTATCGCAACCAGATCGTCGGTCCCTGCCACCCAGGTCCCCAGCTGGAGGCCATCAAGCTCCCCGACTCCTTCGATGGAGGCTCCAACGATGCCATGGCGATGTCCGTCGCCACGATTTTCACTTGCGGCCGTCGTAACAACGGTTGTGGATCCAATAGTGACGACTTCGTCACCGGCGAAACCGGCAGCGTTCCACGCTTCGATTGGATCGTCGACGATCAAGGCACGTAATTGTGATGGATTCATAGAGCTTCCTGATTGGATAACGGTCGAGACCAGGCCACCCACAAGGCCCAACTCATTACCAGCAGTGAAACACCGCCAATCACGTCATCCCAAACCCAATCGGAGCGGAGGCCTTCCTCAGCAACGTTCTGGGTCCCGGAATCAACGAGTGAGCCATTCCGTTCAAACGCGTTGATGACCCGATAGTCACGGCTGGAGTTAGCAGCGAGCGCGACCCCCGTCGCCAGCAACTGGCTTAATGCGACCCGAGTAAGCCTGGCATCGGTACGTGCATTGTTTGGTGTGGCCCCAAGGCGCGGCGTTGTCCGAGACAACAGGGCGTGCGTCACTAGTCCGCCGCCACGAAACTTAGCTCAAATTCTTTGGTGATGGCCCGGTAATAGCAGCTAGGACGGTTCACGCCGTCGTCGCCCTGAGTGTGACAAACGCCTGGGTTCACCGGGCGCACGAGGTAGATCAGCGAGTTCTGCTCGCAATTGACACGTACCTCGCTGAGCTCCAGCACGTCTCCCGAGGTCGCTCCTTTTCGCCACAGTTCGTTTCGGCTCGTCGACCACAGGACCGCTATCCGTTCCTGCAAAGACGTGCGGAGCGCCAGCTCATTTACATACCCAACGAACAGGACCCGCCCATTGTCGACATGTTGCAGCACAACGGGCATTACCGCCTGGCCTAAGGCGGCTATTTGTTTGATCTTGTCGAAGTCCAGTGCGGTTTCGAGGTTCTCTTCAATGGCAGCGCTCACACGCAGCAGGATACGGCCTGGGTAGTCAGCTACTGCGAATCAGATCGACTCGAGTACCGACCTGTACTTCAGCTGCCGACATTGAAATGACGTCGTTCGGTAAACGAATACAGCCGTTCGACGCGTATTGCCCGAGTACGTCCGGCCGGTTCGTGCCGTGAATAGCGACCTTGGGTAACCTGCCAGCGTTACCGCAGGTTTGATCGCCTCGCTGAATGGACCCTAGCTCAGCAGCCACGGCCCGAACGCTGGGCTCGGGCCTGGCCTGATCTCGTCAATATACGTCGATGCCAATGGTGTTTCTCGCCCAACATCGCCAGTCACGACCGAGACCTAGTCAACAATCACTTTGTCGCCGTGCCAAACCTTGACCCGGTTCGTTACGACATCGACCTGCACGTAGCACTTCGACGATGACCAGGTGAAGTCTTCGACCTTTACCCAGCCCGCATGGTCGGCCGTGTGGGGATCTGCACCTTGGACCAAGCATCACCAGGCTCTCCTTCAAGAACCATCAAGGCCAACGCATTGCGAAAATACCCCGGATTAACGAACCAGTTGTAGATCGGGTCGGCAGTGCCATTCAGATATTCATAGATCACCAGGATCTGAGCGCCCTCGGGCCGGTCGAATCCAACCGGGCGAGACACGCTTCGCTTCGCCGTCAAGACCTTCACCTCGCCTGCAGCCGTTGGACCGAACTCAGAGTTGGAGTAGCTAATGGCATCGCCGTGGAATCTGGCGCCGAAGTCGGCACTACCACAGGACCTGTGGTCGCTACGGCGGTTGGGGTGGGCGCCGGCGACTCATCAGCGGTGCTCAAAACAACAGCAGCCCGATCGTCCGTCACTCATTCGGTGCCCGGCGGCGTACTCGATCCCCCGCACGAAGCTGCGATTGGACCCAGAAGAAGCACGTAAATTTTGGCTATCCAGATAGGTCCCGACACTACATTCACGGCCCGTCTCTACAGCACCGACGCCGGGCTAAGCCAGAGGACCGGCGCATGCGTTACGACAGATCTAGAAGACGGGTTTTAAAAGAACCGTTTCAGATGCCCCCGAGGCGGATAGCTTTGACAATCGTCATGTCTACACGCATCGATATTGAGGTCACCAGCGACCGCGGCGACGGCACGTTCACGTGGCGTGCCGCCGGAGCGAAGCATCCTAAGGGCGTGTTCGACTCACCCTTGTTACCCGCAGGTTGCGCCGTAGGCGACATCTTGCGCGCCGATGCCGAGTTCACGGTTGACGGTCCAGAATTGATTTCGATCACTGCACCTAAGGGCGCCAAGCTTGACTTGGTGGAGCGACTCGAGGTTATTGGGACTCAGCAAGTAACAGAAGCAGTCACCACACAGCTAGCGAAGAAGGGCGGCCGTGGCGGTGGGGGCAGGGGTCGTGACAGCGGCCGCGGCCGTGACGAACGTGGCCCTCGCAGCGACAATCGTGACGAACGTGGCGCTCGTGGCGACAACCGCAAGGGTGGCCGCGACGGCGGTGGCGGTGGGCGAGGCCAAAACCGTCGTAACGTTCTTAAGGTCAAGCGCACCCATCGCGAAGCATGGATCGCCACGCTGCCCGAGGGCCGGCGGCCCGTGGCCGAACAGCTCATGCACGAAGGCCGAGACGGAGTGTCTGGCGCACTCGCCCGTCAAAACCAGGCAGCCGTGGCAGCTGGGCGCGACGCCATCGACGTTGGACCCATCATGAAGATCACCGATGGCTTACTTCCGGCGTTGGCTATTTCCGAATGGCGCGACACCGCAGACGCTGCCATTGAAGAGATCGACACCGCAGACGTACGTGAGCTCCGCAAAGTTGTTATCTCCGGGGATGCTTTTGCGTCGAACAAAGCCATTGTCGAGACGCAAGCACTACTGCGCTCAAAGCTTTCCGCCAGGATCGACAAGGACCAGGACGCCTGGTCACGTGATTTACGCGAAGCACTCACTGAAGGCCGTGTCGTTCGGGCATTACGCAATAGTGGTCGGCCTGTAAAAGCTGGGGTTCCGCTTCCGCTCGATTTGGTCGACCAGCTCAGCACCGCTGCCACAGAGGCACTTAGCCCTGACGAAGAACCACATCGCTGGACCATGGTCTTGGAAGCACTTGCTGGCTCGCCGATTCGCCGGCTCATAACGCCGGCCGCCATGCCTGAGGACGCCGAGACCGATGACGAACTACTCGACACCGTTGAGCGGCTCGCCCACCTTCTTCCTGGTATAGCGGCACTATTCGACATCGAGGTCAAGCCACGCAAGCGCACCAAGGGCCGACAGCGCACGCAGTCCTAACAGCTTGATGCGTGCTAAATCAGATCGGCGCTGACTCGCATCTTGCGGGTTTTCATGCCAACGCGTTCAAAGAAGTTTTTGGCTGCCCTATTACCCGGTAGCACCTGTGACTCGAGTGCTTCGCATTGATTAACCGTCGCCCAGCGGCGCACCTCCGCCAAAATTTCTGAGCCAACCCCAATGGCCTGTGCCTGAGGATGCACGATTAGCTCGTCGATCATGCACAGCTGCCCGTCCGTCGTTGCACTGAGATGAGCCAACCCATAACCGACGACGGAGCCGTCAATACATCCAACTACTAGATGCTGGCGAATGTCCCGCACAGCGCCCGTATGGCGCTCGTGTGCGCTAACACCATCGGCGTCGTGGTCCAAGTGCCAACGGCCGCCTCGCTCGTCTCGTACGGTGAGCATGGCCTGCTCAGCAACCGCTGTGGTGATCTCACAGTCTGCTGACGTCGCTAGTCGGGCAGTAACCAGATCAGCCATTTTCATCGAGGTGTGCTTGCGCTGCACGAAGCACGGTCACTCGCTTTTTTCCCGCAGTCTCTTGCGACTTGATCCACAGTGCCTGCGCTGGTTCACAGGTACGCAGCAGAGCGACGATATCACGTGCAGTCATTTCGTCATACCCGTCGACGCCGAGCGGAGGGGCCGTTTGAGAGTTTGAGGAAGTCGTCGAGGCCGAGGGCTGAGTTGGCGTAACGGTAGGCGCCGTCTGAGCGGGACCTCTGCCTCGGCGAACGCTCTTGATCGCAGCCCGCCCAAGCGACCTGGCAAAGGCGACCTGCTTGCGCCCTGCCTTGGCTAGGTCGTCGCGCGAGGCATGACGAGTAACGAGAAAGCCGACGGGCACAAATACGCCCGCGTCGAGAATTCGATCAAACGTTGACTTATCGCTACCCACTGGACTCACAACTTCTCAAGTGAAGGGCAGTCCGAGACGCCCGACGGACATGTTGCGCTAGACCGTTTGCCGAACTGGCGGGCCGACACGATCAGGAAACAACCGGTGCATGTCCACTCGTCTTCACGCTTAGGCGCTACGTTGTCGCCTTCGGTGGCCGTGATCGGAGGCGCAATGACCTGGTCTTCGTCGTCGTCCTCGTCATCTTCGTTTTCGTCGCCTGAGGCCAGGCGATCCTTCAGGATGACGTCGAGATCTTCTTCGACATCATCAGGATCTGGTTCTTCGTCGTCGTCTTCCTCAGACTTAGCTGCAGCACGTTTCGCCACAGCACCTTCGTCTTCGTCTTCGTCTTCGTCTTCGTCTTCGTCGTCGTCTTCGTCGTCGTCGTCGTCGTCGTCGAACTCGCCGTCACTGGCGAACTCATTGTCTTCTTCGTCTTCGCCTCCGTAGTCGCCGTCGAGCTGATCGTCGGCGCCTTCGGCGCCTTCAGTATCTTCGGTTTCGGTTTCTTCGTCGTCAGCCACAGGGGGTATCCATTCGAAAACTGTGTGTCGCGGGACTATAGACAGCGCTGAGCCCAAGTGGGTGCACCGATGAAAGGTTGATTGTCACGCTCTGTCCAATCAGGCGGACGCGCCGGAACGTTTCGCTTCAGCGCGACGTTCGGCGTCGAGTCGTTCCAAGGGCTGCTCCGCAGAGTGATCAACGAATGTCATCATCTCCGCAATAGCGTGGTGACCTGCTTCTTCGCCGATCAGACGATGCATATCCTGGCACACAACCCGGTAGGCCGGGTGACCCTGGGGTGACGTACGCAGCTCAAGCATGTGCATGGCCTGACGTGCGTTCATATCGACCACAAACCGCAGCTTGTAGGCCAAAGAAACTGCATAAGGGGCTTCGGTCGGAAACGGGTCGAGCAGCGTGTCGAACAATTCGGCTGAGCGTTCCATAGCATCTTCGAACTGGCCGGTCACACCGGCCAAGTCCACCGCTTCGGGGCGCTCGTACCCATGGTCAGGACGCAACGTTTGCCAGTCAATCGTCATCATGCGGTGTCGTTGCAGGTCACGAAATGCGCCGTAGTCAGCGAGGATGTCGAATCGATAGAAGGGGCGCTCGAGTGCCCGGCCAGGGGTGTGTCGACGGTTCGTCCGGTCACCGCAGTACGCCCGCAAGATTGCCACTCGCTCTTCGACGGTCATGTCATGCACCCGTCGCATGACCTGATCCTCGGGGAGCAGAGTATGGGGATACAAGGCTGCAGCGACGACCTTGGCTTCACCCTCAGGATCAAAGTCCAACAGTCGTACGCCCGGTGCCGGCTCTGCTTCGGTGTCACCAAAGATCGACGACGCGATCTCGGCAAGGGAATCATGGTTCGTCTCGAGATAATTACTGGTCGCTATACCGCGGTCTTCGAGGTCAACTCGACGTAAGAAAGACGGTATGACCTTACGCAGTTCAGTCAGCATCATGTCTGAGTACACACGCGCCTCGGGAAGAGGATGCGAGCGCATTCGCAGAAGTAGTGCCTCGTAGGCCTGTCCGCTGCCATAGATCCCGAGGTTCGAGATCGCCGCTGCAGGCAGCATGCCTCGGATCGAGTCGAGTGCCTTGGCCTTGATGGCCTGGCGATAAATGAAGTCGGAGTCGGCTTGGTTCTTTGGTATTTGTGTCCGAAAGAACTCAACTAGCCCCGGAATCAATGCCGAGTAGCTCGAGAACATACGGTCCATCTCGGCGACATACCGAGTACCGAGCTCAGACTTAAGGACCGCAGGCGGGCGGTAGTACCGATAACGGCCTCCCAGGCGACCGTCATACGCGATATACCTTGTGCTCTGCTCGAGGTACGACATGAGTCGACCCCACTCAAGCACCTTGGTAAGAAGGTTTGATGCCTGCTCACATGCCAGGTGCACGCCGCCCAACTGGGCGACAGAGTCATCTCCATATTCGAAGAAGATTCGGGTGTAGAGCTCTTCGGCACGCTCGAGGCCCACCGTTGCGTCGATCGAGACATCACCCTCAATGTCGAGGTCTCCGACGAATTCATCGAGGAAGAGTCGGCGCAACGATTTTGCTGATCGAGAATAGCGCGCAAACAGGGCGCCCTTGACCACCTCGGGCAGGTTCACCAACGCAAAGACTGGTAGATCGAGGTTGGTGAAATACCGACGCAGAATGTCGGCTTCCGAGTCGTCGAAGTCTTCGGCGATATATGCACTCACAGGAAGCAAACCTTAGGCCGGATTCTGCGGCTAATCAGCCATGTTGTGCCAGCAATCTGTTTTGTCACGACACAGCGATCAGAATTGCGGCTGGAATGACGTAAAAGCGGACGTTACGCGCACGCCCGACGAATCGTCCATCTACGTGGACGCGTTGAGGCCGCTCGAGTTCAACAGCACCTTCTGCACGTTGTCGAATCACAATGCCCGGGTGCGGAACGTGGGTCCCGGTCACCATCCGTTGCCAGGCTCTGAGCCGATCCGCTAGTTCCAGATTCAACTGCACTACGTCGACCTTTCCATCGCCGGGGTGTGCCCGGGGCGCGATGTTTCGGGTCCCAATGAATGCAGCGTTCATGATGGCGACAGAGTGGCGCTGACGCCGAAGGTCACCCACAACCACGTGTGCCACACACGTATGTTCACTGTCATCGTCGAGCACCACACGCAACGCGTCGACGGGCACAACATGTTTCGGTGTATCGCGTTCATAGGGGCGATGGATACCTAGCGTTCGAGCCAAGTCGCCGTCCTCCAGGCCGATGGTTGCGACTGGGTCCACCACGAATGCAGCCGCCTCAGCATCACTTGACGCGATCGGGGCGCCAGGTGGAAGCAGGCCTGGTTGTCCCCACTCCTGACCCTTAGCGATCGGCACCTGGCGTTATTCTTCTTCGTCTGACGTCGCAGCCAAGTCTCGGGAGCCTCGGACGACGCCTCGATCAATGGCGTGCACCGCATCGAGCGCGGCGTCACGAAGCGCACCGTCGGTGACCGAAGCTACTTGACGACAAATATCGACCACCATGCGCATCGACCGAACGAAGTCGCCCCCCGTCATTTCCTGGTTGAGCACCAGGTCAAGTGGTTCCCCAAGTGCCCATCCGTACACCGCTTCTACCAACCCAGGGTCAGGCTCTCGAGTCAGAAACTGGTCGAGGCGCACCTTCTCAAGGTTGCGGAGGCCGTGAGCCATCTGCTGTAACCGTGACGTGGTTGTGCGCACTCGACCCGATGGCCATCGAAACGACAATCCGGCGCCACCTCCACGAGTTTCATACACAAGCGATGACAGCACCGCTGCTAACTCGGGACCATCAAGGCCGACAAAGACGCCAGCATCGAGCGCCTCGGCCAGCACAGCCTCAGCCTCTCCGTGCACGTTCGTAAGGATGTCGCCCTTGCGATTCAGGAACCAATCAGTAGCGAATCCCTGGTCATGTAAAATTCCAGCAACAGCGTCGAACTCGGCGACCAACGCTCCTTGCCGCCGATCGGACCGGGCTTGCTGTTTGGCCAGCTTGCGTTCGAGGCGTTCGATCTCTTTAATCGCGTCACGATGGCGATCGAGTTGATCGCAGCCACCAACACCAGCGCCAGGAACGAGTGTCCAGTTTTCCTTGAGGTGTTCCATTGCCCAGTCAGCCGCCTGCTCACTGCCTGGTGCGAGCCCTGCTGGCAACTGCTCAAAGCCCAACACCGAGATTGGTGACGTGAGTTCATTGCTACGGTAACTGGCGCTGCGGCCATGCGAATCTATAACCCGCACCACTACCCCGCCGCCGCGATGTGCGACCGATGCCACTATGGCGCCGGCCCCGTGCGCAATCACTGACCCGGGGCGCAACTGCCCGAGTTCGTCGTCGTCGGCCATGGGTTGATTCTGTTGGCCAGCCAGCCAGCTCGGAACATCGCCGTGATCACAGTGCAGATCCTTGCGCGCATCGCCTATCGCGTCGGCGATGTGCTGGTGTCCAGCTTCGGCCATCACGACGCTCTTGTCGCTCTGGAACTGGGCGAACGACTGCGTAACGAATCGACGGGCGGTCTCCTGGTCTGCATGGCGAATCAGGTTGGCGACCATGTTGTAGTTGGGTGCGAACGCTGAGCGCAGTGGGAAGTCGGTGCTTGCCGCCAGTTCGGCAACATCATCAACTTTGACCCGCTGGGACCAGCAGCTCACCACAGTGCCTTCGGTGTCGAGCCCTCGGCGGCCGGCGCGGCCGGCCAACTGTGTGAATTGCAAAGGGGTCAGAAGTTCGTGGGTTTCGCCGTTGAATTTGATTAGTCGCTCAAGGACCACAGTGCGTGCCGGCAGATTCACACCGAGGGCTAATGTCTCGGTTGCGAACACAGCGCTAATCAATCCCCGCGCAAAGGCTCTTTCAACGGCCTCTTTGACAGCCGGGATCAGGCCGGCATGGTGACTGGCAAAGCCTGCTTCAAATGACTCTTGCCACTCGTCGAGACCGAGGCTGTACCAATCATCATCATCAATGTCGCTCGTGGCATCATGCAAAATAGCAGCGAGTTCGTCGGCCTCATCTTCGTCTGTATAACGCAGACCGGCACGACGACACTGCTGGACAGCCTCATCGCAGCCGGCACGCGAGAAGATGAACCAGATCAACGGGCCCTGCCCGTCGGCTATCAGATCGTCGACAAGTTCGGAGCGACGCGGGGGCGCCCATTTACTCGTGGGCCGCTTGTCTCGACCCCCTCGGCGCTCGCGATCGCGATCCTTGCGAGCTCCGCTGCCGCTTTTTTTCGCGCCGCTACGTTCGGGCCGAAATTTTTGAGACTGCACGGCAAGGCGTTGGCCCTTAAGTAGCGGCTCGCGGTGGATGTAGCGTGACTCTTTGTGGGTAGCCGCAAAGAGATGCCGCAATGGAACAGGACGGGTTCGTTCCTCGACCAAACGGGTCGGTCCTCGGACCGTTCTGAGCCAGTCGACAAACTCTCCGACGTTGGACACAGTGGCCGATAGGGACACGGTACGAACGTCTCGCGGCAGATTAAGCAGGACTTCTTCCCACACCGGGCCACGCTGTTTGTCTTGCAGGTAGTGCACCTCGTCGAGCACAACACAACCCAGGTCTCGAAGCCGTCCCAAGTCTTCGTAGAGCATGTTGCGTAATACTTCGGTGGTCATTACAACAACCGGGGCATTTCCTCTGATCGTCAGATCACCCGTTAGCAAGCCGACGTTCTCGATGCCGTACTGTGCACCGAAATCGCGAAACTTCTGGTTAGCGAGCGCCTTGATCGGTGACGTGTAAAACATACGTTGGCTGGCTTCGAGCATGCGTTCGATCGCGTGTTCTGCGATGACCGTCTTGCCTGCTCCTGTGGGAGCTGAGACCAACACACTCTCGCCAGCATCGAATGCTTCGATCGCCTCCCGCTGAAAGCGATCGAGCGGGAACCCTCGCTGTTGCGTGTCAGGCATGGATCAACTCTTCTTGGCTAGTTTGCGGCTACGCCACCAGCCAAACGCGATAGATATTTCGTAGAACAAGTACATCGGCACTGAAAGCACCATGAGCGTGTAGGGGTCGCCGCTTGGCGTAAGGACCGCAACCAACGCGACGATGCCCACCAGAGCGAAACGGCGCCCTGACCGCAACATGGCATTATCGACAATGCCCGTCAGCTGTAAAAAAATCAGGACTATAGGGAACTCGAAACCAATGCCGAACCCGAGCATCATTTTGACGACAAATCCTATGTATTCCTTGGGACTGTAGACGTTCTCAAGGCTCGGTCCACCGACCTGGACGAGGAACTCGAGTGCCCGTGGCAAGCTCCAATAGGCGAGGCTCGCTCCAAAGGCGAAGAGCACGAACGACAAGATGACGAAAGCCAGCCCGTACCGCCTTTCCTGAGGGTAAAGGCCTGGGGCAATGAACTTCCAGAGCTGCCAAAGCAGGACAGGCATTGCGAGCGCTACCCCGGAATAGGTCGCCACCATCAGTCGAACGGAGAAGCCCTCGAGCGGGCTTCGAGCCAACAGACCACATCCTTGAAGCAGCCCTTGATCACCATTAATCTCGCAATGCGGTTTAAGCAAGAACTCAAGGATCCGGTTATAAAACGCATAGGCCACAACCGCTGCCACTGCTACAGCAACAACTGAAATGATGATCCGCTTGCGCAATTCAGTCAGGTGCTCGATCAGGCTCATATTTCCCTGAGCCCCAAACGGCTTCTTTGCTGGGTCGCTCATTCGTTTTCGTCCACCGTCAAGTCGACCTCATCCGGGGCCTTAGTGCGGCTATCTATCGGCCGCACGGTCTTTGGCCCACCCGCTGATACCGGCTTGTCGTCGCCACGGAGCAGGTCCACATTTCGGGCAGCTTCCTTGAGTACTTCTGGGTCCGTGCCCACGGGCTCGATTGGCCTAGCTAGTGCCCCGCCATCGAGGCCCTGCTGGGTCGCTGCAATAGCTTCGGTCTGATCAGTAGGGCCGTCAAGCGTCATTGAGGCCGCATGATTCGGCTTTGTCGCAGCTTGGACTTCGGCCTGGAAGCCTGCGGCTAAGGAGCGCAAGCTCGACACAGCCTGCCCGAGCTGACGGGCTGCTTCGGGGAGACGTTGAGGCCCTAGGAAGACAAGCGCGACAAGAAGGATGATCAGCAGCTCGGCGCCGCCGATGTTCAACATAGGTAGAGCCTAACCCAGATTAGAGCTGACTCGAGGGTACGTCTGGTCAGTCGCCGACGAGTTGACCGAGTGCGGCGGCCATTGCCATGTCGTCCTGAACCTGGTCGTGGAATTCTTGTAGATGGTCGTGGGTCAGCGGGCCGACACCGTGGTCAACCAGGCTCTCGACGGGTACCGACCAGAAGGTAACTGAAGCACCAGATGCAACGAGCAAGTCGAGCGTGCGACGGTTCGCTTCCTTCTCATGTGAGACTGCGCAATCGCCGCAGGCAAAGGCGTAGCTCCCGTCGTGATCCTCTCGACAGATACGGACCGATACCGCTTCGATCGATAGTTCGATGTCACCGCAGTGATCACAAGTTGCCTTTACTCTTGCCATAATCAATAGCTCCTTCCCCCATACAATCGGCCGCCATCACGGGGACTTAAGCCTTTTTCGCTTTTTCTTTTTATTTGGAGGCACCATGGGGCCTGTGAGCCCATTAATTGCGCCCCTTTTGGAGCAACCGATCCTCTTTGCACACCGTGGTGGGGCCGCGCACGGCCCCGAGAACACTCTCGAGGCCTTTCGAATCGGCCTCAGCCTTGGCGCTAGCGGCCTAGAAAGCGATATCTGGGTTTCGAAAGACAACCAAGCAGTCCTGATTCACGACGATTCGTTCCGGACTAGGTTCCGCCGCCACAAAGTAGCGGACACTATGGCTGCAGATCTACCACCTGAAGTCCCGACCCTTACCGATCTCTATAAGGCTGTCGGGGTCGACTATGACCTGTCCGTGGACATCAAAACGCCTGACGCCATCGATGCAACGGTCAATGCAGTGCGGGCGGCCAGTGAACAGACGGGTCAGGACATCGTCGCTCGGACTTGGCTCTGCCATCCTGACCTCGACCTTGTCACATCATGGCGCCAGCGTTGGTCTGATGTCCGGCTGGTACACAGCACCCGCGTAGATACCGTTCAAGGTGGCCCAGAACGACATGCGTCGGTTCTCTATGAACGCCAGATCGACGCGGTGAACTTCCGCCAAGGTGACTGGTCCGGAGGCCTAACTACCCTTTATCACCGTTTTGGGATCTACTGCTTTGGGTGGGACGCACACTTAGAACGGGTCGCCTCAGAGCTGCTCCACATGGGCTGTGATGCCATATTTAGCGATCATGTCGACCGTATGCTCAGCGCCAAAGAGCGCGTGTACCGCAGCTGAAACAAATACGAAACTAAAGTTGGCCTAGGTGGTTCAAAGGCCACACCCGCATAAAGGCCCGCCCAACAACGGCATCAATTTCTATCGGGCCAAACACGCGGCTATCTGATGAACCCAAACGATTATCGCCCATCATGAAGATGTGCCCCTCGGGGATGACGCACAGGTCCGCCGCGGGCGTGACCTGAGCGCAACCAGGAATAGTCAACCGTGGCCGCGTGCTATCCGGCTCTGCCAGGTAGGGCTCGATCACCCGAAACCCGTTGATGTACACTTGGTCGTCGACGAACCGAATTGTCTCGCCTGGTAAGCCAATGACCCGCTTGATCAGATCGTTCTCACCATCGGTGCCTTGGGGCTTTGAGAATACGACGACCTGACCTCGATCGATCTCACCGAATTGGTAGCTCAGTCGGTTCACGACCACACGGTCGCCTGTTTCCAGAGTTGGAATCATCGATCCTGAGGGAATGTGGTAAGCCTGCACCAGCACCAGTCGCACAAACAGCGCTATCACCACGGCAGCGAAGAGAACCGGACCCCATTCCCGCAGAATACGACCGAAATTGGTCTGCTTCTGCAGGGGGGTGGTGTCGATCGGCTGTTCCTCGTCCAGATCTTGCCAAGAAAGCTTCTCCCAGCCATCGGGCTCGCTGTCGCCTATCGACGAAAGCTCATCAACCCAGGCTGACCGGCCAACAGCTTCGGGAACCAGACCCGTTGGAACCGCCTCGACGGTGGCTTGCGGGACCACAACTGGGGTGCTCGCTGGCGTCACCTGTGGGGAATCGGCCCAGCGAATTTCGCCGAGTCCATCAGATGGATTCGGAGCGCTTTCCACTAGCGGACGATCTTGAGCCGATGGTGCCGGTGTCGCTGCCTGGTCCGGAACAATCGGCAGCCGGACGGACGAGCCAACGGTTCCACCACCGGCTTGTCTGGCCACACGCTCAGAATCCTCGTCAATCCAATCCGGTCCATTGACGCCGCCGGCGCCAAAAGGCGGTTCGCCGCTCGTACTCACTCGGAAAGACTATCGTAGTTCATCGCCGTCGCCGGTGCACCCGCGGTGGTTGGCTCAAAGCGCTACGGCGAACGGGTCAGAACTGGTCAAGGCCCCTCCGATACCACTCGGTCCAGAATGTGCGGCGACAAGGCCTGGGCCCGCCCGCGTGCAGATCGTCGCGCCGAAATTGAGCGTTCAGATTCCGCCTCCGCGTTCTCAAGGCGACAACCTCCAACTTCAGTCACTCAACAAGTTCAGTCACCAACATCGGAGGCCTTCGGCCGGTATCGGTCCAGAACCCGTTGCGCCGCTTCCCGAACCATCTCCGGTGGCAGCGCCGGCTCAGCCGATACCACTTTGGCTTCTGCGCCAAGCTGAAGAAGCAGCCGTTCAAGCCAAATGAGACTCGAGACGGCCAGCGTCACCCGCAACGTGTGCTGCGTCGTTCTGACCTCTTCGACGGGGAATGCTTCGGCGACCCATGCCAATTGCGGAGCAAGTTGCAGAGTGACCCGGATGTCATCCTCAGATGCAGCGAAGGTCCCCGCGACGGTTTGCAGCACTGGTTCAAACGTTGCATCATCAATCGTGAGCGCCATCACACGATCTAGTCGAAATGTTCGTACCTCATCAGCGAGTTCGCAGAAACCACGCACATACCATTCGCCCTGTTCGCTAAACACTCGATGCGGCTGAATGGTCCGAGATGTGGTCTCGCCACGATGCAAGCTGTAGTAATCAATGGTCACGCTGTGACAGGTATGGACCGCGGCCATGGCCTGATCGACCACGACAGGGTCGGCTCCGCCCAAGCTGACATCGAGTTCTTCGCCAAGGGTCACGCCGAATCTGTCTGCAACCTTGTGTAGCCCGCGCTCTAGTGCGCTGTCGTGGCCAACGGATGCGCCAAGCAGACCGAGCCCGGCCGAGACGAGGCTTAACCCTTCTTCGGGCGTTAGCCGTAGTGGTGATGTGAAATAGTCGGCGAGAGCAAAACTGACGCGCTCGTTGTCGTCATCGAGATAGACCTCGATCAGCATGTCGGGTGTGTACGGGTGCACCCCCACGAATTGCACAACCTCGGTGAGGTCACGTCGCAGACGATCAATCGGATAATCGAACCTGTCCGCAATCTCGGACAGGGCGACTTCCCCCCTGCCGCTCACCCACGGGATCACCGCCAGTAGCCGACGCATCCGATCGGCAGCGGTCAAGCGACTCATGGCGTCACCATTGTCTCAAGCCACTGGATCATGTCGGCCCGCAACTCAGGCGGCGCCAGGATCTCTGCCGCTTCGAACATAGACAGGACGAGAGAACGGAATGCGGCAATGTTGGTGACAACAACCTCGATCTCGATCGATCCGTCCGGATAGGTTTGGACTACCGCAGCCGTCGATACATGGTGCTCGGCCCAGCGGGCATGGCTGGCATCGATCGCGACTCGGGCCGTATAGGACTGTTCCTCTTCGGTCGCGAACTGCCACGGCTGGCGTTCTCCAGACGTGGCGACACGAGGCATTTTCGCGCTGCCAGGTTCGTCGACCTGCACTGCCCCTTCCACGCGATCGAGTCTGAAGCGCCGCTCGTCGGTGCGTACACGGTCGAACCCCTCTAGATACCACTGGCCATGACGAAAGGCCAGCCGCCAGGGCTCCACTTGCCGTTGCTCACCTTTGTAGTGAAAAGTGACTGCTGCTTGGGTGGCGATCGCTCCGTGAAATTGCGTGACCGCAGGCCCCATTGAGATCTGCGCCAACTGTGCCGACCCGGCCTGATCTGACGAGGCGCCACCGAGTTTCCACAACGCGTCATCGGCCGATGCTCCTTCGAGACG
>Ga0209091_10000579_pt1 | contig 34694 bp, 45 predicted proteins | sample ArcticOcean_MG_C_6_FD_187438 | JGI IMG/M metagenome (GOLD analysis project Ga0209091, IMG submission 187438) | Marine microbial communities from western Arctic Ocean - ArcticOcean_MG_CB8_128 (SPAdes) (version 2) | ecosystem: Environmental > Aquatic > Marine > Oceanic | place: Arctic Ocean...
TCTTCCAGCTATTGTTACATGTGATTTAAGATTAAATGAACCAAGATATGCGTCATTACCAAATATTATGAAAGCTAAAAAAAAACCTATAGAGATATTTACAGCTGCAGACCTAGGAGTTGATATGGCGTCTAGAGTTCAACAAATTAAAGTGGAAGAGCCACCAAAAAGAAAAGCAGGAATTAAAGTCACAAGTGTTGCAGAATTAGTAAGCAAACTTAAAAATGAGGCAAAAGTAATATAATGTCAGTTTTATTAATAGCAGAACATAATAATAAAGAAGTAAAACCTTTTACATTAAACGCAATAACCGCAGCATCACAAATGGATACTGATGTACACGTTCTATTAATTGGAAATAATTGTGGCGATGTTGCTAAAGCACTATCTGAAATGCCATCTGTTAAAAAGGTATTACATGCTGAGGCTGCTCATTATGAAAATTATTTAGCTGAAAACTTTGCGCCACTAGTTGTAAAAGTTTCAGAAAATTATTCTCACATTGTTAGTTCTGCAAATACATTTGGTAAGAATTTGATGCCGAGAATAGCAGCACATTTGGATATATCTCAAGTAAGTGATATCACTAAAGTTATATCACCCGATACATTCATAAGACCCATTTATGCAGGAAATGCTTTTGCTACAGTAAAAAGCACAGATGCAAAAAAATGCATAACAATTAGACCAACTTCTTTTGAACCTTGTGAAACATCTGGTGGATCTGCTCCAATAGAAAATATTGAAGCCACAGAAGAATTTACATTGTCAAAATTTATTAAAAGAGAAGAAGTTAAATCTGATAGACCTGAGCTTGGAACAGCTAGAATTGTAGTTTCTGGTGGAAGAGGAATGCAAAATGGAGAGAATTTTAAATTGATAACTGATATTGCAGATAAATTAAATGCTGCAATCGGTGCGTCTAGAGCAGCAGTAGATGCGGGATATATAAGCAATGAGCACCAAGTTGGTCAAACAGGTAAAGTTGTTGTTCCTGACTTATATATTGCAGTTGGAATTTCAGGAGCAATTCAACATCTTGCTGGAATGAAGGAAAGTAAAATTATTGTTGCTATAAATAAAGATGGTGAAGCACCAATATTTAGTGTTGCAGATTATGGTTTAGAAGCAGATTTATTTGAAGCATTACCTCAGTTCTTAGATGAGTTGAATAAATTAAATAGTATACAAAAATAATCAATACTGTAAAAATTCAAGATATGCCTAGAGAAGCAATGGATTATGATGTGGTAATCGTTGGAGGTGGTCCTTCAGGACTGTCTACGGCAATTAAACTTAAACAACTAGATCCCAAATTAAATGTTTGTTTACTTGAAAAAGCTTCAGAGATTGGTGCACATATTTTAAGTGGAAATGTTTTCGAAACAAGAGCTTTAGATGAACTGCTTCCTAATTGGAAAGAATTAAATGCACCTGTTAAAACAAAAGTTTCAAAAGAAAAATTTTTATTTTTAAGCAAAACAAAGTCACTAAGTTGGCCGACTTGGTTGCTGCCTTCAGTGCAGCAAAACCATAAGAATTATATAATAAGTCTTGCTAATTTATGCAGATGGCTTGCAGAACAAGCAGAAGCATTAGGTGTTGAAATATTTCCAGGATTTCCTGCTAGTGAAATTTTATACAAAGAAGACGGATCTGTAAAAGGTGTGGCCACTCAAGATATGGGAATTGATAAAGAGGGAAATCAAAAAGATAGTTTTGAACCAGGTATAGAGTTAAATGGTAAAATAACTGTATTTGCTGAGGGTTGCAGAGGACATCTTGGAAAGGAACTTATAAAAAAATTCAATCTTGATGAAGGAAAAGATCCGCAGCAGTATGGAATTGGTTTTAAAGAAATCTGGGATGTTAAAGAGGAAAATCATGAAGAGGGAATGGTTATGCATACTGCAGGATGGCCATTAGATAATAATACTTATGGTGGAAGCTTTATATATCATGCTGAAAATAAACAAATTTTTTTAGGTTATGTAATTGGTTTAGATTATAAAAACCCGTACCTTTCTCCATTCGATGAATTTCAAAGATTTAAAACTCACCCAGCAATAAAAAAAATAATTGAGGGTGGAAAACGTATTTCTTATGGAGCAAGAGCTTTAATTGAAGGTGGAATACAAAGTTTACCTAAAATGTTTATGCCAGGAGCTTTGTTAATTGGTTGTGATGCTGGAACTTTAAATATGCCTAAGATTAAAGGATCACACACTGCAATGAAAAGTGGAATGATTGCAGCGGAAACTATTTTTGAATATTTAAAAGAAGATAAGGAATTATCAATTTATGAAGATAAATTTAAAAAAAGTTGGGTTTATGAAGAGCTTTATCAAGCTAGAAATGTTAAACCTAGTTTTAGTTGGGGTTTAATTTTGGGAATAATATTTACAGGAATAGATCAAATCTTGTTTAGAGGTAAATTGCCATTAACACTCAAGCATAAACATGCTGATCATGAAACCCTAAAGCCAGCAAGTGAAATGCCTAAAATCGATTATCCCAAACCTGATAATATTATTACATTTGATAAAACAAGTTCAGTTTATTTAACAGGCACTAATCATACGGAAAATCAGATAGTGCACCTACAGCTTAAAGATCCCAATTTACCAATTAATTATACTTTAGAAAAATTTGATGAACCCGCACAAAGATATTGTCCTGCTGGAGTTTATGAGGTTCAAAAAGAAAATGACGTAAATAAATTTGTAATTAATTCTCAAAATTGCATTCATTGTAAAACTTGTGACATTAAAGAGCCTTCACAAAATATTGTTTGGGTAACACCTGAAGGTGGAGGTGGTCCTAAATATGGAAATATGTAACTACATACTTAAATATTTTAAGAAATATCAATAGCATTCTTTTTTAAAGCTTCCAATGAAACAAGCTTTAATGTTTTTTCATGTGTTCTTTTTAAATAAACGGGACAACCTTTTCCAGCATCTATAGCTCTTGCATACCAACTAGCACAAACACACCAACCATCTCCATCTTTTAATCCAGGAAAACCAAATTCTGGGTGTGGTGTAATTAAATCATTGCCAGCTTCTTTACACCATTCTAAAAATTCTGTTGTAACTTTTGCGCATACTGTATGAATACCATGATCATTTTCATCCGTACTACAACATCCATCACGGTACCAACCAGTTAATGGATCTGTAGAACATTCTTCTAAATCTTCACCTAGTACATTTTTTTGTTTATTTTCCATTAAATTTTTGTTGGATTAGGCTGATTTTTGTAAACGACCTCTGGGTCAAATGATTTTTCTTTTTCTTCAAATTTCATTTCCACTTTTCTTCCATTATCGATTGGACCTAAAGGAATTGATCTATAAAAACATGATCTATAGCCAACATGACAGCTAAAACCATTACCAATATCAACTGTTAACCAAACAGAATCTTGGTCATCATCAATTCTAATTTCTACAACTTTTTGGGTGTAACCACTTGTTTTACCCTTGTGCCAAATTTTCTGCCTAGATCTACTGAAGTAATGAGCTTCTTTTGTCTCAATAGTTTTTTTAAAAGATTCAATATTCATATATCCGTGCATAAGAATATCTTTAGTTTTTGAGCACATTGTAATAACTGGAATTAACCCATCATTATCAAATCTTGGAGAAAGCAAGTTACCCTCTTCGATTTCGAGTATATTTTCTCTCTTTTTAAACATAAGTAGGTAATTATGTAGCACATTAGTAAATATAATAAATATTTTAAAAGTAAGGATTTACTGTATAAACTGATCTCATGAAATTAGTTAAAGACACAGATGCCAAAAATTTAAAAGCTAACAAAGTTTCAGATCAAGAAGCTGAAGAAGCATTTAAAACTATATTAACTTGGATAGGTGAGGATCCTAATAGAGAAGGATTATTAGAAACACCCAAGAGAGTAGTTAAAGCGTTTAAAGAATATTTTGGTGGGTATACACAAGATGCAGAACAGATTTTAAGCAAAACATTTGGTGATGTTGAGGGTTATGATGACATGGTTGTTGAAAAAAATATTTCAATTACAAGTCATTGTGAACATCATATGGCACCAATAGTTGGAATAGCACATGTTGCTTATATCCCAAATGAAAGAGTAGTTGGTTTAAGTAAGTTAGCTAGAGTTGTTGAGGTATTTTCAAAAAGACTGCAAACCCAAGAAAGACTTACAATGCAAGTTGCTAAAGCGTTAATGACTTCATTGAACGCAAAAGGAGTTGCGGTTACAATTGATGCGGCACACCAATGTATGACAATGAGAGGAATTAAAAAAGAGAAAGCAACTACAGTTACAAATTATTTTTTAGGTCAGTTCAAAGAAGACCTTGGCATTCAAAATAGATACCTAGCATATATAAGTAAATAGTTTTTTTAAAAAGGTAAATACATGTCAGATAATTTTAAAGCACTAGTATTAAATCAAGAAGGTGAAAATTTTACTCGAGAAGTAAAATTGTTAGATAAATCATTTTTAAAACATGGGGATGTTCTTGTTAAAGTAGATTATTCAGATTTAAATTATAAAGATGCACTTATTTTAAATAATGGTGCAAAATTAGTAAAAGAATTTCCACATATTCCAGGTATTGATTTTTCAGGAACAGTAGAAGAAAGTGATAACTCTAAATTCATAAAGGGAGACGAGGTTATTCTTACGGGATGGAGAGTAGGAGAGATTTATTTTGGAGGTTATTCTCAAATGGCTAGAGTTAATGGTGATTATTTAGTTAAAAAACCAAAAAATATTTCTTCTAAACAAGCTATGATTTTAGGAACAGCTGGGCTCACTGCATTGCTGTGCTCTTTTGCTATAAAAGCAAGAGAAGAAATTTTGTTGGGTGACAAAGTAAAAGATGTGTTGGTTACAGGAGCATCAGGAGGTGTGGGAAGTATTGCTGTAATGATTTTAAGTAAATTTGGTTATGAAGTAACAGCTGTTACAGGTAAAGCTGAAAATGAAGAATATTTAAAGTCAATAGGAGCTAAAAACATTATAAATAAAGCAGATTTAGATAAAGATGCCAGACCTTTAGACAAGGGACTATGGGATGGTGTGGTTGACACTGTCGGAGGAAAAATACTTGCTAATGCCCTTGCGCAAACTAGAGATAATGGAATTGTTGCAGCATGTGGAAATGCATCTGATTATAAATTAAACACAACAGTAATGCCTTTTATAATTAGAGGTGTTAAACTTTGGGGAATTAACTCTGTAACCGCATCTATTAAAAGAAGAGAATTTGTTTGGAACGAAGTTAGCAATCTAATTGATTTTCAACAAATTGAAAAATCAATTAAAATAATAAGTCTAGAAAATTTAATAGATATATATCCAAAGATGTTAAAAGGTGAAACTTCAGGAAGATATATTGTTGATCTTAATAAGTAGATGGATTGGGATAAATTAAAAATTTTTCATGCAGTAGCTGAAGCAGGAAGCTTTACCAACGCAACAATTAACTTAAATTTAAGCCAATCAGCAATAAGTAGACAGATACAATCTTTAGAACAAGATTTGAAAGTTCAACTGTTTGAAAGACATGCAAGAGGATTAACTCTTACAGAAAATGGCGAGTATGTATTTAAAACTGCTCATGAAGTAATTAGTAAACTTAAAGAAGTTGAAACATCTTTAGGTGATCAAAAAAATAAACCAACTGGTAAATTAACAATCACAACGGTTAGAAGTTTTGGTACTCATTGGCTGACACCCAGAATTCAAGAGTTTATGAGACTTAATCCTGAAATTGAAATCGAGCTAATATTTGATGACAAAGAATTAGATTTAAGTACACGTCAAGCAGACATTGGTATTTTTATGAGAAGACCAAAACAACTAAACTATATCCAAAAAAAGTTAGTTGATATTAAATATTATATCTATGGATCAATTAAATATCTTGAAAAATTTGGAATGCCAAAAACAATTGCTGATTTAAATAAACATAAATTCATTTCTTTTGGTAAGGGAGCTCCATCTCCAGTTTATAATCCTGATTGGGCACTAAAACTTGGAATGCATGATGGGAAAAAAAGAAAAACAATGATGAAGGTAAATAGTGTGATGGGATTACTTTTAGCTGTAGAAACAGGAGTAGGTTTAGCAGCTTTACCTGAGTATTTAGTTTCAAATTCTAGTAACGTTATTAAAGTTTTACCTAAATCAGAGGGTCCGATTACAGAAGCTCACTTTGTTTACCCGCAATCATTAAAAAATACTGCTAGAGTTCAGGCATTTAGAAATTTCCTATTTAGTAAAATTGGTGACTGGAAATAAGAATTTACAATTATCTAGATTACACTCTTTGAATATTTAAGGTTTAAACAGCCTATAAGTGCGACATTTATGCGATTGATAATCATTCGCATTGCGAATAATTAGCATTCTCAATTAAATAAATTAAAAAAACAGGAAAACAATGAAAAAATTGACTATTATTTTGTTTTTTATGGCTTTATTTGTAAATATGTCATTTGCAGCTGAAGTTAACGTGTTCAGCGCAAGACATTACGACTCGGACATACAGCTTTACGAAAAATTCACAGCTAAAACTGGAATTAAAGTAAATATTGTATCTGGTAAAGATAAAGCCCTTCAAAAAAGAATAACTGAAGAAGGGGAAGATTCCAAAGCAGACATTTATATTACAGCGGATGCTGGAAGATTAGGGGCATTTGATGCTAAAGGAATGTTTCAAAACTCAATGACACCAGCAATTAAAGCTGCTGTTCCAAAAAATTTTAGATCTAATAATTGGACTGGAATAGCTAAGAGGGCAAGAATTATGTATTACTCTCCAGAAAGAGTTAGTGCTAATGAATTAAATGGAATGACCTATGAAGGTCTTGCTGATCCTAGATGGAAGGGTAGAGTTGTTATAAGAAAATCTAATAATATTTACAATCAATCACTAGTTGCTTCATTAGTTAAAAATAATGGAAAAAAATCAACTTGCGAATGGTCTAAAGGTATAGTTGCAAATATGGCTAGAGACTCTAAAGGAAATGATAGAGCTCAAATCTTAGCTGTAGCAGCTGGTGAAGCTGATATTGCTGTAGCTAATACTTATTATTATGCTTTGATGTTATCTGGACAAAAAGGTGAAGAACAGCAAGCAGCTGCTAAAAAAGTTTTACCTTTCTTTCCTAATCAAGCTGATAGAGGAACTCACATGAATATCAGTGGAGGTGGAATACTTAAAACTGCACCAAATGCTGATAATGCAAAAAAACTACTTGAGTTTTTATTAACTAAAGAAGCACAAGAGCATATAGTTAATAATACATTTGAATATCCTATTATTGATGGTGTTGAACCTCATGATTTAGTTAAACAAATGGGTCTTGGATACAAACAAGATTTAAAAACTAAAGTTGTTAATTATGGAAAAAATCAAGCAACAGCATTAGAGTGTATGCTTGCTGCGAGTTGGAAGTAATTAATAGTGAAAAAGAATTTATTTGATATTTATAAAAATAATTCTTCTAGTGTAGATGATCAATCTCGTGACTTACAAGTTCAGGAAACATGTGAGCCATGCTCACTAGAGTGTGAAAAAATGAATATTCAAATGAAAAGTAGAAAATTATCAGATATTAGTGAGGAAGAGTTTATTAAAGTACTTACTCCGTTTAAATATTGACATATTTTTCTTTTTAATGATTGTGCTCAAAGTAGATCAGGATTCCTACCCTTTCCTATAGTGGCTTTGAGCACTAAAAATTCTTATGAAGTTGATAGAACTTCCCTTGTAAACAGGGGAAGTTTCTTAAAATAAGATATTAGAGTATTATAAATGATGGGAATTAAAAATATTAACATTTGGTACTTGAGCTCATTGCTCATATCTATAATTGTAGCCATACCTATAGTTACAGTTTTTAGTAGTTTTTTTGAAACAACAGGAAGTTATTCTTCAATAATTAAAGATACTTTCTTTTATAATTATATTTCAAATTCCTTAATACTTTTAATAGGTGTTTTAATCCTGACTTTTGTAATAGGCGTTAGTTGTGCTTACTTGGTTTCATTTTATAATTTCCCAGGATCAAACTTTTTTAAATGGGCTTTAATATTATCTTTTGCAGTACCAGCCTATATTTATGCATATTCTTTAACAGCTTTTTTTGAAAATTATGGAACTGCTTTTACAATCTTAAAAAATTTATTTGGGGAAGGTGATTATAATTCTAAAATTCCTAAATTTGATGGAATGTTAGGTGCTATAATTTCGATATCATTTTCATTATTTGGTTATGTATATGTTTTGACAAGATCATCATTTCACTATCAATCACAAAATTTAATAGAACTTGGAAAAAACCTTGGCTTCTCAAAACAAAAATCTTTTTTTAAAATAATCCTTCCTTCAGCAAGGCCAGCAATAGTCGCTGGGCTTTCACTTGTTGCAATGGAAACTCTTTCTGATTTTGGTTCTGTGTCTTTTTTTGGAATTTCCACATTAACTACTGGAATATATAATGCGTGGATTTCATTTGATGATTTAGCTTTAGCTAATAGATTGTCATTTTATCTACTAATTTTTATTCTTGGATTATTTGTATTAGAAAACCTATCCAGAAAAAAAGCTCAATATCATTCTCCATCAAGAGGTGGTTTTAAATCTAAATCATTAACTAAGTTACATGGGTCTAAATCAATCTTAGCATTTATATTTTGTTCAACTATTTTTTTTATTAGTTTTTTATTTCCAGTTATACAAATGCTTTACTGGACAATTATTTTTCCAAAGCATTTGTCAGATTTAAATTTAAGTGAATTATTTTTTAATACAATTTTGTTAGTTTGCTTGTCTAGTATTGTATTAATTTCTCTAGCATTTATCTCAAATTATGGAAATAGAGTATCTAGAAGTAAATTTTTAGAAGTATTAACTACTTTTTCTATATCAGGATATGCAATTCCTGGAATTATATTAGCAGTAGCATTTATTACTTTTGTTTCTTGGTTTGATAATAATATAATTAGTTTTTTTGGGCTTAATACAATTAAGTCTATTTTTATTGGATCTATTTTAGGTTTAGTTTTGGTCTATTTTATTAGATTTTATTCTTTGGCAAGTAATGGAATTAAATCTGGCTATTTAAAAATAAATTATTCAATTGATGAAAGTGCTTATTTACTTGGCTACTCTAAGTTTAAAACTTTGAAAAATATTCATATTCCTTATTTGAAAAACTCAATGTTATTAATTGGGATATTGATAGCTATTGAAATTATTAAGGAGCTTCCCATAACACTAATAATGAGACCTTTTAATTTTGAAACTTTTGCAACCAAAGCTTATATTTATGCGTCACAAGATTTATTAGAAGCTGCTGCAGCACCATCATTATTCCTTATTCTTATTGCAAGTTTCTTTATTTTAATTACATCTAGATATATTCTTAAGGACTAATAGTTATGACTAAAAACTTTTTAGATATTGAAAATGTTACGTTTGCGGCAAGTGCCAAAAGCAAAGTTAACAATGTTTCCCTAACAATTGAGAATGAAGGAGATATTATCTGTCTATTGGGCCCCTCAGGCATCGGTAAAACAACAATTTTAAGAACAATAGCAGGACTTGAAAAAATTCAATCTGGAAAAATAATATTAAAAAATAAAATTATTTCATCTAAAGATTACCATGTTGAGCCAGAAAACAGAAATATTTCTCTAGCCTTCCAGGATAATTCTCTTTTTCCGCACTATAACGTTATTCAAAACATACAGTTCGGTGCAGACAGAAATAAAAAAAAAGAAAAAAGCTTAACAATTGATGAAGTTATTAAGTTTCTTCATCTAGAGCATATTAAAGAAAAATTTCCTCATCAAATAAGCTCTGGCGAAGCTCAAAGAGCAGCACTAGCTAGAGCTCTACTTTCTAAACCTGATTTATTACTACTAGATGAGCCACTATCAAATGTAGACCAAAGTTTTAAAGAAGAAATTCAAGTTAAATTAAAACAAGTCTTAACTGATTTAAAAATTACCACAATCGTTGTAACTCACGATTCTTATGAAGCGTTTTATTTAGGAAGTAAGTGTGGGATAATTTTAGATAGTCAATTAAAACAGTATGATGACCCATATAATGTTTACCATTTTCCAAACTCTGTAGAGGTTGTTAATTTTTTAAATAGAGGAATATTAATCCCAGCAAAAGTTACAGGTGAAAAAAGTTTAGAGAATAATGATTTAGGAACAATCAATGGTAATTTTAATAAACATTATCCAAAAGGTTCTAACGTTCAACTTTTATTACAACCCGAAGATCTTGAACACGATGATCAAAGTAACTTAAAATTAGAAGTAGTGGACAGAAAGTTTAGAGGCACTAATTTTATATATACCTTAAAAACAAGTAGTAATTTACTAATACCAGTTTTTGTTCACTCACATCATATACATCAGCATCAGGTTGATGAAAAATTTGGTATTAAAAGACCTATACATATTGATCATATCGTTTGTTTTGACTAACTAATACTTAAATGAATAAAAAATTAAGTTTATTTTTCAAAGGAATGGTGGATATTTTTCCATTATTAATTCCAGTTATGCCATTTGGAATCATCTTGGGCGCAATTGGAATTGAATTGGGATTTACGCCTCTAGAAACATTCGCAACTTCTTTCATTATTTTTGGCGGAGCCTCACAAATTATATTTTTGCAATTATTATCTGGAGGAGCTTCTTCTTTAATAACAATCACCTCAACTTTTGTTGTGAATTCAAGACATTTATTATATGGAGCAAGTTTAAGTGAATATCTACATAAACTCTCTTTAAGCTGGAGAATATTGTTATCTTACCTCTTAACAGATCAAGCATACGCAGTATCTAATAATTATTTTAAAAAAAATAAAAATATTAGATTAAAACATTACTATCTATTAGGCTCAGGGTTTATCTTATGGTTTATTTGGCAGTTATTTACAATAATTGGAATTTTTTTAGGTTCCATTGTCCCACAAGAGCTAGGGTTAGCTTACACAATTCCTTTAACATTTATTGCACTATTAGTTAGTTATTTTAGAAAGTTAGATCATCTGATTATTATTTTAATTTCAGGAAGTCTTTCAGTAATTTTATATAATGTACCCTTTAAATCCTACGTAATGTTATCAAGCTTTAGTGCTTTAATGATCGCATTTATCATCATAGTTTTAAAAAAAGGATCTAATAAATGATTTGGTTTGGTATAGTAATCTCTGGTATTTTAAATTTTTTAACAAAATTCTTATCTTTATCTTATTTTGACACAAGTAAAATGAACCCAAGGATAAGGCAGATTTTAATTTACGTTCCTTCTGCAGTGTTTCCTGCAATTATTTTTCCAGGTATATTTATAGACATTAACGGAGGTGTAGACCTGGAAAATAATCCAAAAATACTGGCTTCAGTAATTGCTGTGTTGGTTGGTGTATTTAGTAAAAATATTTTAGCTACTATTGTTGCAGGTTTAGCTACATACTGGTTTTTAATATTTGTTTAAATTTTAAAATCCTAATGAAAAAAACTATAATCAATAATGAGTTGCTAGGAATTTTTTACATGATTTTATGTCAATTTTCTTTTGCAACCAATGATGCGATGGTAAAATTTATTTATCAGAATTACGACGAAATTTTTGTTCTTAATCAATTAATTTTCATTAGAGGTATATTTGCTTTATTTTTTATTGGGATATTTTTATATTTTAAAAATCAACTAAATTTCAGGGTTATATTTTCTTCAAGACAATTGAAAATTAGAGGATTTTTTGAAGCCTTAGCTGCTATTTGTTTTTTTATAGGAGTAGCAACACTTCCATTTGGAATGGTTTATGTTTTGCTAAGCCTTGCCCCTATAATCTTAACCACATTTGGAGCATTGTTTTTAAATGAAAAAGTTAGATGGAGAAGATGGACTGCTGTAATATTAGGTTTTGCAGGTGTGGTGATTGTAATTAATCCTGGCGAATTAAGATTTGGATACTTTTTTATATTTCCATTACTTTCCGCAATACTTTTATCATTCAGAGACATGTATACAAAAAAAATTGAAGGTAACTTTCATAGTTTACAAATTGCATTTATTACTTGCCTGATAGTTACGACATTTTTTGGATTTTTAAGTATTTACAAATTTTATTTTTTTACTTTAAAGGAATTTACTATTTTATTTGTTTCATCATTTTTTTTATCTCTTGGATACATATTTTCAGTTGCAACAATTAAAGTTGCCTTAGTTTCAGTTACATCAACTTTTAGATATTCTGTAATTATTTGGGGAATTTTATATGGTTATTTTTATTTTAATGAAATACCAAATACTAATACTTATATTGGTGCAATTATGATTGTTATTAGTGGATTAATAATTATTTCACGTCAAAAACACTTAGGAAAAATTAAATAAATTGAATTATAAATTATTCGATATATATATTTCATATGGCAATAAAATCATCTCACACTCTAGTTCAAGAATCTTTAAAACAAATTAAGACAATTAATGCTGATGAAGCATATGAATTATTTCAAAATGATAAATGCAATTTAATTGATATCCGAGATATAAGAGAATTAGAAAAAGAAGGAAGAGTTGAAAATTCACATCACATTCCAAGAGGTATGCTTGAATTTTGGTTAGATCCAGAAAGTGCCTATTTTAAAGGTGGAAAATTTGATCCTAATAAGGAAATAGTTTTATTTTGTGCTGGTGGATTAAGGTCAGCACTTGCAGCCAAGTCATTGAAAGACATGGGATTTGAAAAAATTTCACATATTGATGGAGGCTTTGGAGCTTTAAAACAAAGCAAAAAGTTTATAGCTTCAATTAACGTTAAATAGATCCAAGTTTTAGATTACTGGCAATATTAAAATCAATTTGATCTGGTTTCTTTAAATTCAAGTTATTCATAATTTCAATATATTCATCCACATCATTAATTTGTAATCTAGGATTAAATTTTTTTTCTTTTCCTATAGAGCTCACCATTTTACCATTATAATCATGCCCAGGGTATAACAGTGTTTCACTCGGCAACCTTAAAAGTTTATGAAATATTGAATCATAAGAATCTTTAGCATTCCCATTCTGAAAATCCGTTCTGCCTGTACCATTAATAAGTAATGTGTCTCCTGAAAATAAGTAATTGTCCATTAAAAAACTAAAGCTATCAGATGTATGACCTGGGGTGTAAAGGGCTCTTATATTTAATTCATCAAGCTTAATTACTTCTTCATCTTTAACCTTTATTTCCACTGCATCTGCAGGAGTATGGTCTCCCATTATAGTTACACATTTCGTTTTATCTCTTAACTTACCAGCGCCAGTTACGTGGTCAGCATGGATATGAGTATCAATAACTTTAACCAGTCTTAAATCTAATTCAGAAAGTAATTTTATATAATCTTCAACATTTTCTAAAACAGGATCAATAATTAGTGCCTCTCTTCCTGTGGATGAGGCAATTAAGTATGTGTAAGTACTAGATTTTTGATCAAAAACTTGTTTAAAAATCATAAGCAAACATTATCATATGAAAATGGAAACCACTACAACTGACTGGTCTTGCAAAAAAACATGGAGTCAGAGCGCAAAAAATACCGCTTGGTGTTTACTCGGTTGTTCAATAGGAGATTTTGGAACAATTTTATTTTTTCAAATAACAATGATTCCATTTCAAGTTTTAACAATAATGATTTTGGCAATTATAAATGGATTGGTAACTAGCATAATTCTAGAAACATTTATTTTAGTCAAACAAAAATTAAATTTTAAAAGTGCATTTAAAATAGCAATAGGTATGAGTTTTATTTCCATGATTAGCATGGAAATAGCAATGAATTTAACAGACTATTTTTTAACAGGTGGAGCTATTTTAAAATGGTGGGTTGTACCTATAATGCTAGGAGTTGGTTTTTTAACTCCATGGCCTTATAACTATTGGAGATTAAAAAAATTTGGTATCAGCTGTCATTAAAAACTGGGATAATAAAACTTGGCTCTCTTCTAAAGATTACATCAAGTCATTTAATGAGTTTTTAATAAAAAATATTAAGCTTAATTCAAAATCTAAAATTTTAGATGTAGGTTGTGGCCGAGGAAAAATTTTAGGTAACTTGAGTTCAAAATTAAAACTTAAAAATAAGCCGCTAGGAATAGATATAATAAATCACAAAGATAAAGATAAAAGAATGAAATTTAGAAAGATTGATGCATCATCAATTTATTTTAGAAGTAATGAAAAATTTGATTTAATTTTGATTAAACAAACTATTCATTTATTAAAATTAAATGATATTAAAAGATTATTATTTATTTCAAAAAAACATTTAGAAATAAATGGTAAAATTTTTGTATTTACTTTAGATGCTGATAAAAATGAATTACCGACTTTTAATTTAATGAAAATAAAACTTTTGAATTCACTAAAAAAAGATATGAAAATATTGAAGCTTATAAAAAAGATATATCCTGATAGTTTAAAAAAAAAATTTATTTTTAAGGTTGATATAATTAAAAAAGATTATTTAAAGATGATACAAAAAAGATATATATCAACTTTATTACCCTTGACTAAGAAAGAACTTTTAAAGGGAGTGGAAGAGATTGATTTTAAGCATAAAAATAATATAAAATTTAATGATAAACTCACTTGTCTAATTCTATAAAATTCGTTTAAGTAAATTTTCTTTAAATATAATTTTGTGCACAATAACTGCTAAAGTATGTAATGAAATCAAAGTAATTAAGGTATAATTTCCGAAAATATGAATATTATAAAATAGTTCTGCTAACTCAAAACTATCTTTTATTTCAAGATCAAAGAAAAAAATATCAAGTATTTCGCCATTAAATAATTTTTTTAAAGCACCTGAGATCGTGATTGTCAGAACTGATATGTATAAAAAAATATGATTTAATTTTGCTATTAATTTTTGCTCTGGAAAAACATTATTTCTTAACGATGGAGTGGGGTTAATAAGTTTGTAAGCTAATCTTAGAACAGTTAGGTAGAATAAACTCAAACCTAAGATTACATTGAATACTTTCGAAATTTAATCTTTTTTCACTAAAATCAAGATCAACTAGATAAAATCCTAGTGGTATTTGTACAAGTAAAACTGCGGCACTTAACCAATGAAATATTTTGGAAATAAATCCATATTCTGTTAGATTATTAGTTAATCTCATATAGTGATGAAATATAACATAATTATACTTAAATATATTTTCTTTATTATAGTCCTAATTACTTTTTCATTTCCAGCAAACTCAGAATTGTTGGTGGAAGAAATAATTAAAGGAAGAAAAGCATTATTTAGTAAGAATTATAGTACTGCAAAAAAAGTTCAAACTTATGCATCCAAAGGAGACTTTGAAAAAACAAAAAGTTTAATGCTTGAAATGGGCGAAAATTACAAAAGTTTACTAGAATATTTCCCTGAAAATACAAAAGAGGGTTTTAAAACAGAAGCTTTGCCAGCAATTTGGGAAAATAAGGATGAATTTAATAATTTAATGATCAAATCATCCAATGATATGATTGAATTAGCTTCTATTATTGAATCATCAGATGATGTTAAAGACACACTGGGGAAGCTTATGTGGGGTAATTGCAAAGCTTGTCATAACAAATATCGCGCTGAACATTAAAAGTTTAAAGTTTAATTTATGATACCTGGAAAAATAAAAGAATATCTTGATGAATATATTCATCAAGAAGTCTATGTACAAATTTCAATAATCATGGGTAAAGAAAAAAAAACTATCAAATCGGCAATTAATAAATATTTGAGTTCAAATCACTTTAAAGATTTTTCAGACGGCAAACCTTACGATCATTTTATTGGTGGTTTGAGAGATAAATGTTTAAGTAAATTAATTGATTCACCTATGAGAGATAAACAAACAGATGATGAGATAATAAAAGGACTCCAAAAAAAATTAAATGATCTAAATAAAGAAGAATTAAAAGATACTTATTGGGAAATTGAAACAGGCAATTTTTTAGATGGTAAACAAATAAGAGAATTAGAGCAAGAACGAGACCAAATGGTTAAAAAACTAAAGCTTAAAAATAATGAAGTTTATGAAATATTGATTGGTTTTTGCAAAAAGTATGAAGAGCTGTGCGTTAAAAAATATCCTGAAGCACCTTTGCCTTTAAAAATTTTAAAACTTACTAGTTAGATAAACTAAGGAAAAGTCCCCCTTTTGGACCCTGGCAAATGAAACCTTTTTACTGCCTCGATAGTTTCAAAATTTTATTTAAACTTAAAGAAATCTATAAAAAATAATTTTATTTTTATTCAAGTTTACATATTTAATGAATATGTATAAGGTTAATTCATGAAGTACTTATGTGTATTAAAAAATTTATTAATTAGTCTAGTTACTTCAACTATTATTTTTTATGCTATTAATATAATTGCAGGTTTTGCGGGAGCAGATTATATATTTACTCATGGAGAAATTTTTATAATTTGGATTTTAATGGCAATATTGGTTAATAATTGTCAAAAAAAATAAACTTTTCATAAATAAAGAAGTAAAACAATTCAATAAAAAAATGAGCAGTTCGATTAAAACAGATGATGTAATTTTCAATTTTTTTAAACAAATTTGTGATGAAAAAGACGACCAAAAGTGTGTAGAGTTAGGTAAAAACTGGATTAATGCCATGGAAACCAATCTTAATAATATGGAAACTAATTTAGAAGAAGCAGAAAAATTAAAATATAACGAAGATATTAAAAAAAATCGCAATCATTTAAATAGCTTAAAAAAGAAAAACGTTTCAGAGTGGAGAGAGTATGCCACTCAGTGCATGATAGAAATACTGGATAATAAAAATCAATAAATTTAGATTATTGAAATGTATTTGTTGTAAATTTATTTGCATTTTTTTTAAAATAATGTAATATTTTATTTATAGGGGTGTCTTAATAGACTGAGAATATACCCTCATAACCTGTCCGGTAATTCAGAAAGGGAGAACAATGAATAAAACATACTTTATAAGTCAATCGACTTCATTATCTTTAGTAATTATAATTAGTTTAATATTTACTGTCTTAGGTCTTTATCATTCTAGGAAATTTCAAGGCATCAATAATTATTTAACTGCAAATAGAAATATTGGTTTGTTTTCACTTACAACGAGCCTTGTAGCCTCAGCATTAGGTGCTTGGATTTTATTTGGTCCAGCAGCTGCGTCTACTTGGGGTGGTATTGGTGCTGTAGTTGGTTATGCGTTAGGTACAGCTTTTCCAATGATATTTTTAATTTATTTAGGAAAAAAAATTAGAAATGAATTTCCAAAGGGATCATCATTAATTGAATTTATGAGAAAAAAGTTTGGAAAGAGTTTGTTCAAACTAATTTTATTAATGACAATATTTTATATGTTTATCTTTCTATGCGCAGAAGTTACTGCTGTGGCTGTTTTGATAAATTACATATCTGGAACCGAACTGTGGATTACAGCGTTAATTGTACTTTTAGCAACTTTGTCTTATACTTTATATGGAGGTTTAAGGGTCTCTATATTCACAGACAATATACAAATGATTGTTATTGGTGCTCTTATATTAATTTTTTCATTCTATATAACTTCTTTTATAGGCAGTGAATTCTCTTTTGCTTTCGTAAGAGAAAAAAATCCACAATTATTGAGTGCTTCCTATATTCCAAGTTATACAGCGGGATTAACTTTTTTTATTGCTGTTGCTGCTACTAACCTGTTTCATCAGGGAAATTGGCAAAGAGTATTTGCTGCAAAAGACTATCAAACTCTAAAAAAAAGTTTAATTATTTCTTTTTTCATTATTGTACCTATTGTTTTTTTCATGGGTTTTGTTGGGATGGTTTCGTTTTCAATAGATCCAGGTAACAGGCCAGATTTAGGTTTTTTTACATTGCTACTTAAAGAACAAACGGAAATGTTATCACTATTAATAATTACACTTGGATTAGCTTTAACAATCTCAACAATTGATACCTTGGTAAATGCTATTTCAAGCCTGCTTGTTGTTGATGGAAAAGCCACATTAAATTTAGATAAGAAAACAGATTATTTAAAGCTATCAAAATATTTTATTATTTTTTTATCATTAATTGCATTTATTATTGCATCGAGAGGATTTGATATATTATATCTTTTTTTGTTAGCTGACTTATTTTGCTGTGCATTTGTATTGACTGTTTTTTATAGCTTTTATAACAAAGGTATTAATGAAAAAACTGCCTACATATCTATAGTAATTGGATTGATTGGTGGTTTTTTAATGTTCCCATTTCCAGATTTTTCAAAAAGTTTGTTAGTTGGAATTTTGATGCCAAAAGAAATGTTTGCACCATTTATTGTACAATCATTATTATTTTTATCTTTTGTTGTGGCTACCTTTTTACCAGCAATAATTTTAAAAATTAAAAAATTGTAAATTTTAGATTGAAGATTTTATAGCTTTATAAATTAGATCTTTGGTTGTTTCGCCAATACTTCTGTATACTTCTTTATTATCTTTATAAATTATAAGTGTAGTTTGATATTGCACATCAAATAATTTAGCAATTTCATTGTTAGTTACATCAAATGTAAAGTATTTAATATTATCAAATTCATTTTTTGCTTCATTTAAAACTTTCATTTGACTTGCACAAGACGAGCAATATTTAATCCACGAACTTACTACTACAACCTTGCCGTCAGATTGAGCTTTATCAAACAACTCTTTATTAAAAGTTGTTTTTTTTTCTATTGAATTGGCACTAAATGTAAATACACAAAAAATAAGTATAATAATTTTTTTCATTAAAATAAAATGTCTTATACAGTAAGTTGATACTCATTGTAATCTAGCAAATTGTCTCTATATAATGAGACATAATTTATGTCTAATGATCAAATAATCATAAATAACTTATCAAAAATCTATGATAATGGCTTTAATGCTTTAAAAAATATTAATCTCAATATTAAGAAAGGTGAAATTCTAGCTATGCTTGGTCCAAATGGTGCAGGCAAAACTACCCTGATTAGTATTATTTGTGGAATAGTAAATTCAACATCAGGAAAAATTACTGTAGATGATTTTGATACAATAAAAGATTATAGAGAAACACGTTCGAGAATAGGAATGGTTCCTCAAGAGTTAAATTTAGAATCTTTTGAAACAGTTTTTGATACCGTATCCTACTCAAGGGGTTTATATGGCAAACCTCCAAAGCCAGAACATATTGAAAAAATTTTAAAAGATTTAAGTTTATGGGATAAAAAAGATCAAAGACTGAGACAATTGTCAGGTGGTATGAAAAGAAGAGTTTTAATTGCAAAAGCTTTATCTCATGAGCCTAAAATACTATTTTTAGATGAACCAACAGCTGGAGTAGATGTTGAGCTTAGAAGAGACATGTGGATGGTTGTTGATGAGCTTAGAAAAACAGGAGTTACTATTATTTTAACCACTCATTATATTGAAGAGGCTGAAGCTATTGCTGACCGAGTAGCTGTTATTAATCAAGGTGAAATCATTATTGTTGAAGATAAAAAAGAATTAATTAAGAAAATGGGTCATAAAAAACTTACCATTGAATTACAAAAAAAAATTACAGAAATTCCTCAAAATTTGCTTAAGTATAATCTGGAAATAGGTGATGATCACATGTCTTTAATTTATACTTATAATGTTCAGGCTGAAAAAACTGGTATTACTGATCTATTACAAGATTCAAAAGATACAGGCTTAAGGTTAAAAGATTTAAAAACAGAACAAAGTACCCTGGAGAAGATATTTGTTAATTTAGTAAAGGAGAATAATGAAATTTAATTATTACGGTTTTAAAGCTATATATGTTCATGAGATGAATAGATTTATAAGAACTGTAGGCCAGTCTCTACTTTCACCAGTAATATCTACATCATTATATTTTGTAGTTTTTGGTTCAGTTATTGGTGGTTATATAGAAAAAATTGATGGTGTTAGTTATGGCTCATACATAGTACCAGGTTTGTTAATGTTAACATTGCTTACTCAATCAATAAGTAACACTTCGTTTGGAATATTCTTTCCAAAATTTAATGGAACTATTAATGAGATTTTAGCAGCACCAATTTCAACGCTTGAAACGGTTTTAGCTTTTGTTGGAGCGGGAGCCACCAAAACATTAGTCGTTGGCGCTGTGATCTATGCTACTGCTTCACTTTTTGCTGATGTGACAGTTGAATATCCAATATTAATGATATTTTTATTAGTATTAGTTTCCTTTACTTTTGCGTTATTTGGTTTTTTAATTGGTGTTGTTAGTAAAAACTTTGAACAGATGTCTATCATTCCATCACTAGTTATTACTCCAATGGTATTCTTAGGAGGTAGTTTATATAGTTTAGATATGTTGCCACCAATTTGGCAAACTATTTCTTATTTTAATCCAGTAGTTTATTTAATTGATGGCTTAAGATTTTCATTTTATGGAATATCAGATTTTAATATCTGGATAAGTGTAGGATCCATGGTGTTATTTTTAATAATCTGCGTGATCTCTGTCTCGGTATTATTGAAAAAAGGTTATAATATTAAATCTTAAGAAGAGGCAATTTTTTTCTTTGGATCGTAAAAAGGCTTTTCAACTATAATACAACTAATTTCAGCATCATTAATCAAAACTTTTAAGGTATTACCAATCTCAGAATGATTAACCTCAATCATGGCAAGAGCAATATTTTTTTTTAATCGAGGTGAATAAACAGCAGAGGTAATCTTGCCAACATTTTTTCCATTTTTGTAAATTGACCAGAATGTGGTGTTAGGCCCTTTTAATGACTCACAATCTAACTCCAAGCCAACTTGTTTTCTTTTTACTCCATCTTGTTTAATTTTTTTTAAAGCATCTTTTCCAATAAAATTAACTTCACTATCTAAATTAATTAATCTATCCAAACCAAGTTCAAATGGATTTGTATTAATATCAGCATCTGCATGGTAAGATAACATTCCACCTTCAATCCTTCTTATTGAAGATGTATGACCAGGTTGAAGGCCGTGCTCTTTACCAGCTTCCATAATTTTTTCATATAAAATATTTCCTTTTGATCCATCTCTTAAATATATTTCATACCCCAATTCACTAGACCAACCAGTTCTAGAAACTATCAATGGAATTCCATCAAGCTCAAGTTCTCTTAACCAATAGTATTTTAAATCTTTTATATCTTCTCCAAATAACTTAATCACTATTTCACCTGAGGTAGGCCCTTGTAATTGTAATGGAGATACATCAGGCTCACTAACTTTGACATTTAAGCCCGAGTTTACAGCTACACCTTGTGCCCATAACAGAACATCACTGTCAGCAAGGGATAACCAAAAATGATTTTCAGCTAGTCTTAATAAAACAGGATCATTTAAAATTCCACCATCATTGTTTGTAATTAAAACATATTTACATTGACCAACAGCTAGTTTTGAAAGGTCTCTAGGAGTGAGTAATTGCGTAAATTTATATGCATCAGGGCCTGTTATTTCCACTTGTCTTTCGACAGCTACATCACATAAAATTGATTTTTCTATTAAATTCCAAAAGTTCTGCTCAGGATTTCCAAAATCTCTTGGAATATACATGTGATTATAAACAGAAAAACCTGCCGCTCCCCATTTAACAGTTGAATCAAAATATGGAGATTTTCTTATTTGTGTTCCAAAACCAAAATTTTTACTAACCATGTAAGCTAAATAACATACACTTATTAGATTTCAAATAGTATTAAGAGGGTTGATTTTAAAACTGTTCTGATTCAGTAGAGCCAGCCATTGCTGTAGTCGAACTTTTTCCACCACTAATAGTGTTAGATACAGCATCAAAATAGGTAGTACCAACTTCTCTTTGATGTTTAACGCTGGTGTAACCATCTTTTTCACGAGCAAATTCTTTTTCCTGAATTCTTGAATAAGCAGTCATACCTTCTTTTTTATATTTTTCAGCTAATTCAAATATTGCAATATTCTGCGTATGAAAGCCTGCGAGGGTAATAAATTGAAATTTATAACCCATCTTACTTATTTCTTGTTGGAATGAAGCAATTTCTTTATCATTTAAATGTTTTTTCCAATTAAATGAGGGTGAACAATTGTAGGCTAAAAGTTTTCCAGGAAATTTTTCGTGAATTGCATCTGCAAATTTTTTAGCTTCTTCAAGATTAGGAGTTGCTGTTTCACACCAAATTAAATCTGAGTATGGTGCGTAAGCCAATCCTCTAGATATAGCTTGGTCAATTCCTGCTTTAACATAATAAAAACCTTCTGGGGATCTTTCACCAGTCATAAATGGTTTATCATTTTCATCATGATCATTTGTAATTAATTTTGCTGCATTAGCATCTGTTCTTGCTAATATAATTAAAGGAACATCAGCTATGTCAGCAGCTAATCTTGCTGCTTTTAAATTTTTAATCATCGTACTGGTTGGAACAAGAACTTTACCACCCATATGACCACATTTTTTTTCACTGGCTAATTGGTCTTCAAAGTGGACACCAGCAGCGCCCGCTTTAATAAATTTTTTTGAAAGTTCAAATACATTTAAAGGTCCACCAAAACCCGCTTCACCATCTGCAATAATTGGTAACATGTAATCAACTCTTTTATTATCTTTCATATCACCATCTTTTAATTCCATATGTTGAATTTGGTCAGCTCTAATTAAAGCATTATTCATTGACTCAACCAATTTTGGCGCACTGTCGTATGGATATAAAGATTGGTCTGGGTACATTTCTCCAGCTGTATTTGCATCTGCTGCTACTTGCCATCCACTCAAGTATATGGCTTTCAAGCCTGCTTTAGCATGTTGTACCGCATGATTTCCTGATAAAGAACCTAAGGTGTTAACATAAGTTTCTGAGTTTAATAAATTCCAAAGTTTTTGAGACTGTAATTTACACATTGAGTATTCAATTTTTATTGAACCTCTTAATCTTTCAACTTCTTCTGAAGTGTAATCTCTTTTTATTCCTGCAAATCTTTTCAAATCATATGAGATTTTTTCTGCGCCCATGACTTTAGTCCTTTATTTTAAAAATTTGTTAGAGAAGAATTGATGAAAATCGAGTTTAGTTGAATGAATTAATTGCTGTCGCTATGTCTATCAGCAAGGTCTTTCATTCCACTTGAACCCCAATCACAATGATCGTCCCTCATATAGATGCCTCGACTATTGTGTCTAGCAATATCCTCATGATTGATGATTTGAGCTTCATTTTCGTTGTTTTTTAATTTATTATCCATTTAAATTTTATAATTTACAATATTTACAAAATCTATAAAAATAGTAAAAAGTGTTGTAAATCAGAGAAAAAAATTGTAAAAATAAATTTACAAAATTTACAAATAGTAAGTATGAGTCAATTAAATTTAAAAATAGGGCCTAAAATTAAAGCTTTCAGAAGACAGCTTGGCCTTCAGGCTAACAAGTTAGCTGAAGAGTTAGGCATTTCTCCGAGTTATTTAAATTTAATTGAAGGTGGAAAAAGGAAAATTGATGGAGACCTTCTTTTAAAGGTATGTGAAAAACTAAATATCGAACTATCTGACTTAACATTCAAAACAGATATCAATTTAGAAAACACTCTATCAGAAATTTTAGATGACAAATTATTTGAAGATTTGGACATTTTAGGTCCAGAAGTAAAAGATCTGGTTGGGACAAATCCCAAAATAGGCAAAGCAATTGTAAGACTAGGAGATATTCTAAAAAAAAAAGATCATGAAATGATTAATAAAATTGAAACAATATCTGGTAAAATTGTTGATAATAGAAAAAATTCATTTCCGGGAGAAGTCATTTCAGATTTTCTACAAGAAAATAAGAATTATTTTCCCAAACTGGAAGATTTTGCAAACAAAGTTTTTGAAAAAGTTCAAAAAAATAATCGTACAAGATACATAGCTCTTTGTGAATATTTAAAATCAGAATATGGAATAACGGTTAAAGACGTAATACCGGAAGAAGATAAACCTTTTTCAAAAATCTATCATAAAAATAAAAAAGAATTATTATTAAGTGATTATACCTCTCTAGAAACTAAAAAACTCCACGCTGCTGCTCAAATAGCTCAAGAAGGAGCTATTAAAGTAATAGAAGATTATTTATCTAATTTTACATTTCCATCAGAAGAGTCAAAAAAATTAACAAAAGTTGCTTTGTTAAATTATTGTGGAGCTGCAATATTAATGCCTTACAAGTTTTTTCATTCTGAATGTAAAAAACTAAAATATGACTTAGAATTATTACAAAACACCTTCGCAACTTCATTTGAACAAGTTGCCCATAGAGTTACTTGTTTGCAAGACCCAAAACTCCCAGGAATTCCATTCCATTTTTTAAGAGTTGATATGGCAGGAAATATTTCTAAAAGATTTTCATTATCTGGAATAGAAATTCCAAGATATGGAGGTGCCTGTCCAAGGTGGAATGTTTATTCAGCTTTAACAAGACCAGGTGTTATTCAGGCGGCGGTAAGTAAAATGACCAATGGAGAAAAATACGTCTGCATTGCAAGGACCGTTGAAAAGGGCATAGGAAGATTTGGACAATCAAAAAGTATTTTATCCATAGGGTTAGGGTGTGAAGCAAAATATGCAAAAGATTTTGTTTATACAGAAAATATTAATATTAATGATAAATCTACAGAAATACCCATAGGTGTATCTTGCAGAACCTGTGATAGATTAGATTGTTCACAGAGGGCATTCCCACCGTTACATAAAAAATTTGATGTTGATATTAACTCTAGGGGAGTTTCAGTTTATGTTGGAGATAAAAATTCTTAATTTAAGATACAAATGATTAAATTTTTCATCCCAGCTATTATTGTTTTTTTAATTATTTTATTCTGGGATAAAATCAGTGATTTAATTTATAAAAAGTTTAATATTAAATTAAATTACTTATTAACTGGTGCTACTATATTGATAATTGTAACAACCTATCTATTAATTAGAAATTAATTTAATGAATTTAATGAATTTAATTGATTCCCCCAAAAGTGTATTGGACGAAACAGATGGTGTTTTTACTTTTAAAAATAAAAATACAACATTAGGATTTGTGCGATTTAATAATCTTGGCGAAGTGGAGTATATATTTGTAAATCCTCTTTTTAGAAAAAAAAAATTAGCAAAAAACCTTTTGAAACTAGTGAGGGAAAAAACCCAAAAAAAAATTGTTTTTCAAAAACCTATTAGTCCACTTGGTTCAAAATTATTAAAATCTATAGAAAAATGGGATTAAAGTTTATTTTTCTTACCTTTAGTCTCAATACCTAGTTTTTTACTATGTCTAAGTCTCATTACCACAATTGCAATTGCTATTAATAAAATTGCAACAGATTCATAAACCAGCGCAGTTGGATCCATTTCCTTACCCTGAAGAATAATAAATCTAGATAAGGCAGTAATAGCAATTAATAAAGGCAGAGTAATTCTAATTGATTGTTCATCCCAGAAAACCCTGACCATAGCCATTACCTCTAGGTATAAAAACATTAATAATAGATCGGCTAAAGTAACAGACTTAGCGTGGTACATGTTGATTATTTCGATGAATACCGCAATAATAGTACTAATCAAAATTAGAACTAATAAACCAAGTTGTAAATTCTTAATTAAATTTTTCATTTCTGTTTTTTCTTTTTAGTAAATGGTAACCATTTTTCAGCAGGTGTTTTATCTGGGCCATCATATTTTATATTATATGAATTACTAGAATTTAAAACTTCTATCCCTTTAGAAAAAACAAACATAAACACTACAACAAAAAAAATCGCCATAATTTTAAAAGGATCAAAATTTTTGGTTTTAAAAACACTTGCAGACCTTTCTTCAGCTCTATGGAACTGTTTAAATGTCATATAAACTGCAAAAATCAAACCTACATGGGCTATATAAAGGCCCGCCCATCCAAAGGCAAATGTCGTGTATGAAAAGATGTAAAGACTAAAAATTGTAGTCCAAATAAAACTTAAAACTAAAAGAATTTGTAGTCTTACAGATCTTGGGAGAGCTCTTAAATCATTTTTGCTATCATCAAAAAGAATGTTAGCACTTTCTTTCATCCAACTTTTAAAATTCTCCATAATTATTGTATAATGCTTTTATTACAGAAAAGAAAGTTATTAAAATTAGACACTTTCAGTATATTAGATTAAATAAATATAGATTACCGTAGCCTAAAAAAAATATAACTTTACTAAATGGCCATAGATTTTAAAAAAAAATTTAATCCAAGAATCAAAGCTAGAATTAGAAAAAATCGTCAAATTTTTGGTAAAAAAATTAATAACTTTTTTGATTGGATTAATGGTGCAGATCTTGTTGAGCTTAAAGAGTGTAACGTATCTGAAGACCCAGTAAGGCCAGAACTAGATAATGTGTTTAGAAGAAGTTATGGTAGAAAAATTTTTGGAGTAAAGTATAAAAATGAAATACATGCGGTTATGTGTTTTGCTTACACTAATCAAATTCCAAAAAACGTTGATCAGTTGGATAAATTTAGTCATGACGCATATTTGCAAAGCGCTCAAAGAGACCAAAATATTGGACAAATTGCAGTAGCTTATACCGTCTGGTCAAAAAAAAAAGGTGGAGGTAAATTAATTGTTAATGAAGTTTATAAAAAAATAAAACAATCCAACCACTTAAATAGATTGGTGACTTTATCTCCTCTTACTGATATGGCAACAAAGTTTCATAGTGGAAATGGAGCCAAACTATTACAGGTGAACGAAACTACACAAAATTTTGAATATAAAATTATAAAATAAATGTCAAAATTAGTATTTCTTTTATTTATAATTATCAATTATAACTCACTGTCAATTTCAATGGAAAATAAACCTTATCATCATTTACCTGACGGTACATTTAGAAACCCAGAAGGATCCCCTGTAAGATCGGAAAAAATAAAATTTTCGTATACACAGTTTATTAAAGAAAAAAAAAAAATTGATATTACAGTTCCTGAAGATCACGTTATAGAAAAATCTAAGGTTTTAGCAGACTTAGAAAAGTTTAAAAATGATGATTATATAGCCTGGATTGGTCATGCCACTTACTTAATTAAATTAGGAGACACGACAATCATTACAGATCCAGTTTTTTCAAAAAATGCAGGTCCTTTAATATTTGGTCCAGATAGATTTACTGAACCAGCTTTAAATTTAGAAGAAATTCCAAAAACTGATATTTTTTTACTAACTCATAATCATTATGACCATCAAGATATGTCTACAATTAGAAAATTTCCTTTTAAAGAGTCAAAAGTATTAGTCCCTCTTAAACTTGGAAAATATTTTAAGAGATATAAAGATGTAAATGAAATGGATTGGTATGAAGAAATTGTAATCAACAAAGATTTAAAAATAACCTTTCTTCCAGCAGTTCATTGGTCAAAAAGAAGCTTAACTGATATGAATAAAACTCTTTGGGGAAATTTTTTAATTGAATATAAAAATAAAAAAATCTTATTTGCTTGTGACACTGGGTATGGAAATATTTACAAAGAATTGGGAAATAAATATGGTCCTATAGATTTAACAATGATCAATATAGGGGCTTATGATTTTAGACCAATGTTTGACAAATCTGTCTATCATACAACACCAGAAGAAGCTCTTGAAGTTGCAAGAGATTTAAACAGTAAAAAAGTTTTAGGGATGCATTGGGGTACTTTTGTGTTATCACTTGAACCAATAATGGAGCCACCAGTTCGATTTAAAAGTAGTGCTGAAAAATATGGATTTAAAAAGGATGATGCACTGATCTTTAAGATAGGTCAAATATCTCCACTAAAAGAGATAATTAACTAATTGTTTTAAAACAATTTAAAAAATATAATTGTTGTGATGCCAAAAAAAAATTTAAGGAATATGGTTGGTTATGGTGCTAAGGGTAAAAAAATATCATGGCCTAACAATGCAAAATTAGCCCTCCAAATTGTTCTTAATTATGAAGAAGGTGGAGAAAGCTGTATTTTAAATGGAGATAAATATTCTGAAACTTTTTTATCTGAAATTATTGGTGCAAAAGCCATCAAAGGAAGACATATCAGCATGGAAAGTATTTATGAGTATGGATCAAGAGCAGGTTTTTGGAGATTAGATAAATTATTTAAAGAAAAAAAAATTCCAGTTACAATTTTTGGAGTAGCACTTGCCTTAAAACAAAATCCTGAAGTTTGTGAAGCAATTAAAACTGGAGATTATGAAATAGCCGCGCATGGTTATAAGTGGATTGATTATCAAGAGGTTAAAAAATCTGTTGAAAAGAAACATATGCAACAAGCAATCAAAATTATAAAAGGTATTTTTGGTTCAAGACCTCAAGGCTGGTACACAGGTAGATGTGGTCCTAACACAAGAGACTTGATTTTTGAAGAAGGTGGTTTTCTATATGACAGTGACAGCTACAGTGATGATCTTCCTTACTGGGAATATAGAGGTAAGAAAAAACAACTAATTATCCCCTATACACTGGATAATAATGACATGAGATTTGCAACTAACCAGGGCTTTAATACTGGAGATCATTTTTTTAACTATCTTAAAGACAGTTTTGATGCGTTATATGAAGAGGGTAAAACAAGTCCTAAAATGATGTCAGTTGGACTTCATTGTAGGTTAATAGGGAGACCTGGAAGAGTTCAATCTTTAAAAAAATTTTTAGATTATGTTTTAAAATTTGATGATATTTGGATATGTAAAAGAGAAGATATTGCAAATTACTGGATTAAAAATTACTCATAAATGAAAGAAAAAATTATTTTTACAAACGGGTTAATTGATCTTGCTCAGCCAAGATTGGGTACAAAAGTTCTATTTAAAACAGATGACTTTTTTGCATCAGCAAACAGAATTATTAGTCCCATGGATCCAATTTTTAAAACAGGAGTGTTTGATACGCATGGAAAATGGATGGATGGTTGGGAATCAAGAAGAAAAAGAACAGAAGGTCATGATTATATAATCCTTAAACTTGGAAAACCAGGTAAAATTAAAAAGGTTGATGTGGATACTTCACATTTTAATGGAAACCAACCAGCTATGGTTTCAATTGAAGGGGCAAATTCTAGTTCACACAAAATTAATCATTTAAAATGGCAAACATTACTTTCGAAAAAAAAAACAAAAGCTAATAGCCACCATTATTTTTCAGTTAATAGTAAAAAAGTATTTACTCATATTAAATTTAATATTTTCCCTGATGGAGGAGTTGCGAGATTAAAGCTTTATGGATCAATTGCAAAATCAGAAAAATTAAAGAATAAAAAACTGAATCTTGCTTCATTGTTAGATGGCGCCTCAGTGATAGCATGTAATAATGAGCATTTTGGTAAAGCTGAAAATATTTTAGCTCCTGGTAAAGCAAAAAATATGGGAGATGGCTGGGAAACTAGGAGGCGAAGAGGTAAAGGATTTGATTGGTTGATATTAAATTCTTTAAACGGAAAAGAAATTAATAAAATAGAAATATCAACTCATCACTTTAAAGGAAATTTTCCAAGTTACTGTTCTTTACAAGCAGCATTTTTGCCAACTTCAAAAAAATCTAAGCAAATTGTAAATTCCTCATTAAAATGGAAATATTTATTAAAAGATGCAAAACTTTCAGCTAATAAAACTCACATATTTAAAAATAATTTAATGAAAAAAGATAAGATTAATTTTATTAAGATTAATATTTTTCCAGATGGTGGAATATCTAGATTTAGGATTTATGGTAAGAGTGTATGAGTAATTTAATTATTAAACCAAAGCTTATAACTAAAGAAAATTTTAAAAAGTTTGGTGATATGATCACAACTGATGAAATAAAGCCTTTAGAAATCAACGATGGCTACGCAAAGCGTTTTGATGGGGTTGCAAATTTAGATGCTAAAAAAGACAATGGAGAGTCCACGATTAGTATTTTTTCAGCTTTGAAAAGATCATTTCCAATGAAGGTGGATATGATGGAAAAACACCCTCTTGGTAGTCAAGCATTTATTCCAATGAAGGAAACAATTTTTTTAGCCTTTGTTGCCCCTCAAGGTGATAAACCTGATTTAAATAAAGCAGAGGCATTTATTGTTCCAAAAGGAATTGGTATAAATTATAACTCTGGTGTTTGGCATTTTCCTTTGATTTCAACTGAAGATATGAATTTTCTAATTGTTGATCGAAAAGGTGATGGAGACAACTTGGTTTTTCATGATTTAAATAATGAAAATATCACTCTAGAGTTTCAAGCATAAAAAAAGCCCACCAAATAATTGATGGGCTTTTAATTAAAGTTTTAAATTATCTTTTAGATATAGCTAAGTGAACTACAGCACCAAGAGATGCTCCAATTATCCAAGCATATCCCCCACCTCCGCCTAAGTTAGCAAAGAAATCATCTAAACCTAAAAATAAAATGTTTGGCCAAACAGAGCCAACAGCAATATAGCCTGACAATATCCAAGCTACCATTCCCTTGTAGTTAAAACCACCATTGTAATAATACTTTCCACTAGGGCTTGCATCAAACAAAGCATCTACATCTAATCTTTCTTTTTTAATAATGTAGTAATCTACAATCATTATACCAAATACAGGTGCTAGAATTGCCCCTAAAGTATTAACAAATGGAAATAATCCCATTTGAGTAATAACAGCAACCCACATACCACCAATAACAAAACCAAAACCAGCAGTTATTAATCCACCAGTTTTAAAACTGATTTTACTCGGCATTAAGTTAGCCAAATCATATGCAGGAGGTATAAAGTTCGCAACCATATTGATTCCAACTGTCGCAGCAAAAAAAGCGAATGCGGCAATAATTGTTAACCCCAAGTTGTCGACTTTAGCCACCATCTCTGTTGGACTTGCAACGTATTCACCAAAGATTGCGATTGTTCCACCAGTAATCATTAGAGTAATAAAAGAGAATAGAATTACGTTACCTACTAATCCCCATAGGTTACCTTTTCTCATCTCTTCTTCATTCTTAACAAATCTAGCAAAGTCACCAAAATTGATTACTACTGCAGCGAAATACCCAACCATGATTGAAAATACAGCTATGAAAGCACCAAACGACCCTAAGCCTTCAAATCCACCAGTTCTTTCTCCTCCAGTAAATATAGTTCCTACTTCAGAAAAAAGTCCTCCACCAGCTTTGACCCATATAACTAACATTAAAACAATCATTACTGCATAAACAGCTGGTCCAGCAAAGTTTAAGAATTTTCTGATAAGATCTACACCTTGCCAAAATAAATAAACCTGGAATGCTGATACAAATATAAATGATACCCACATTACACCCGTCATTCCTAAGAACATTACTGTACCTTCGTTACCAGTTAACGCGGTAATTAAAAGTGCTATAGCAGTTGATGCTGCGTAAGTTTGAGCTCCGTACCAGAACATTGCAACAAGGCCTCTAGCCATTGCTGGAAAATTTGCTCCGAAAACACCCATACTCACACGAGCGAATACTGGATATGGAATTCCATGTTTCACACTTGGTTTACCCGAGAGGTTGACTAGCCACATTATAAAAAATCCTGCAAGAATTAATGCAGCAAATACAGCCCAACCATTTAGCCCTGAAGCTAAAAATAAAGACGCTGCCAAAGTATATCCAAATAAACTTTGTACATCGTTTGCCCATACGTTAAAGATTTCAAACCATCCCCAATTTTTTTTATTACTTGGAGTTGGTGCAAGATCTGCATTGTAGAGCGATTTTGATTTACTCATTTTGTCTCCCTATGTTGATTTAATTACCAAACCGTATTGAAAATATAGAAGTATGTAAAACACTTAATTTTATAATAGTAAAAGATGTTGATAAATAGGGTTTTTTTACGTGTTTAAAATGGGTTTTGAATGATATTATAAATTTATTATGAATCTAATAAAATCAGTAATATTTTTGTTTATTTTGTTTTCAACTACTTCATTAAAAGCACAAGATCAAGATAGAGATGTTAAATTAAATAAATTATTTAACGAACTCAAAATAAATAATACCGCCCTTACATATGGAGCAGAACAAAAAATTTGGGAGATATGGAGTACACATCCAAAAAATCAAAAATTAACTGAAAAATTAGCAGAAGGTTCTGATTTAGTTAGAAATAAACAATTGTCAAAAGCTGTAAATATATTTACAGAAGTAATAGACCTAGATCCTAAATGGGCAGAGGCATGGAATAAGAGAGCTACAGTTTTATATATGATGGGAGATTACAAAAGTTCTCAAAAAGATATAGATAAAGTATTGAAACTAGAAAAAAGACACTTTGGAGCTTTGGCTGGGCAAGGTTTGGTTAATATACAGTTAAAAAATTATGAGAAAGCCATAATGAGTTATAAAAAAGCTCAAGAAATTTATCCTTCAATGCAATCACCAAATATAATGATAAAACAAATTGAGAATTTAATTAAGCAAGAACTAATTTAATTAAAATTTGTATCATTATTTTATTTGAATTATAAACAAAATTTTATTTGAATTATAAACAAAATTTAAAATTAACAATGTCTAAATTTTTTTCCTTATACGTATATTTCATCGATATGATCTGTGAAAAAGTTGGAAGATTTGTCATGTACTGGGTTTTTTTTATGATGTTTCTTTTAATACTTTCTTTTATTACAAGAAATATAATTAATTACCCCTTAATGTGGATTATAGAGATGGCTCAATTCACAATGACCGCTTACTATTTACTTGGAGGTGGTTATTCAATGATAACGGATGATCATGTTAGAATGGATTTGTTTTATGGAAAGCTTTCAATAAAGGGAAAAGCTAAAATGGATATTTTTACCAGTATTTTTTTAATTATTTTTTTAGCAGTTCTTCTTTATGGATCTATCTCAAGTTTATTATACACGTTAGAGTACAAACAAAAACTTTTTACAGCTTGGGCCCCCTATGTTTGGCCTATAAAAACTTTAATGTTAAGTGGAATACTTTTGATGTTGTTGCAAGCCTTTTCAATGTTAATAAAGGATTTTGCAAAAGTTATGGATAAAAAAATATAATGTTAGCTCAATATTTAAGTTACGAATTCATAGCACTATTTATGTTCATCACAATGTTGGCAATGATGTTTACAGGTCAAAGAGTATTTGGAGCTATAGGTTTTGTTGCTGTTATCTCAGCATTGTTAGTTTGGGGAAATGGAGCTATTGAAATGCCTTATACGGCTACCTGGAAATTATTTAAATGGTATCCCATGCTAACCTTACCACTTTTTATTTACATGGGTTTTATGATTTCAGAGTCAGGTATTGCTAGTGATTTATACAAAATGTTTCATGTGTTTTTTGGTGGTATAAAAGGTGGCCTAGCAATAGGTACGATGTTTATGATGGTCGGGATTTCAGCTATGAATGGATTAAGTGTTGCGGGTATGGCTATAGGAGCAACCATTGCACTTCCTGAGATGTTAAAACGTAATTATGATAAACGAATGATTACTGGGGTTGTTCAGGCAGGAAGTTCATTAGGAATTTTAATACCACCAAGTGTAGTAATGGTTCTTTATGGTATGATAGCACGTCAACCAGTAAGTAAACTTTGGCTAGCAGGACTTTTACCCGGTCTTTTAATGGCTACTTTATTTATAATCTATATTTATGTAAGATGTCGTCTTCAACCAGAATTAGGTCCAGTATTAAGTAAAGAAGAAAGAAATATTCCATTAAAAGAAAAAATAAAACTTTTAAGTGCTGGAATAATTCCATTTGTAATTTTCATGTCTATGACCGGATTGTTTCTAATGGGGATAGCAAGTTTAGTTGAGTGCTCTGCAGTAGGTGCTTTGCTCGCAACTTTAGCATCCATATATAAAAAAAGGCTTACTCGAAAAGTTCTAGATACCACACTCAGAAAAACACTTGGAGTGTCTTGTATGTTCATGTGGATAATATTAGCTGCCTTATGTTTTGGAGCAGTATTTGATGGTCTTGGTGCAGCAAGAGCAATAGAAACACTGTTTATTGAAAGATGGAATCTAACTCCTTGGGGCGTTTTAATTATGATGCAACTTTCCTATATATTTATGGGAATGTTTCTAGATGACACGGCTATGTTAGTTATAGTAGCTCCTCTTTATGTTCCTTTGATTATTGCATTAGGATTTGATCCCATATGGTATGGTGTTCTATATACAATTACCTGTCAGATTGCTTATATGACTCCACCTTTTGGTTATAATTTATTTTTAATGAGAGCCATGGCACCAAAAGAAATTACTTTATCTGATATTTATAGATCAATTACTCCATTTCTCTTGGTGATGCTTTTTGCTCTAATCTTAGTTATGGCTTTCCCACAGATAGCAACATACCTTCCAGATAAATATTTATCTAATTAATTTTACAACTTCGAGTTTTAACGGCATTAAAAGTGTTGTTAAATATAAATAATTAAATTTATTTTTTTGGTTTAATTGTTTGTAATTTATAATAATGTTTAAGAATACTTTTTAACTAACAGGGAGAGTTAATGAAAAAAGAAAAAAAAATAATAACAAGTAAACGGCGATCGTTTATTAAGAAAGCTGGCTTGTTAACATTTGGTGTAGCAGGGGCAAGTATTGTTAATGCGCCTTATGCTTATTCTGCATCAAACCCAATTAAAT
>Ga0209091_10000581_pt1 | contig 34551 bp, 40 predicted proteins | sample ArcticOcean_MG_C_6_FD_187438 | JGI IMG/M metagenome (GOLD analysis project Ga0209091, IMG submission 187438) | Marine microbial communities from western Arctic Ocean - ArcticOcean_MG_CB8_128 (SPAdes) (version 2) | ecosystem: Environmental > Aquatic > Marine > Oceanic | place: Arctic Ocean...
TTTCAAACTTAATTTAGGTTTTTTACTGGCACTAGAGTCTTTAAATGATTTTCCACTATATCTTTTTGACATATCTTATTCTTATAACATCTTAAAAAAAAAAAAGGTTAATAAAAACTGCCCTTTAAGAATTTTATTTAGAAAGAGTGAGATTACATGCACATTCACAAGTTCATTAAATATTGATTTACTTATCTTTCCTTAAAATTGTTCATCTAACGTTCATCCAACGTTTATCTATAGTGCAGACATAAAAAAACCCCCGGAGTATTAAACAACGGGGGTTTTTGTAATTTTTAAGTCTAGGGGGAGGGGTTACATTCACATAGGATTGTTAAATAAGTATTGATTTACTTGTAATTTTTTAAATTGTTCATCACGGTTCATCACTTTTCATAAACAATTTAAAAGGAAGTCAAAAGATGACTTCATTGAGAAACGGGTTACTAAGGGTTTTTTTTAATTCTTTATTTTCTTATATACTATTTTTTTCCAATTATAGTTTCTGTATAATGAACTAACTACTATTATTCTTTTATTATCTAAATCGATTAATATTTGCTGACCAGCAAAACCACTCAATCCTAAAATTTTTCTTGTCTTATCAATTCCAAAAATATCAAAATGGATTTGGCCACCGTAGGATTTTGTATAAAGACCCACGTCAGTTGATTTCTTTGTATTATCTTTTTTTTGAACTCTATTTTCGTAAATAGTTTTTAAATACTTTCCAGCACAAGTATCATTGTGCCAATCATCCATCATTGTTTTTGCTATTCTTAAATAATCATATCTATCTGCATAAAAAGAATATCTTGCAGAAACAAAATCATCATATTTTAAATACTTTCTAGATTTTGAAAAATAAACACTATTTTTAACTCCAATGTGTTCATTAAAAACTTTATGCAATAATTTGTCCCAATCAGCGCCAGTCTTATGTTTCACATAATTCATTATTACGTTTGTAGTTAAGGCACTATAATTATAAATCAGTTTGCTTTTTTCAGAACCTCTTAAATAGACGTTCATAACTTTCATTAAGCCAATAACATTTACATTTTCTTTCTTGGGACCTTTAATTCTATTGTCTGAACCATTCTTCATTCTCTCACCAACCCATTTTTGGTCACCACCTTTCATATTTAGAAGATCAAGTAATACCGAGTTATCATACAATGTACTTTTTATTAATGGCCAGTCATCTAATTTTACATTTACGTTATCAATATAACCTTCACAAATAGCGTGCCCTGTTACGTAAGAAACTAAACTTTTACCCATTGAATGAGATGGTAATAAACCATCAATTATTGTATCTCCGCTGCTAACTTTTTTAGGAATATCAGACACATCGATAACAATTTTATCGTCCTCAAATAACAAATAACTAATTATCCCTGTATTTTTATTATTTTTAAATTCTTTTAAAACGTCTTTATCTTCTCTTAAGTTTGACTGAAATTTGTAATGATTTTCTGAACCTTTTACTTCCCACTCTTTATAATCTAAAAAAGGATAATCCCAGGTCCTCTTACTTTTATTTGCTTGTGCGTTGGATGAGAGAAAAATTCCTAAAATAATGAACAAAAATATTTGTTTCATAAATAAATTTAAATAAACATCAAAGAAATGTCAATTCTAACTTTGTTTCCTATTTTTTTTCATCACTTGTTCATCACAAAGTTCATCACAAATTAGAACAAAAAAAAACCCCAAAAGTATTACTACCGTTGGGGTTTTTAAATTTCGTAGGTACGAAAAGGGTATTACATACCCATGCCACCCATGCCGCCCATTCCACCCATTCCACCAGGCATTCCACCAGGCATTCCACCGGCGCCACCTGAATCTTTATCATCAGGTTTATCAGCAATCATGGCCTCTGTAGTTACAAGCAATCCAGCAATTGAAGCTGCATCTTGTAAAGCCGTTCTAACAACTTTAACAGGGTCTATGATACCTTTTGCAAACATATCAACGTACTCTTCATTCTGCGCATCATAACCTTGGCTTTTTTTATTTTGTTCAATTAGTTTTCCAACTACAACTGAGCCATCAACTCCAGCATTTAAAGTGATTTGTCTAATAGGAGATTGTAATGCTTTTCCTACTAAAGTAACGCCAGCTTTTTGATCATCACCCTTAACCTTAAGTTTATCTAGATCTTGCGCAGCGTATAATAGAGCACAACCACCACCAACTACCACTCCCTCTTCAACAGCAGCCCTAGTTGCGTTAAGAGCATCTTCAACTCTATCTTTTCTCTCTTTTACCTCTACTTCAGTTGCTCCACCAACTTTAATTACAGCAACTCCACCAGCAAGTTTTGCTAGTCTTTCTTGAAGTTTTTCTCTGTCATAATCAGAAGTTGTTTCATCAACTTGTTGTTTAATTTGAGAACATCTAGCTTCAATTTCAGATTTTTTACCACTACCACTAATTATAGTGCTGTTATCTTTATCAACTTTTATTCTTTTACAAGATCCAAGGTCTGTAAGTTTAACATTTTCAAGCTTAATACCAATGTCTTCAGATATAACCTGACCACCAGTTAAGATTGCAATATCATCAAGCATTGATTTTCTTCTATCACCAAAACCTGGAGCTTTAACTGCAACTACTTTTAATCCACCTCTAAGTTTATTTACTACAAGCGTTGCAAGAGCTTCGCCCTCAACATCTTCTGAAATAATCATTAGTGGCCTTCCAGCCTGAACAACAGCTTCCAATAATGGAACCATTGGCTGTAAATTAGTTAACTTTTTTTCATGTAATAAAATAAAAGGATTTTCTAATTCAGTAGTCATTTTATCAGCATTAGTAATAAAGTATGGAGATAAATATCCTCTATCAAACTGCATACCCTCTACAACATCTAACTCTGTTTCTATTCCTTTTGCTTCTTCAACAGTGATAACACCTTCATTACCAACTTTTTGCATAGCTTTTGCAATCATGTTACCAATTTCTTTATCACCATTAGCTGAAATTGTTCCAATTTGAGCAATCTCATCACTATCTTTAACTTTTTTTGCTGAAGCAATTAAATTAGCCTTAACATGTTCAACAGCTGCATCTATTCCTCTTTTAACATCCATAGGATTCATTCCAGCAGTTACATATTTTACGCCCTCTTTAACTATTGCTTGTGCTAAAATAGTTGCTGTAGTTGTTCCGTCACCAGCTTCCTCATTTGTTTTGCTGGCAACTTCTTTAACCATTTGAGCACCCATGTTTTCAAATTTATCCTCTAAATCTATTTCTTTAGCAACTGTAACACCATCTTTAGTAATTCTTGGTGCACCATAAGATTTATCTATAACAACATTTCTACCTTTTGGTCCAAGTGTAACTTTTACAGTGTTAGCAAGTATATCAACACCTCTTATCATTGCGGCTCTTGCTTCAGAGTCGAATTTTATAATTTTTGCCATTTTATATTCTCCTTTAAATTAAATTATTTAGCTGAAATACCCATAATGTCAGATTCTTTCATTATGCTGTACTCTTTGCCATCGATTTTGATTTCAGTTCCTGACCATTTGCCAAAAAGAACTTTGTCTCCAGCCTTAACATCCATTGGAATTAATTTTCCATCTTCAGTTTTTGCTCCCCCACCAACAGCAATTACTTTACCTTCTTGAGGTTTTTCTTGAGCTGTATCGGGGATAATTATTCCTCCAGCAGTCTTCTCACTGCTATCTAAAACTTCTATTAAAACTCTATCGTGTAACGGTTTAAATTTCATAAATACTCCTTTTAGTATGCGACTCATATAGCTACTAGCCATGCTATTTCAAGGTTAAGGTAAAAAAATATCTAGGCCAAAAAACCAGAGAAATTGTACTTTTTATAAGTTATACCTCATATAATGACTAAAAATTTAGATAATGATGGATTAAAATCAATTATAGATAATTATGACATATTTTATATCGATTTATGGGGTGTAGTTCATAATGGAATAAACCTTCATCAAAAAGCAGTTGATACTTTAATAGAAATTTCCAAAGTAAAAAAAGAATATGTACTTTTAACGAATGCTCCAAGACCAAATAAAACTGTAAAAATTTTTTTAGAAAAAATGAACTTAGATAAAGAAATTAGGGACAAGGTATATACATCAGGAGAGGCAACACTAACTTACTTAAAAAAAAATTATTTAAATAAAAAATTTTATCATATAGGTCCAACAAGAGATTTTGATTTATTTGTAGATTTTAAAGATTGTAAAAGAAAAAGTGTTGAAGACAGCACATATCTATTATGTACGGGATTATTTGATGACCACGATGAGGATCTAAGCTATTATCAAAAACTATTTGAAAAACATGTTAATAAAAAAATGATCTGTACTAATCCAGACCTAATAGTAGACAGAGGTAAAAAAAGAGAACTATGCGCAGGTTCTGTAGCCCTAGTATTTGAAAAAATGGGAGGAGAGGTTATTTATTTTGGAAAACCTTTTCCCGAAGTTTACAATCAATCAATTAATAATAAAAATAAAAAAGTCTTATCCATTGGTGATAACTTAAATACAGATATTAAAGGAGCTAATTTTTTAAACTATGACTCTTTATTAATTTCTAATGGAGTTCATAAGGACGAAATTAATAAAGATGGAATTGAAAAAGTATCAAGAAAATATGAAGTTGTAGTAAATTTTATACAAACTGAACTTAAGTGGTAAATTAAGATGAAGCTATATAAAAATTTTAATATTTTAAATAAACACAAGAAAGCAATAATTTTAATTGGAAATTTTGATGGTGTACATTTAGGTCATCAAAAACTATTTAAATTAGCAAAAAAATATAAAAAAAATTTTAAAAGAAAAGTAGGCGTTATCACATTTGATCCGATGCCCAAAATGTATTTTAAAAAAGATGTAAAAAATTTTAGAATTTTGAATATAAATCAAAAAAATAAAATATTAAAAGATTTGGGTGTTGATTTTATAATTACCAAAAAATTTGATAAAAAATTTTCTAAAATAAAATATGATTTTTTTATAAAAGAAATTTTATATAAAAAATTAAATGCTAAATATATATTTGTTAGTAATAATTTTAGATTTGGAAATAAAAGAGAGGGAAATGTTAAGCAGTTAATAAGAAATGAAAAAAATTATGATTATAAGATAATTAAACCGAAGCCATTGATATTAAAAAATAGAATTATATCATCTACATTTATTAGAAATCTTCTTAAAAGAGGAAAATTGGAAAAATCAAATGTCCTTTTAAATAGAAATTGGTCAATAGAGGGTATCGTTAGAAAAGGAAGGCAAGAAGGAAAAAAAATCGGTTTTCCAACCTGTAACATTGATATCAAGGATTACGTAATTGCAATGCCAGGAGTATATGCAGTTAAAGTTCATCAAAAAAATTCCAAAAAATCACTAAAAGCAATAGCAAATCTTGGATATAGACCTACTTTTAACCAAAAGAAAATTTTATTGGAGGTTCATATTTTTAATTTTTCTGGAAATCTTTACGATAAGTATTTATCAGTTGAGTTCACAAAATTTATAAGAAAAGAAAAAAGATTTAATAATGTTAATCAACTAAGAAAACAGATTCAAAGTGATTTAAATATAGCCAAAAAAATTTAAAATGAGCAAAGAAAACATAAATCTACCAAAAACAGCTTTCCCAATGAAAGCAAATTTGCAAAATAAAGAGCCTGAAATTTTAGATTATTGGAAAAAGATTGATCTTTATAAAGAGCTAAGAAAATCAAACAAAGGTAAAGAAAAATTCATACTTCATGATGGCCCTCCATATGCAAATGGCAATATTCACATGGGTACTGCACTAAATAAAATCCTTAAGGATATTATTGTTAAATTCCATCAAATGAATGGAAAAGATTCAGTTTATGTTCCAGGATGGGATTGCCATGGATTGCCTATTGAATGGAAAATTGAAGAGCAATACAAAAAAAATAAAAAAAATAAAAATGAAGTTCCAATAACTGAATTTAGAAAAGAATGTAGAACTTTTGCAGAAAAATGGATCAAAGTTCACAAAGAACAATTTAAGAGACTAGGTGTTGTTGGGGATTGGGAAAATCACTACTCCACTATGAGTTTTGATGCCGAGGCACAAATTGTTAGAGAGCTTGGTAAATTTTTAAAAGAAGGAAGTCTTTATAGAGGCTTTAAACCTGTTCTTTGGTCTACAGTAGAAAAAACTGCCTTAGCAGATGCTGAAGTTGAATATCAAGATCATAAATCAGATACAATTTACACAGCCTTCCCTGTAAAAAAATCAAATTTAAAAGATCTAGAAGGAACAGATGTTGTTATATGGACTACAACACCTTGGACAATACCAGCAAACAAAGCTTTAGCTTACAATGAAGCATTAGATTATCTAATTATTCAAATAGAAGATGATGGAGATTTTAAAAATAAAAAAATTGTAATTGCAGAAGCGCTATTAGATTCAGTCATCAAAGATTGTGATATTAAAAGCCACAATGAAATTAAAAAATTTAAAGGAAAGGAATTTAAAAATACAATTTGTAACCATCCATTTTTAGATCTTGGTTATAATTATGATATTCCAATGTTGGAAGCAAGGTTTGTTACAACAGAGCAAGGTACTGGTATTGTGCATTGTGCACCAAGCCATGGTCCTGATGATTTTAATCTTTGCTTAAACCATGGAATTAAAGCAATTGAAACAGTTGATGGTGATGGAAAATATACAAAAAATGTTTCTTTATTTGAAGGTATTCATATTTTTAAAGCCAATCCTATTGTTATTGAAAAACTAAAAGAACAAAAAAAATTGTTAACTAATGGGGAGTTGATCCATTCTTATCCCCACTCATGGAGGTCAAAAGCTCCTCTAGTTCATAGGGCAACTCCTCAATGGTTTATTTCAATGGAAAGCCATGGTCTTAGAAAAAAAGCATTAAAAGCTCTGGATGATACAAACTTCTACCCCAATAAAGGAAGAGAAAGAATAAAAGCAATGATTGAAACAAGACCTGACTGGTGTGTTTCAAGACAAAGAGTGTGGGGAGTTCCCTTGCCTATTTTTGTTCATAAAAAAACTAAAGAAATATTAGTAGATGATAGTGTAAATGAAAATATTGCAAGTATTTATGAAAAAGAAGGATCTGACTGTTGGTTTTCTGACAACTCACAAAGATTTTTGGGAGAAAAATATAAAGCAGAAGATTATGATAAAATAAGCGATATAGTTGAAGTTTGGTTTGATAGTGGCTGTACTCATGCCTTTGTTTTAGAAAAAAGGGAAGATCTTAAATGGCCCGCATCAATGTATTTAGAAGGATCAGATCAACATAGAGGTTGGTTTCACTCATCATTATTAGAATCGTGTGGGACTAGAGGTAGGGCGCCATATGAATCAATTTTATCACATGGTTTTGTTGTAGATGGAAAAGGTCTTAAAATGTCCAAGTCAATAGGAAATGTGATTGCGCCGGAAGACATACTAAAAAAATATGGCGCTGATATATTAAGAGTATGGGTAGCATCATCCAACTATGAGGAAGATTTAAGAATTGATAATTCAATAATTGAACAACACGCAGAATCTTATAGAAAAATTAGAAATACTTTTAGATATTTGCTTGGAAATCTTAACGATGAATTTAAGTCTATAGATTTAGAAAAACTAAACCTAAAAGAATTACCAGAACTTGAGCAATATATGTTGCATAAAGTTCATCATTTAAATGAAAATTTTAAAAGATATTTTAGTAATTATGATTTTCATAATCTTTATAAAGAATTATTAAATTTTTGTACTGTAGATTTATCAGCTTTCTATTTTGATATTAGAAAAGATTCACTATATTGTGATACAAAAAATTCAGATAAAAGAAAAAGCTGCATTACTGTATTAAATGTTATTCTTGAATCTTTGCTAAAATGGTTTGCACCTATTCTTTCATTTACAACAGAAGAAATTTATACACTAATTAATAAAAATAAAAAAAGTATACATTTAGAAAATTTTATTAAAATCCCAAAAAAATTTGAAAATAAAAAGATAAATGAAAAGTGGATTGAATTAAAAAAAATTAGGGATATTTGCAATATTAGTATTGAGGAAAAAAGAGCAAGTAAAGAAATTGGATCAAGCCTTGAAGCTAATATAATAATTAATTTAAATGAAAAAATATTTGAACTTACAAAAGAAGTAGACTTTTCAGAACTATGTATTACGTCTGACGCAAAAATTGAAAAAACAATTACAGATGAAACTAGAGTTACGACAGAAAAAGCAGAAGGAAACAAATGTCCAGTATGTTGGAAAATTAATAAAAATCCATGTAAGAGACATTCAACTTAAAACTAATGTTCAAGATAAATTTTAAAAAAACTTTGATAAATTCGATAATTATACTAATTATTTTTTTTGTAGATAGAATATCAAAAAACTACATCCTTAAAATTGCTGAGTTAGAAAACGCTGTAGATATTTATTTAACATCATACTTAAATCTATATTTAATTTGGAATAAAGGAATAGCTTTCGGATTACTTTCTTTTGATGACGGTGCTATCTATAATATAATAAGCTTAATAATTATTATCATAACTGCAGTAATTTTAGTTATGATTATAAAAGCCAAAGACTTTAAAAAATACTGCCTAATATTCATATTTGGAGGATCAATTGGCAATCTATTTGATAGAATTTACTATACAGCAGTTCCAGATTTTATTGATTTGCATGTAAATAACTATCATTGGTTTGTCTTTAATGTTGCGGATATATTTATTACAATAGGTGTGTTATGCCTTATTTATACAGAAATATTTTTTAATAATGAAAAAAATGAAAAATTTATTTAGAAACTCACTCTATTTATTCATAGCTTTAATTTCCTTAAATGCATGTCAAAATGTAAAGGATGGATTATCTGGAAAAAAAAAAACAAATTCAGATGAGTTTTTGGTACAAAAAAAAAACCCTTTAGTGTTACCACCAGATTACAACAAATTACCTGAACCCGAAACATTAGGAATAAAGAATAATGCAGATGAAGAAGATTTAGAAATTAACCTGGGCAAAAGTTTGGGCGCTATAAAAAAAACTACAAAAATTAAAACTACAAATGGTTCATTAGAAAAATCTATAATAGAAAAAATTAAAAACAATTAATGTTAACAAAAAATATTAATTTTTTAAATTTTCAGTATAAAAAAAATAATAAAAAAATTAAAAAAGATTTAAAAATTTTTATAAAGGAAAATACAGAAATATATAAATCTTTGAGCGAAGATTATAAAAATAATTATAATAAAAGAATTATTAAAAAATTAAAAAAATATTTTCACATAAGAATTATAGGAATGGGTGGATCAATTTTGGGTGCGGAGGCTATTTATGATTTTTTAAAAGATAAAATAAAAAAAAATTTCTATTTTGTTAATAATCTTAAAACAAAGATTAATTTTTCTATCAAAAAAAATTATCTTAATTTAATAATTTCTAAATCAGGAAATACGCTCGAAACTATATCAAATACAAATGTAATTATTAAAAAAAAAGATAAAAATGTTTTCATTACAGAAAACAAAGAAAGCTACTTATGGCTGCTTGCCAAAAAACTAAAAAGTGAAATTATACATCACAATAATTTTATAGGAGGAAGATACTCAGTACTATCTGAGGTTGGTATGCTACCTGCAGATTTAATGGGATTAGACACAAACAAATTTAAACAAATAAATAATTTAATTAAAAATAAAAATTTTATAAATTTATTAACTTCGAATGTAAGTAATATAATTTATTTTTTAAAACAAAAAAAATTTAATTCAATTGTTCTAAATTATGATGAACAGTCTGAAAACTTATTTAAATGGTATCAACAATTAGTTGCTGAGAGTTTAGGAAAGAAAAAAAAAGGACTTTTGCCAATGATTTCTTCTATGCCCAAAGACAATCATAGTCTTTTGCAGCTCTACCTAGATGGACCTAAAAATAATTTCTTTACATTTTTTTATGTAAAAGAGAAAAATTCTACTTCAATTATTAATAAAGAAATTCTTTCTTCTCATTCTTATTTAAAAAATAAAGATATAAATCAAATAATTTTTTCCCAGAAATTAGCAACAGAAAATATATTTCTTAAAAAGAACATACCATTTAGAAGTTTTGAAATTTCAAATAGAGATGAGAAAACTCTAGGTGAACTTTTTTGTTTTTTTATCTTAGAAACAATTCTTATAGGTAGAGCTTTAAAAATAAACCCATATGACCAACCTTCAGTAGAATTAATTAAAAAAGAAACAAAAAAAATTTTGATTTAATAAAAATATCCATAAATAATTTTTGAAATACCATAAGTTTTTTGTTCGATTAGACAAAAATTATCAGGAAATTCATCATTTTCTTTTTTGTGTCTATGAATAATAAATATACCCTCTTTTTTTAATATATTTGATTCAATTATTTTTTTTAATAATGTTTTTAAGCGCTTTTCTTTATAGGGTGGATCCATAAATATAATATCAAATTTTGTTTTTAAGCTATTAAAATCTAATTGATTAAAAATATCTTTTTCAATTATATTGGAGTTGTTCAGGTAGTTTAAATTAAGAATATTTTTTTTTAATATAGGCAATACTTCTTTATAGTTTTCCACAAAAGTAACAGTTGATGCCCCTCTTGATAAACACTCCAGTCCAAATGAACCTATGCCAGAAAATAAATCTAAAATATTAGATTTTTCCATGTTTATCTTAAATTTATTAGAATGTTTAATTATATTAAAGATTGATTCTTTAGTTAAATCCTTAAGAGGCCTTGTTGATTTATTTTTAGGTTGAAGAATCTTCTTACCCTTAAAGCTTCCAGATATTATTCTCATTCATTTATCACCTTATATCCAATATCTTTACGAAAAAAACCACCATCCCAATTTAATAATTTTATTAAACTAAATATTTTATTTCTACTTTTTTCAAAATTCTCAGATGTACAAACAAAATTTAATACACGACCACCATTTGCATATATTTTTTCCCCAATAATTTTTGTTCCTGCGTGATAACAGTACTCATCAGTATCGAGTTTAATTTCATTTAAATTATTAATTAATATTTCTTTTTTGAATTTATCTGGATATCCTTTTGAGCACAAAACAATACATAAGCTTTTTTTATTATGCCATTTTATTTCTGTTGTATTTAATTTTCCATCACAACAAGCCATAAGTATATCTATTAAATCTGAATCGAGCTTAGGTAAAATAGTTTGACATTCTGGATCACCCATACGAACATTATATTCAATTAAATAAGGCTCATCTTTAACAATCATTAAACCCACATATAAAAAACCTTTATATTTAGTTCCAATTTCTTCAAGACCCTTTATTGTAGGTTTTATTATTCTGTCTAATATTTTTTTTTCTAAGTCGTCATTAATTAATCTTGAGGGTGAGTATGCACCCATTCCACCAGTATTTTTTCCTTTATCCCCCTCTAGTACCCTTTTATGATCTTGAGCAGTTTGAAAATTTTTTATTGACTTCCCATCACTTATAACAAAGTAACTCATTTCCTCACCTTCAAGAAATTCTTCAATAAGTAAATTTTTGGCATTACCAAATTTACCGTTAAATATTTCTTCTACAGCAAGTTCTGCTTCATCTTTTTGATTACATATATAAACCCCTTTACCAGAAGCCAAACCATCAGCTTTTACAACTATTGGATAGTTGGTTTTCTTAATAAATTTTTTTGCTTCACTAATATCTTTAAAAATTCCAAATTTCGCAGTTGGAATTTTATATTTTTGACAAAGATTTTTTGTAAAAATTTTAGAACCTTCTAGTTGTGATGCAAGTTTATTAGGTCCAAATACTTTTATATTATATTCTTCTAAAAAATCTACAATACCATCTACCAAAGGTTTTTCTGGACCAACAACAATTAGGTCGATTTTATTTGATAATGTAAAATCTTTGATTTCATTAAAATCTTCTAAATTTAAATTAATGTTCTTTGCAATTTTTACTGTGCCGGCATTGCCTGGAAAACAGTATATCTCATCAATTTTTTTGGACTTACTTAAAGCATCACAAATGGCATGTTCACGCCCACCACTTCCTATTATTCCAACTTTCATGTAGTAATGTATAAACTAAAAATGAATAAAAAATTAGCCAAATTAAAATACTTACCAAATAATTTTGAAATTCTTGAAGAAGGAGATCATGTAATTTGTGCTTTATCTGGAAAAATTATAAAATTAGAAGAACTAAATTACTGGAATGTAGACCTGCAAGAGCCATATTATTCATATGAAGAGGCATCAAAAAAAAGAGAAAGCTACTAAGTTTTTTATTTCCAGCGGTTATGAGACCAAATCCATTGTTCAGGATTTTTTAAAATCATTTTTTCAAGTAAGTTATTTAGGCTTAGAGTTATAGACTCAATAGAATCATCCTTTGAGTATTCTATAGGCTCGTTGACTGTTAATTTAAAGTTAACATTTTTTACTCTTTCAATATAAATTGGAACTATCTTACAATTAAATTTTTTTACAAATTGAGCAGGAATAGTGGTTGTGAAAGCTGGATGATTAAATAAATTAGCTTTAATGCCTTGAGATACTCTTTGATCAATCATTAAAGCAACAGATAAACCTTTCTTAAAAAATGATAACATTTGTTTAGTTCCAGATATTCCTTTTTTTATTTGGTTTTTACAAATGTATTTTTTTCTTATTTTTTCCATTATTAAATTCAAAAATTTATTATTAAGAGGCCTGTAAATTGCTGCTAAATTTATACCTGATTTTTCTATATGCATGGCCATTAACTCAAAGTTATTAAAGTGCCCCGAAACAAATATTACAGGTTCATTATTTTCTTTTATTTTTTTTAGAATTTCTTGACCCTCTATTTGTAAATTATCCTTTAGATCAGAATTTCTAAAATCTTTTATAAAAACGTACTCTGATAAAATTCTTCCATAGTTGCCCCACATTTTATAAATGATTTTATTAATGTTGTTTTGATCTAGATTGGGAATTGCTTTAAGAATATTTGATTCTAATATTTTTTTTGATCTAAAAAATGGACCTAATAAAGATACAACTTTACTAGACATATTTGAAGCAAGCTTTAAACCCAAAATTTTAAATATTAAAAAAAAAATCATAATTATTAAGAATTGGATAAAATATTTAATTGAGTTCATATACTTGTCTTTAGGAAATAGATTAACTCATCTTCATTTTTAATTTTTAATTCCATTTTTATAAATTCAATATTTTCTTTTTTTGGAATATTACAATTTTCTAATCTTAAATAATCTTTTTCTGTTGTAATAATTTTTGCATTCATATCTTTAGCAATATCAATAATTTTTTTTATTTCTTTGTAATTATATTTCCAGTGATCTGGATAATCTATGAACTTAACTATATTAAAATTATTTTTAATAAGAGTTGTATAAAAATTTTCTGGAATGCCAATACCAGCAAAAGCAACATACTTATTTTTTTTATCTAGTTTATCTAAATTAACTAAAATATAAGTAGATTCAAATATTTTTATATTTTTATTTTGTTTTTTAATTTTTGATATAATTTCGTCTGAATTTTCATCATTGCCATTTAAAAGAACAGCATCATATTTTTTTAAACTAGAAATTTTTTCCCTGAGAGGCCCAGCTGGTATTAGCATTTCATTACCAATAAAATTTTTAATATTAAAACATACAAATCTTAAATCATAGTTTATCGAAGTGTCCTGTAAACCATCATCAAAAATAGCCACATCACTAATTTTATTTGCCCTAGTTAAAGAATCAATTCTTTTAGAATTTGATAATACATCTCCGTATTTTTTTAATAAACTGTACTCATCGTAACTATCTGTATAATTTTTTTTTATAAATACTGTTTTATATTTTAATTTGTTTAATATTTGACTTATTTTAATTGAAGATGGTGTTTTTCCAGTTCCTCCAACATAAATATTTCCAACACAAATAGTCTTGAGATTGTAGTCATCTCGATTTTGAATATGATTATTAGTTTTTTTTATTAATTCATTAAAAAAATTATTAATAATAATTGGAATAGTAAAGGGCAATAATAGTATGGAAAGTATATTGGGTTTTTTATAATCCCAAAATTTAGGTTTTTTAAGTTTCATTTTTTTTAACTAAAAAGTTTACTTCTTCTAGTGTTGAATTTAAAATTTTATCACCCAAATTTTTGATTTTAGTTTTTATTTTTTGAGAGTTAGCTTTGTTGTTAAATGATTTTTCAATTTTATTCATGATTTGATTTGAGTTAGTTACCTTATTGGAAACACCATATTTATTTAACATAGCATATATCTCTTGAAAATTTGAAATATTAGGTCCATGTAAAATTTTGCATCCATACTTTGCTGCTTCTAATGGATTTTGTCCACCATGTTTAATTAATGATCCTCCAAGAAAAACAGTCTTACAAACTTTGAAAAAAGATTTTGTTTTTCCATAAGCATTTACTAAATATATATCAGTATCATTATCAATTTTATCATTTGAGTCATGAATATAAGCTTTAAGATTTAAATTTTCTATTTCTTCAATAATTTTCTTGGTTCTGTCAATATGTCTTGGAATAATAATCGTTAATAAATTTTTATGTTTTTTTTTTAATTTTTTATGAGCAATAAAACAAAATTTTTCTTCAGTATTATGTGTGCTTGCTGCACACCATATTTTTTTTGTTTGAAAATATTTTTTTATATCTTTATTTAAAAAATCTTCTTTTTTTTCTGTTTGAGAAAATTTTAAATTACCAATATATCTAATATTTTTTGCACCAAGGGATTTAAGATATTTTTTTGATTGAAGAGTTGAAGAAAAACAAATATCAAATTTTTGAAAAATATTTTTTGCAGTTAAATTAAACATTTGCCATCTTTTATAAGATTTTTTTGTTATTCTTGCATTTAAAAGTACCAGTGAGATAGATCTTTTTTTAATATTAGTAATCATGTTCGGCCATATTTCTGAATCTATAAAAAATACAATTGAAGGCTTCCAATAATTCAAAAATTTGCTGGTATGAAGATTGGTATCTATGGGAAAAAATTGATGAACAGTTTTTTTTAATTTTAAATTAGATATAATTTTTGATGAGCTTAATGTATTTGAAGTTAATAAGATTTGACTTATATTCTTATTCTTTTCTAACTTTTCAATTAAAGGAATCACACTTAATATTTCTCCAACACTTGCACCATGGAACCATACAAGTTTCCCTTTATTTTTTTTTTTTGAAAAATAACAAAATTTTTCTTTAAATCTAATTGGATCTTCTTTCTTTTTAAAAAAACGAAATAAAATAATAATTGGAGATAAAAACAAAATTAAATTTATTGCTATCCTATAGATTAATAGCATTAGCTTTTTTTAATTTGTTTGTCATAGAAATTTTTATATATTTCAGAGTCTTTTAAAAGTTCCTCATGCTTTCCTTCTCCAATAATTTTTCCTGCCTGTACTACATAAATTTTATCTGAATTCAGAATTGTTGATAATCTATGAGCAATTACCACTGTAGTTCTATTTTTGGTCAAAAAATTAATTGCTTTTTGTATCTTATTTTCTGTCTCAGCATCTAAAGATGATGTTGCTTCATCTAATAAAATAATCTTGCTTTTTTTTAATATAGCTCTTGCAATAGATATCCTTTGTTTTTCTCCACCTGAAAGTCTTACCCCATTTTCTCCTATTCGTGTGTCATATTTATTTGGTAGTTTTTCAATAAATTCATTTGCAAAAGAGTATCTGGCAGCTTCTTCTATTTCCTCCTGTGAAGCATCTAAGTTCGCATAAGCTATATTATTTTTAATTGTATCATCAAACAAAGTTGTATCTTGACTTACAAGAGAAATATTTTTTCTCAAAGAAAAAATTTTTGATGAGTAGATTGATTGATTATCAATAGTTATGTCTCCTTCATTACAATTATAAAATCTCGGGATTAGATTTAAGATGGTAGATTTTCCAGCCCCACTGAGTCCAACTAGTGAAGTCATTTTACCACCTAAAATATCTAAATTTACACCTTTTAAGACTTCAGATTCTAAAGAATTGTATTTGAAGGTAACATTTTTAAATTTTATATCTGCATTTGATATTATAATATTGGCATCATTTTCATTGTCGCATATATCATCTTTTATATCGATTATAGGCAGAATTCTTCTAGCACCTGCGAGACCTTGACTGGTAGCAATATTTAGAGTGGCAAGAGACCTCACTGGTTGGTAAGCCAACATCATAGCAGCTAAAAAAGAAAAAAAATTATTCACCTCTAATTCATTGGACATAATAAGTTTAGCTGAAAAAAATATTAAACAAGCTATCATTATTCCTGTAAGCGATTCCATTATTGGTGATGTTCTAACAAATATAATTAAAATTTTTTTAGATTTTTGTTTCAACTCTTCAATAAACTTTACTGCTCTAATGTTTTCATAAGCCTCATTTTGAAATATTTTTATCATCTTGTGGTTTTTAAACATTTCCAATAAATAAGAATTTAGATTACCAGCTGTTTCCATTGCTTCTGTTGAAACTTTACCCATTCTTTTTCCTAGAGTTTTTGCAGCAAAAGAAGCCAGTGGTATCATTATCATTGCAATTAGTGAGAGTTTCCAATTTTGATAGAACATTACTGTTAGCAAACCAATTAAAGTTAGACTATCTTTGACTAGGTTTAACATTACAGTACTAATCAAGTTAGTTATTACAGTAACATCATGAGTTAAGTGTGTTATAAACTTACCAGAATGTTTACTATCAATTAATTGGGTATCAGCTTTAATTAATGACTTAAGCATATGTGACTGCAGATCTTTATTAACCTCTTGTGAGACACTTATCATTATTACTTTGGCTAAAAATAAAGATAAGCCTTTTACAGTAAATGCAATTATTATAAAGAGTGGTATTAGGTAAAGTAATGTTTGATCTTTTTCTATGAATAATTTGTTAATTGCGGGATCAAGCAAGTAAGCAACAGCAGAAGTACTTGCAGCCAATAAAACTGAAAAAAAAACGGAAAGTAATATTTTTTTTAAGTATTTTTTTGTGTAGTCATTATAAAGTCTTTTTAGAATAGAAATATTGTCCATAAATTTAGAGTTTACCAATTAAAATATTAATAAAAAGTATCAAACCAAAAGCATTATTACTTTTAAAAATGTTAAAACAACTTTTAGGGTTATTTGCCTGTAATTTTTTTATTTGATATACTGTTAAATGAAGAAAAGGAATTATTGAGAACATAAAAAATAGATAGTCAAACTTCATTAAAATACCAGTTATTAGAATACAAATAATAAACATTAAATAACATATAACTAAAAATTTATGTGGATTTTTTTTAAATTTAATTGAAGTTGATTTTAAACCAATGATTTCATCATCTTTTATATCCTGATATCCATAAATAGTGTCGTATCCAAGTGTCCAAAATATGGCTCCAAAATAGAGCATTATTGGAATGATATCTAGCTGATCCTTTATGCACACCCATCCTAAAATTAAACCATAATTAAAAGTGATGCCTAAAAATAATTGTGGCCAATAAGTATATCTTTTCATTAAAGGATAACTGAATGCTAAGGGCATAGAGCCTAGAGCCAACATAATAGTTAAAGTATTAAAGTTTAATAAAACTAATAATGCAAATAAGCATAAAAAAACCACATATATTAATCCAAGTTTGATTGATATTTTTCCTGATGCTACGGCCCTATTTTTGGTTCTCACAACTTTTTTGTCAAAGTCTTTATCTAAAATATCATTTACTATACAGCCAGCTGATCGCATTAAAACTGAACCTAAAAAAAATAAAATTAGATAAAAAAAGTAATTGTTTAGATTATTTGAAAAATCATAAGCAAGTGTTAATCCCCATGCACAGGGCCAAAATAAAAGCATAAAACCAATTGGTTTTTTTAATCTAATTAATTCAATGAATAGGTTTAATTGTTTCATAATAATTTACTTGTAAATAGCAAAGGCTAGTTTCATAATCAAATTGATTCGTATGAATATAGATTACACAGTAACAGCACTAATGTTTCCAGCAATACCCTTATTAATGAACATCTATAGTAATAGATTCCATTCACTAAGTAAGCTTATACGTCAACTACATGACGAACATGTGTATGAAAACCATATTCCACCAGAATGGAAAAAACAGTTAATAAATTTAAGTGGAAGAATTAATTTGTTAAAATGGACAATTATGTTTGCTGCATTTGGCTTATTGTTTAACTTGCTAACCGTTTTCGCTCTTTATTTAAATGAAATTTTTGTTGCAAGAATAATTTTTGGTTCTTGTTGTTTATCAATGATGGTTTCAATTTTAGTTTTCTTAAGAGAAATTCATGTATCAACAAATGCATTAAAATTGCACATGTCTGATATGGATGTTGATTTAGATTAACTAGGAATAATTACAGCAGGGCCAGTTAACAATCTTGCTTCTAGTTCTTCGTGAGCTTTCCTGACATCATTAAGAGAATATTTCTTAAAAATTTTAACTTTAAATTTTTCAGATAATACAGCAGCAAAAACTTTTTTTGCAGACTCAACTAATTCTTCTCTTGTCATTGTATAGTGAGCAATTGATGGACGAGTAAAAAACAAACCTTTAGCGTTAATATGTTTTTTAACATCAATGGTATTAACGTAGCCTGAAGCATTACCAAAAGCTACCATCATGCCTCTAATTTTTAACGTTTCAATTGATCCATCAAATGTTTTAATGCCAACTCCGTCATAGACAACATCAACTCCATTTTTACCAACAATTTTTTCTACCTCTTCAACAAAGTTTGTATCTGTATAATTTATTACATGATGACAGCCGTTTTTTTTAGCAATAGCTTCTTTTTCTTTAGAGCCTACTGTTCCAATAACTTCAGCTCCCAATGCATTAGCCCACTGACATAAAATTTGACCAACACCACCAGCTGCTGCATGGTATAAAACTTTATCACCTTTTTTAATTGGGTAAGCTCTGTGTAATAAGTATTCAGCAGTAATTCCTTTAAGCATAATACAAGATGCAATTTCATCTGAAATTCCTTCCGGAACTAAAACTAATTTTTCTTGAGGAAATAATTGTTTTTCAGAATAACTACCAATTGGCATTGAAGAATGAGCCACCCTGTCACCAACTTTAAATAGACCTACTTCAGAACCAACTTCTTCAATTATTCCACACGCCTCTAAACCAATCCCACTTGGAAGAGGAATAGGGTACAAACCTGTTCGATGATAAACATCAATATAGTTAAGACCAATTGATAAATTTTTTATAAGAACCTCTTTTGGAGCTGGTTTGCCGATTTCAATATCTTTAACCTCTAAAACCTCAGGACCACCGAATTTTTGAATTTGAATTGATTTCATTATTTTACAAATGTACCATTATGATAATCTTGCACCGCTTGCAAAATCTCTGCTTTAGTATTCATTACAAATGGACCACCCCTTGCAATAGGTTCACCAATCGGTTTACCAGATATTAATAAAAATTTAGCTTTGGTTAAGCTGGAAACTTTTAACTTTTCACCTCTAGTTAAGATAATTAATGTAGAGTTTTTAGCTTGGTCATGATCTTGATCTCCAACCTTAATCTCTCCATCAATTAAGTAAATTAGAGAATTATGTGTTGAAGGAAGGTCAAAATTAAACTCTTTACCTTTTTCAATCTCTACATCAAAATAGACAGGCTCAACATTATGGCCTTTAACAGGTCCTTCTGCATTTTTAAATTTCCCAGCAATTACTTTAATCGTCTTATCACTATCTTTATGAGTGCTCATTTTATCTGCATCAATATAAATGTATTCAGGTTTATTCATTTTAAATTTAGCAGGCATATTTACCCACAATTGAAAACCATGCAGTTTACCTTCTGTCATTGTAGGCATTTCAGAATGAATTATTCCTCCACCAGTTTTCATCCACTGAACATCTCCTGAAGACATTCTACCTTTAGCACCAGTGCTATCTTCATGTTCAAATTCACCACTTAACATATAAGTAACTGTTTCAATTCCTCTGTGAGGATGGGGAGGGAAGCCTCCAATATAATCATCTTTATTCTCAGAACCAAACTCATCTAACATTAAAAAAGGGTCATGATAATCAATAAGATGAGTACCAATACTTCTCTTTAATTTAACACCAGCACCATCTGATGCTGCAACGGGTTCTATTATTTTTTCTACTTCGACTTTGCTCATATTTATGTTCGATTACCTTTAATTAGAAAGTAAATTCCACCAATTAAAAGAAATATTTGTTCACTGGTAAATAGTTTTGTTGTGAAGAACCAGTCTTTGTGAGCAAAGATGAGTATAGTGATCATTAAGATTGTTATGTTAAGTCCTGATAGCCTTGTGAGTATATTTCCAAAAGGATTTTTAATAAAACCACTTATTATTAATACCAATCCTGTCAACAGCTCAGACAAAGCAACCGTTGATGCTAACATAGGTGACAGACCAAAATATTCAATTAACCCCTGAGGAGGTAATGGAAATTTTTTTGCACCATGAATGATAAAAGCAACACCAATTCCAAACCTAAAAATTAAAGAAGCTAGTGTATCAATATTTAAAAAAAAACTGTTAATTTTATTATTTAAATTCTGCATTTTGTCCTTTGCTATTTATTATGTGATCCATCACAAAATGGCTGATTGTTAGTTTGCTTGCAAGCACAAAAAAACATTTTTTTAGTTTCTTCAGCCTTGTATGCCAGCGGTGTAAATTCTGTACCTTTATGTGATCCATCACAAAAAGGTTGTTTTGCACTTTTTCCACACGAACACCAATAATAAGATTTATCTTTTTCAACTTCAACAGCGATGGCACTATCGCCTGCTCTTTGTCCTTTAGTCATATTTACCCTTTCAATTTATTTGACATGTACTTAATGCTTTGTTAACTATAATGCAATAACTCATAATAATCATACCAGTATACAAAAACATACCATGAAAAACTTAATAGATTGTCCAGCAGAAAGAGCAGTTTACTTTCTTGGAGGTAAATGGAAAATTAGAATTTTGTTTGGCTTACTACAAAGAAAAAAAATGAGATTTGGTGAGTTTAAAAAAGTATTGAAAACCATTACACAACAAATGCTATCTAAACAGCTTAAAGAGTTAGAGGCTGATGGAATAGTTAATAGAAAAGTCATTCAAATAATGCCACCAAATGTTGAGTATTCACTTACAGAATTTGGTCTTTCAGTTATGCCTATCTTAAAGTCTTTTTCAGAATGGAATAAAAGAAATACACGTACAATTTCAGTAAAATTAAATAAGAATTTTGAAGAAAACAGAATTAGATAATATCAAGTAACTGCTTTAAGTTTTTAACTTCTGCTGTAGGTTTATAATCAAGGTTATCAAAAATATTATTATTTCTATTAACCCAAATAGCACTGTAACCGTAATTTCCACCACCAGACACATCCCAAGTGTTTGCACTTAAAAATGCAACTTCTTCTTTCTGTATCTTATATTTTTTGATTGGGATGTCGTAAACTTTTGAATTTGGTTTATAAATTTGAACTTCTTCAATTGAAAAAATATTATCAAATAGATTATTTAATTTATTACTCTTAACTAATTCATTAAGAAGAGCAGGCGTTCCATTTGAGAGAATACCTAGTTTATAATTTTTCTCTTTAAGGCTTTTTAAAACTTCTGGTACCTCTGAAAAAGTAGAAAGTATTTTATAGAGGTCTAATAATTCATTTCTCATTGAAGGATCTATATTAAAAGCCTTCATTGATTTATCTAAACTATCTTCAGTGACTTGCCAAAAGTCTTTATGTCTATTCATTAAACTTCTAAGCCAAGTATATTCTAGTTGAGTGGTTCGCCAATAATTTGCAAAACCTTCCCACTTATCACCAATTTTATCTTTACATTTCTCAGCTGCAGAATTGACATCAAATAAAGTTCCATATGCATCAAAAATTATTGCTTTAATATTTTTCATAAATTAACTTAACAATTATGAGTAATATTAGATTATTTTTTAAAGAAAGTTTATCACTTAATTTAACTGCTAAACTTGATAAATCACAATCTCATTATGTAAATAAAGTAATGAGAATTAAAGTGAATGAGGTTTTTTCTTTGTTTAATAGTAGTGGTGAATGGGAAGCAAAAATTTTTAACATATCAAAAAGTATAGTTGAATTTAATATTACAAAACAATTAAGACAGAAGGAAATAACTAAAGAATTGTGGCTAGCTTTTTCACCCATTAAATCAAGTTATTTTAACTTCATGATTCAAAAAGCAACTGAGTTAGGGATAACTAAATTTTTACCTATAATTTTTGATAGAACAATAGTTAGAAAAATTAACAAAGAAAGATTAGAAAAAGTAATCATAGAAGCTGCTGAACAATCTAATCGGATTAATGTCCCATCCATTGAAGAGTCACAATCTTTAAAGGATTTTTTAAGAAATGATAAAATAGATTTAATATTTACTGATTTGAATTCTAAAAATAAGAAATTAGATTTAAAAAAATTAACAGAGAATCCAACTTGTATAATCACTGGACCAGAAGGTGATTTTTCTGAAGCTGAGAGGAAACTAATCTTTTCTTTTAAAGGTGTACAGCCTATTAAGATTAATGAAAATATTTTAAGGTCAGAAACAGCTGTAATTTCTGCAATATCTATAATTAATTACTGCTTAGATTTATAAGTATTTTTTAATTACTTTTAAAATACTATCTAAATTTTCATGATGACTAATACGATCAATATATTTTCCATTATTAAGTAAAAGTACCGAAGAACTGTGATTAATTAAGTAGCTACCATCTTCGTTAAAAATTTTTTCACTTAATGCACCCCAAGATCTTGAAAGTAAAAATATTTTTTCAGGATCTCCTGTAATTCCATAAATTTTATTTTCAAATGAATTTAAGTAATTCTTAATTACTTCAGGACTATCCCTATTAGGATCAATGCTTACAAAAAAAACTTTTAATTTTTTATTTTCAGCTGCATTTAATTTTTTCATAACCTGATCTAGATTTGCTAGAGTTAATGGACATACATCGGGACAATTCGTAAAACCAAAAAAAACTGCAGTTAGAGGTCCTTGAAAAGATTTTTCAGTTATTGAATCACCATTGACATCTTTTAATATAAATGAAGAGCCCACATAGGATGCGACAATATCCTCTTTTTTTTCTTGTATCGATAGTATTACTGGTAGCAAAATAAATATAAAAAGAACTAAGCAGCCTCCTAATACAGTAATTGATGTCTTTAATTTCATAATTTAATCATTATATATATTACACAAAATAATTATGTCTAAATTTATTAAGAAACTTTTTGGCGCACTCTCTGATAAACCCTGGGATAAAGAGCAGATGGCAATTGATAATTATCATGAAGGTAAAACATTTGATATTTCTCACCAAACATCAGCGGTTATAGTAATTTTTGGAGTAAGCACTGTATTATTTAGTCTGATTGTTACAGGTTATCTTTATAGCATTCCCACAACTCAAGACACACAATATTTGTTAACACCCAATTTATTATGGGTGAATACTCTAATTTTACTATCAGTAACATATTTTTTTAATAGAGTTACTAAAGATTTAAAAAACAATATTGTAGAAAGAGTTAAAACTAATTTAATTATAATTGGATTTTTAAGCTATGCATTTCTATTTGGACAATTATTTTTTTGGCTTCAATTAATGAAAAGTGGAAACTATGTTTCTACAAATAATTATTTTTCATCTTTTTATATGTTCACTGCACTTCATGGACTTCATTTGTTGGGAGGATTATTTTTTTGGGGAATAGTTTTCTCTAAAGTTCGTAAAGTTGAAAAAACAAAAATTATAAACCAAAAAAAAAGTATAGAAGCTTTATCTCTCTATTGGACTTTTTTGCTAATAGTATGGTTTGTATTTTTCTTAATTATGTATGTTTTTAATGATGCTGTTATCGAGTTTTGTCGATCATTACTTGGTTAGGTATTTTAAAGAAACAACATTAAAACAGCACCAACAACGATTATAAAAAGTAACAAAATATTTATAGACTTTAAATATTTTTTTATTTCTGGACTTTTTTCTTTTTTTGAAAAAGATCCTGCGCCAAGAGATATTACAATAAAAAAAAGAAATACTAATACAAGTATAACTATAAAAATTCCAAACTTTCCAAGCATAATGAGACGATTATATAGCCTTAATAAAGGATTTATTAAGACATTTTGTCTCTAGATTATATGCCTATTTCTTCTATAACATGCAGAATATGCATGCAGGTTTTATTTTTTTAGCAGTAATTGTTGGTTCAGTATTGTTCCATATATTTACTCCATGGTGGTGGACAGATATAGCTTCAAATTGGGGTGCGATGGACGACACAATTAATTTAACTTTTTGGATTGGTGGAGGTGTATTCATCTTAGTCTGCCTATTTATGGTATACTGTGTTTTTAAATTTTCTTATAAAGAAGGTCGTAAAGTTGAATATAAACCTGAAGATCATAAATTAGAAAAAATTTTAACTGTTTTAACCACGGTGGGAGTAATTGCTCTTTTAGCACCAGGATTAATAGTTTATAATAATTATATCAACGTTCCAAAAAATGCACTGGAAGTTGAAGTAAATGCTTGGCAATGGGGATGGCAATATAGGTTGCCAGGAGAAGATGGAAAATTAGGTACTGCGCAAGTTGCAAAAATTACCGATGATAATCCATTTGGAATAAATTTAGATGACCCATATGGAAAAGATGACATCTTGATACAAAGTGATGAGCTTCATTTAAAAACAGACAGACCTGTTAAAATTTTATTAAGATCGCTAGATGTTTTGCATAATTTTTATGTTCCACAATTTAGATCAAAAATGGATGCTATTCCTGGGATAATTACTTATTACTGGTTTGAACCAAATAAAGTAGGAGAGTACGAAGTTTTATGTGCAGAATACTGTGGAGTAGGACATTATGCTATGAGAGCAATAGTTATAGTTGATAGTGAAGAAAGTTATGAAAATTGGATTAATGAACAAGAGACTTTTTCAAGTTTAATAGCTAAACAGAATAATGACAAATTAAAGAAGACAAGAATTGCAAAAAAAGATAATTAAAATAATATAAGGATAATATGTCAGACGAATATAACCAAAATAATACTCCTCTTGAAGCACAATCTTCAGAGACAATGTCAGGCTCTTCTAGTTCGAAAACAGATATTGACTATGTAAGACCAGCAGAACTTTCAGAGCAAGATCTTTACCATGGTAAAAGCTTTATTACTAAGTGGATTTTTTGTCAGGATGCAAAAGTTATTGGAGTTCAATATTTTCTTACTGCAGTATTTACAGGAATTGTTGGTTTAGTGCTTTCATGGTTAATGCGTTTACAATTAGGTTTTCCAGAGCTAGTTCCGTTTATTACAGCTGAACATTATTATCAGTTTGTAACTATGCATGGAATGATAATGGTTGTTTATTTTTTAACAGCTCTATTTTTGGGAGGTTTTGGAAATTATTTAATTCCTTTAATGGTTGGTTCAAGAGATATGATTTTCCCATATGTGAACATGGTCAGTTATTGGATGTTTTTTATTGCAGTTTGTGTGCTTATGGCTAGCTTTTTTGTTCCAGGCGGACCAACTGGTGCGGGTTGGACACTTTATCCACCACAGGCAATTCTACCAGGAAGTCCTGGTTCAGGAATGGGGATTATTTTAATGCTTACTTCTTTATCTTTATTTGTAATTGGATTCACTATGGGTGGATTAAACTATTTAGTTACAATTTTACAAGCTCGTACTAGAGGTATGACATTAATGAGAATGCCACTAACTATTTGGGGTATTTTTACAGCAACTGCTTTAGCTATGCTAGCTTTTCCAGCTTTATTGGTTAGTTGCATAATGATGACTTTAGATAAAGTTTTAGAAACTAGTTTTTTTATGCCAGCAATAATTCAAGCAGGAGAAGTATTGGATTATGGCGGAGGAAGCCCAGTTCTTTTTCAACATTTATTTTGGTTTTTTGGTCATCCTGAAGTTTACATTGTGGCCCTTCCTGCTTTTGGAATAGTTTCAGATTTAATATCAGTACACGCAAGAAAAAATATTTTTGGATACCGGATGATGGTTTGGGCCATCGTTGGTATTGGTGGTTTAAGTTTCTTTGTTTGGGCTCACCACATGTATGTTAGTGGAATGAATCCTTGGTTTGGGTTTTTCTTTGCAACAACCACTCTTATTATTGCGGTACCAACGGCTTTGAAAGTTTATAACTGGATAATAACACTTTTTAGAGCCAATATAAGAATGAATACTGTGATGCTTTTTTGTTTAGGTTTTATTGTAACCTTTGTAAATGGAGGAATTACTGGTATTTTTTTAGGCAATGTAGCAGTAGACATTCCATTATCTGATACTTATTTTGTAATTGCTCACTTTCATATGGTTATGGGTATAGCACCACTTATGGTAATTATGGGAGCGGTTTATCATTGGTTTCCTCTAGTTACAGGAAGAATGTTAAGTGAAAAATTAGGTAAGTGGCATTTTTGGATTACTTTTTTAGGCGCTTACTCAATTTATTTTCCAATGCATTATTTAGGTTTTATTGGAGTACCAAGAAGATATTTTGAAATGTACGACAGCCCTTATATGGCTTCAGCTGTGGGGATGAATGAATTTATAACTGTAGCAGCTTTAATTGTTGGTGCTGCGCAATTTATTTTCATTTATAATATTATAACAAGCTTAAGAATTGGAAAACCTGCAGGAAAAAATCCTTGGAAAGCAAATTCTTTAGAGTGGTTAACTTCAGAAGTGCCACCAGTTCATGGAAACTTTGGTGAGAAATTACCTGTTGTTCATAGATGGCCTTATGACTTTAATGTTCCAGGGTCAAAAGAAGATTATATACCGCAAACAACCCCTCCAAGCGAAGTTATAGGTGCTGAGGTTGAAAAAACTTAATTTAGTTAGATGTCAGATAATACATTAAATAATTTGCCAGGAGGTTACAAGGGAATGGCCCATGATATGGGTTCAGACCAAACTGCATTTAAAGGTGTCCAGTGGGGTAAATTTATGATGTGGATTTTTTTACTAAGTGATACTTTCATATTTAGCTGTTTTTTAATTTCATACATGAAAGGAAGATCTTCTACTGTAGTAGATTGGCCAAATACAAGTGAAGTTTTTTCATTACATGTAGGCTCAGTACCCGTTCCCTTGTTGTTAATTGCTATTATGACATTTGTTTTGATTACTAGCAGTGGAACTATGGCTCTAGCTGTTAAATTTGGTTATGAAAAAAATAGAAAAATGTGTGCATGGCTAGTATTAGCCACAGCAATAGGTGGACTTACTTTTGTTGGAATGCAAATGTTTGAATGGTCAAAACTAATACATGAGGGTGTGAGACCTTGGTCAAATCCATTTGGAGCTAAACAGTTCGGTTCCTTTTTCTTTATGATTACAGGGTTTCATGGAGTTCATGTTTCAATTGGAGTGATTTTTTTATTTATTTTTGCAAGAAAGACTTTTCGAGGAGATTTTGATACTGGTAAAAGAGGTTTTTTTACTTCACAGAAATCAGATTATGTAGCAATAGAGATTTTAGGTCTTTACTGGCATTTTGTTGACCTGGTTTGGGTGTTTATATTTGCTTTTTTTTATTTATGGTAAACTAAGATTATGGATGAGACACAAAACAAAGAACAGAGCGCGTCTACACACAAGATAGGAATCTATCTTTGGATTTGGGGACTATTATTTGTTTTAAGTTTTTTTTCATACATGGTTGATTGGTTTGCATTCCAAGGTTTACTGAGATGGGGTTTAATTTTATTTTTTATGTTTCTTAAGGCTGGCTTAATAATGGCTTTTTTTATGCATTTATTTTGGGAGCGCTATGCATTAGTCAATGTTTTGTTATGGCCAATGACAGCAATAGCGTGCTTTATTGTACTCATGGCGGCAGAAGCGGAATATACAGTTTTTACTAGAGCACTTTACTTTTTTATAGGAGGATAACTTAATGGACGGATATACAGTACTTTATGGAGCTTTAATATTTTTTGGTTTTTTTATTTATGCGACCTGGTTTGGAACTACTATAAAAATTGAAAGTCAAAAAGAAGAAGGGTCTAAAATAAAAATTAATCCTTACGATAATTTACCAGCACATAGAAAATTTATTGATAAAAAAAATAAACAAGTTGGAATTTTTGATTTAGGTAATCACATTCTTATTATTGGGATGGTACTGTTAGTTATTTTCGTTTCAATGAATGCAGGTTAATTTTGTCTAGTACATTAAGAAAAAGAAACGCACAAATAGATTTGCCTAGGTATATTCAATCCCTATATCTACTCATGAAACCGAGAGTGATGTCTCTTGTTATATTCACATGTGCAGTTGGCTTTTTAACTTCAAATTCAAATACAAGTATTTCAGACGCAATGACCGGTATAGCTTTTGTTGCTTTAGGAGCGGGTGCTGCAGGGTGTTTAAATATGTGGTACGAGTCCGATTTAGATGCATTAATGACAAGAACATGCTTAAGACCAATTCCAACTGGAAAAATCAATAGAAAACAAGCTCTTATTTTTGGAATATTACTATCAACCATTTCAGTTGTAGCTTTAAATTATTTTTCAAATTTTTTGTCCGCATCTTTATTGTTATTCACAATTTTTTTTTATTTATTTATCTACACAATTTGGTTAAAAAAAAAAACACCACAAAACATTGTTATAGGGGGAGCTGCCGGAGCATTACCACCTGTTATAGGATGGACTATAGCAACTAATACAATTAGTTTAGAGCCATTAACTTTATTTTTAATAATTTTTTTTTGGACACCATCTCACTTTTGGGCATTGAGTTTATATAAAGCTGATGATTACAAAAAAGCAAAAATACCAATGCTCCCCTTAACGGATGGTATTGAAAAAACTAAAGTATATATTTTTATTTACTCTTTAATAATGTTGCCAGTTATTATTTTTCCATATTTGATTAATTTTTCAGGTTTAGTATATTTGGTACCAGCATTAATTCTTACAATTTATTATAATATTATTTGCTATAATCTATTCAAATATAAGAAAAATAAATTTGACTTAAAGCAAGCTAAAAAAGTCTTTGGTTACTCAATTTTATATTTATTTTTAATTTTTGTATTATTTTTAATTGATAATTTAATTTAGATATTGCGACTAAAAAAAATTGCGATAGAATATTTAAAAAATCATAGATGAAATATATAAGCACAAGAGATAACTCAAAAGAGTACAGCTTTGAGCAAGTTTTTATCAAAGGGCTAGCTGATGACGGCGGTCTATTTGTTCCAAAATCTCTTAAAAAATTCACAAATGAAGAATTGAATTCATTGAGTAAATTGAGCTATCAAGACCTTGCAAAAAAAATCATATATCTTTTTGTTGGAGACTTTATGTCTGAAAGTGAATTGTCAGAAATAATCAAGAAATCATATTCAGTTTTTAGAAAAGATAATACGGTCAACTTAATCAAAATTGGAGATACCAATGTTTTAGAGTTGTTTCATGGTCCAACACTAGCGTTTAAAGATATAGCAATGCAATTATTGGGAAATTTTTATGAATATTACCTTAGTAAAAATAACAAAAGTATAAATGTTATTGTTGCAACCTCAGGAGACACAGGTGCTGCAGCCATAGACGCTATTAAGGGAAAGAAAAATATGAATATATTTGTTCTGCATCCACATAATAAAGTTTCAATTGTACAAAGAAAACTAATGTCGACTGTTAAATACAAAAATGTTTTTAATATAGCAATAGAAGGTAATTTTGATGATTGTCAGAATTTAGTTAAGTCTATGTTTTCAGATAAAGAATTTTCAAAGTCAATTAATATGTCGGGTGTTAATTCAATAAATTGGGGAAGAATTATTGCTCAAGCCGTATACTATTTTTACGCTTATTTTTTATTAAAAAGTGAAAAACTAATAAATTTTTCTGTACCTACTGGAAATTTTGGGGATGTCTACGCTGGCTATTTATCAAAAAAAATGGGCCTTCCAATAAATAAACTTATCGTTGCAACAAATCAAAATGACATTCTTCATAGAGCAATATCTATTGGAAAGTATGAAGCAGAACCTGTATTTGAAACAATATCACCAAGCATGGATATTCAAATCGCAAGTAACTTTGAAAGGTTAATTTATGACCTAAACAATCATGACGATATTGAAACTAAAAATGTAATGATAGAAATTAAAGAAAAAGGAAAATATATTATTCCAAAAAAAAAACTTGATAAAATTAAAAAAGATTTTTTATCGACAAGTATGAATGAGAATGAAGTTTTGAATGTTATTAAAGAAATTTATGAAAAATATGAAATTATATTGGACCCTCATAGTGCAATAGGATTTGGTGCTCTAAAAAAAATTAATATAGATGGAAACAATATTGTTTTGGCAACCGCTCATCCCTGTAAGTTTCCAGATGCAATTAATAGATCCATCAATATTAAACCAAGTCTTCCTAAAGAATTAATGCATGTCATGAATGAAAAAGAAAATTATGATATAATTGCCAATAACTTAAATAAAATAAAACAATATATTAAGGAAAAAATATGATGAAATTAAAAGAAAATGATAATATTCCAAATTCTGAAGTTTTTATTATGGAGAGTGGAAACCCAGTTAAAAAACAAACTGCAGGATTTTTTAAAGATAAAAAAGCTATTTTATTTGGTTTACCAGGAGCCTTTACATCTGTTTGTTCTGCTAAACATTTGCCAGGTTATTTAGAAAATTATGAAAAATACAAAACAAAAGGGATTGATTATATTGTATGTATATCTGTGAATGACCCATTTGTAATGGACGCGTGGGGTAAAAACCATGGTGTTGGAGATAAAATTGTAATGATGGCTGATCCATTTTTAAATTTTACAAAGTTGATAGGAGCAGATGTTGATAAGAGTGCAAGAGGCTTAGGTATTAGATCAAACAGATATACAATGTTCATAGACAATCTTAAAGTTATTATATTACAAGAAGAAGAAGATGCAGGTGCCTGTGAAATATCAGCGGCACAAAATTTTTTGAATTTAGTTTGAAGCAGCAGCTTGTTTAGCTAGTAGATCAACCTCTTCATTTAAGACATTTCCAGCATGTGCTTTAACCCATATCCATTTGACTTCAAAAGATTTAGTTAATTCATATAGCTCAATCCATAAATCTTTATTTTTGACAGGTTCTTTTTTTGAAGTTAGCCAATTATTTATTATCCATTTATTTATCCAATCAGTGATACCCAATCTAACATATTGTGAATCTGTATAAATTTCAATTTGTTGATTTTTTTCAACTTCTTGAAGTGCTTTAATGGGAGCCATTAATTCCATTTTATTGTTAGTTGTATCCTTTACGCTTCCACTAATTTTTTTTACTTCACCATTAACATTTATAATTGCAGCCCATCCTCCATTACCTGGATTATTTAGACAAGAACCATCTGTATAAATCTTTATCATTAATTATAATAATCTTTGTAGCTATTAAGATTGTTGTGAATAATTAACTTTTGCAAATATTCTTTAGGATCTTTTATTTTTATTAATGCTGTTTTAGGTGTATTAAAATAGTCATAAATTCTAGTTAAAAGATATCTCAATGCAGCTCCTCTACATAGTACATTTAATGAATACTTTTCTTTTTTTGAAAGAATCCTCACACTTTCATAACCATTGATTAAGTTTTTAATTTTTTGATTATTCATTACAAATTTTTGTTTTTTTTTATCAAAACATAACGCATTTATACAAATTGCTATTTCATACATTAAGTAATCATTACTTGAAAAATAAAAGTCAATAAATCCAGAGAATTTATTTTTGTCAAAAAAGATATTATCTACAAATAAATCACCATGAATAATTCCTGTAGGTAGGTTTTTTGGCCATTTTTTTTTTATATCCTTTAAATTTAAATTTAGAACAGATTTAAGATCAAGAGATTTCTTTATAAATTTAAATTTAATAGATCTTAATAAACCATCTAACTTTTTAACAGACATAGAATTTTTTCTATATAATCCAATTTTACTTGTGGCCTTATGAAATTTTGCAATATTTTTTCCAATATCAAAGCAGTTTTTATAATTAAGGTGTGCCTTATCTTTTCCTTTTAAAAAAGTTACAATACAAGCTGATTTATGTTTAATTGTACTTAAATATTTTCCTTTTTTATTTTTTAAGGGTTTTGGACACATTATTTTTTTTTGATTTAGTTTATCCATTAAATTCATAAAGAAAGGTAAATCTTTTTTTTGAACTCTTTTTTCAAAAATTGTTAGGATAAATTTTTTTTTGTTAGTTTTTAAAAAATAATTTGTATTTTCGATTCCTTTTTTAATACCTTCAAATTTGATTACTTTATCAATTTGATAGTTGTTACTTAACAAAAGAATATCTTTATTAGTTAGTGTTGTGTATACAGCCATCTAATTTAGTTTTCCAGGGACTTTAAAAACAATATTTTCTTTTATAATTTCAACTTCTTCAATTACAATTTTAAATTCATTTTTGAGTTTGTTTATAAAATTTTCTACCAAAACTTCAGGTGCAGATGCACCAGATGAAATACCAATTGTATTACAACTTTGTAGTTTTTTGAAAGGAATCTTGCTATCTGAATGTATTAACTGTGCTTGAGGACAGCCTGATTTTTTAGCTACCTCAACTAAACGTACAGAATTAGAGGAATTTTTACTACCCAAAATAAAAAACATATCACACAGTTTTGCAATATTTTTAACAGCTGATTGACGATTGGTAGTGGCATAACAAATATCTTCTTTAAATGGCTCTTTAATTTCTGGAAATTTTTTTTTAAGAGCATCTATAATACCTTTAGTATCATCAACGGAAAGAGTTGTTTGAGTAACATAGGCAACCTTTTTGTTTTGATCGAGTCTGTAACTTTCGACATCATGTTCATTTTGAATCAAATCTATAGTACCATCTGGTAGTTGCCCCATAGTGCCAACTACTTCAGGATGTTTATTGTGACCAATGAGAATAATATGGTAACCAGCTTTGTTCAGGTTTTCAGCCTCTCTATGAACCTTTGATACAAGAGGGCACGTAGCGTCTATATAATTCATTTTATAGCTCTTTGCTTCAATAGGCACAGTTTTTGGTACCCCATGGGCAGAAAAAATTACTGGTCTACTTTTATCTTTAACCTCGCTAAGTTCATCTACAAAAATTGCACCCAAAACTTTTAAGCTATCAACTACATGCTTGTTATGAACAATTTCGTGGCGCACATAAACTGGTGCACCATATTTTTTAAGACTGAGTTTTACTATCTCTATAGCTCTATCAACACCAGCGCAAAAACCACGAGGAGCAGAAAGTAATATTTTAATTTCTTTATTTTTCATTTTTTTCCAAAAGATATTCAAGCAATATATGAGGAAAGGTTAAAGACGCCAAACCAATAAATATAACTTTTAATATTGCATCATTTAATTGATAAAAATTAGATAGGAAATATAAGCTTATAACATATAAAATAGCAGTTAAAACTGTAAGTGGCATAGCTTTTTTAATAAAAGTCATAGTACCAATTTTCAAACTATTTTCATCAAGTTCTGTTATCAACGAAATTGAATGTCGGAATGAATGTAGGAAGCAAAAGTATACTGTAAAGGCAATTAGTGGAGTTAAAAAATAATTCAGAACAATAATAGAAAAAAAATCCAAAAATATCAAAATATTTATAAATTTAAAATCTTTTAGAAAGTAATAAATATTAGAAAGCAAAGAAATAGATAAAGCAAAAAGTAATATACCGTTATCTTCAACAAAGTTTAAGAATAAATAAAACTTTTCATTTTCTATTAAAAGTAATTTAAAAATATTAATTGTTTCAACAAAGTGAAACATTAATGGTGCAACGATTATTAGAGAACCTTTTAAGAAATAAAGAATTAGACTGGATACATTTTTATTATTTATCAAAAATTCAGTATCTTCTTTGCCAAAATGATATGAGGCAACAACTAAAAATAAAATAAGAGACACAGTTGGAAAAAATAACCAAAATATAATAATGCCAATCCCAATAAGAGAATATATTAAATAAAAAAAGTAAATTTTTTTTATATTATATAACTGGCTAAGCTTTTTACCTTTTTGATTATCTAGTGCACCATGTGAAATTCCAATTGAAAGAATAAAAAATAAACACACCACTGGAGAGATGATTAAGTTTTCAAATCGATTAAAAATCAAGGCAATAAAACATGAAAAAATAAAAAAAATAATTGAATGATAGAAATTAATTTTATTTATCAGACTATGCATTTTATTTTAAAAGGGCTTTAATAAATAACCATTTTTTAGCTGTTTTAAGAATTATTAATAAATCTTGAAAAATATTACTCTTATTA
>Ga0209091_10000583_pt1 | contig 34462 bp, 27 predicted proteins | sample ArcticOcean_MG_C_6_FD_187438 | JGI IMG/M metagenome (GOLD analysis project Ga0209091, IMG submission 187438) | Marine microbial communities from western Arctic Ocean - ArcticOcean_MG_CB8_128 (SPAdes) (version 2) | ecosystem: Environmental > Aquatic > Marine > Oceanic | place: Arctic Ocean...
TTCGAAAATAAAAAATTTATGAAATGGTTATTAAAATATGACTAATTATAATTTAGACACAACATCAGTGCCAACGCTGTCGAATGGTAAGCCGCAACAAGCTATTATATTATGTCATGGTTATGGCGGGGATGGAAAAGATATAAGTTCTCTTGCTATCAATTGGCAAAGATTCTTACCAGATGCTATTTTTTTATGTCCCAATGCCCCTGAAGTTTGCGATATTAATCCAGCTGGATATCAATGGTTTGATTTATCAAATGAAAACGAGGAAATAATACTAGAAAAATCATTAATGGCAGAAGAAAAATTAAGTTTGTTCATAGATCAAGCGTTAGATAGTTTACAATTAGAGCCAAATAATCTGGCCCTAGTAGGTTTTAGTCAAGGCTGTATGATAAGTATACAGGCAGGACTAAAAAAAAATAAAAAAATAAATAGTTTAATTGGTTATTCTGGTAAGATAATTAATAAAAAACACTTAAAAGATAATATAAAATCTCACCCAAAGATATATTTGATGCATGGAGAAAATGATACGATTGTCTCGCCAATACATCTATTAGAAGCTAAAGAATATCTATTTAATCAAGGAATTAAAATTAAAACTAAATTTTTTAAAAATTGTGAGCACAGGATACCTGCGGAAGGTTCAAGTCTCGGTCTAGCTTTTCTAAGAAAAAATCTTTTATAACTTAAATTTTTTTAATAAAACTATTTCTTGAAAAACTTATCTTAATCCGTTAACTTATTTGTATGATTATACCAGCAACTGAAAAAGTTCCTTTGGAAAAATGTCCCGCATTAGTATTAAATGCAGATTTTAGACCTTTGAGTTATTATCCTCTTTCATTATGGTGCTGGCAGGATGCGGTTAAATCAGTTTTTCTTGAACGTGTGAGTATTGTTTCTAATTATAAAAGAAAAATACGAAGCCCGTCTTTTGAAATGAGTTTACCAAGCGTGATAGCTTTAAAAAACTTTATTAAGCCATCTGAACATCCAAGTTTTACTAGATTTAATGTTTTTTTAAGAGATAAATTTACCTGCCAATATTGTGGCGATAAAAATGATCTAACATTTGATCATTTATTGCCAAAATCAAAAGGAGGAATTACAGATTGGGCTAATGTTGTTACGGCATGTTCAACTTGCAATGTAAGAAAAGGTGGAAGACTTTATAAAAATTCCGGACTGCAACTAAACCAAAGACCCTTTACACCAACAGTAGATGATTTACATCATAATGGAAGAAACTTTCCTCCACATTTTTTACATGAAAGTTGGATGGATTATTTGTATTGGGATGTTGAATTGTTACCTTAAAGAATTTATATTTTTTCAGATATTGTAATCGCAATTTTAGAACTAGTTCTAATTATTTTATCCATTATTGAATAAAGACCTTTGTTAGTAGCTCCAGTTTCATAGGCTATATTCTTATGATTAATTTCATCACTTTTAAATTTTTCAATTTTATCTTTTAGATCTTTCTCATCACTACCTATTTTTTTAAGTTGATTTTCGTAATGTTTTTCTATTACCTCCTCAACAGATGCTGTGCAAAGCATTGTAGCTTTTTTTCCCAGCAATACAGTTCCAAACCCTAGAGCAACACCCATTATATCCCACAATGGAAGCATATATGTTGGTTTTATTTTTCTCTTTTGTATTTCTTTTTCAAAGTACTCCAAGTGCTCTTTTTCATGCTCTCTCATCTCCTCAACTATATTTTTTAAATTTTCATCTTGTTTTATAGTTTTTAGTGCCAACAATTGACCTTCATAAATCTTAATAGCTCCACGCTCACCAGCGTGGTCAACTCTTATAATTTCTTCCAAAGTTTTTTGATTAGTTTTTTCCATAATTTAAAAATAATTTCAAAAATATAACACTTAAGACAAGAGAAAAAATGACATTAATTGAAGCAAGAGAAAGCCCTAAAACTTTAAAACTAACATCTTTACAACTTATAATATTTTGTTTTAATTGCTCCAAAAGCTGATCTTTTGTTAGGGTTTCAGAAAAATTTGCACTTTCACACACAAACGATTCAGTAAAAAAACCCTGCTCTATCCCAAAATGGTAAAAAGCTAAAATTACACTAATAATAAATATTAACGACAGTAATAACAAAGTAGTTTTTTCATTCCTTTTAAAAAATATTAATTCAATTATTAAAAAAATAGAAAGTATGTAAGGAATTCTTTGATAAATACAAAGTTTGCAAGGTTGGTGACCTAATCCATATTGAATAATAAATGCAGCAATTAAGGTTGCAAAACTAATAAAAAGAATAGAAATTAAAAGTATATTATTTGTTTTTTTAAACATTATTTAATTAAATGTAAAATAAATTCCTAAAGCTATCACAACAATTATCGCACTTATTATTATAGTCCATTGCCCAGCTTTTTTTTCTAAAAAAGGACCTATAGCTGCTCCATATTTATAAGTTAGATATCCGACTAATAAAAATCTTAAGCCTCTTGCGAGTAGGCACGTAATTATAAAAAAGAAAATATTAAAATGTACAAATCCACTCGATATAGTAATTATTTTAAATGGCAGAGGGGTGAAGCCAGCAATAAATAGTATTATGATGCCTGAGAGAAGTCCTGTTTCAGAAGCTAATTTTTCTTTAAATATATTTGCATTCTCAGCACCAAAAATTTCAAAAATTTTAATTCCTATTTCGTTAAAAAAAACGTATCCAATTAAATAACCAACAATAGCTCCTAAAACTGAAAATATTACTGCAATTAAAGAAATTTTTAAAAATTCATCTCTTTTTGCAATCACCATAGGAATAAGCATTGCATCAGTTGGAATTGGAAAAATAAAACTTTCTAAAAAAGCTATAAATGCCAAAATAGGATTTGCAAACTTATGACCTGCCCATTCAACACATTTATCGTACATTTTTTTTAACATGATTTTTGATTTATATCTTATATACTAATTTTTCAACATGGAAATAGTAACAAAAATTGCACCAATCTGCTTAGCTCTAATAATGTTAGGTCTTGGAATGGGTTTGACAATGCAAGATTTTATTAGAGTAAGTAAACAACCCAAAGATTTTGCCATTGGTTTGATTTGTCAATTAATTTTACTTCCAATTATAGCTTTCGTTCTTATTAAAATATTTAATACACCAATAGAATTAGCACTAGGAGTTATGATTATTGCTGCGGCACCTGGTGGGGTAACATCGAATGTGCTTACTAAATTTGCAAATGGAGATGTCGCACTTTCTGTTTCGCTTACAGCAATTATAAGTTTAATTAGTATTTTTTCAGTACCATTTATTGTTTTCCAGTCTGCCGAAATATTAAAAATTACTTATATTTCAAAAGAAATATCTATGTTTACTATTTCTTCAAAAATGTTTTTCGTAGTAACATTCCCAGTAATTATTGGAATGTTAATCAGAAAATTCGCATCAAATTTTGTTTCATCTAAAACATTAATAATTCAACGTTTATCGATTTTACTATTTGTGATTGTCTTTGCTGCTATCTGGATAGAAGAATGGGATAACATTGTAAGTTTTATAACTCGGGCAGGTTCAATTACGTTAACGCTTAATGTAATTATGATGGTTGTTGGCTATTATATTGCAAAAGCTTTTGCTTCTGGAATTGAACAAAGAAAATGCATTTCATTAGAGTGTGGATTACAAAATGGAACATTAGCTGTATTTGTTTCAACACAACTATTTGATGAAATGGTCTATATGGTGCCTACCGCTGCTTATGCTTTAATTATGTTTATTACTTCTTTGTTATTTGTTTTTATAATTCGAAAAAGTGTTTAAAAATATTAAAACTAATTTATTCTTTAATTTAGGTCCCGTAGTTAAATGGATATAACGGCTTCCTCCTAAGAAGCAGTTGCAGGTTCGATTCCTGCTGGGATCGCCATTAATTAAATCTTTAACTTATATTTTATTAAGTGTACTAAGTGCCACTTACAAACATTCCTCTAACATGGTTTTTAATTTTAAGTTTAACTTTAACTTTAACCTGATCAGATCTAATTTTGTTTTGAATTTCTCTAATTGTATTATTTGTTTCAAAAAATTTTCTACCTTGTTTTTTATACTTCTCTTTTTTTATTACCAATTCATTTAATTGTTCATAATAAGGTTCTTCACAACTAAGAAGCTCCATCCAAATTAATTTTTCTAATTTTTTTCCATACAATTCAGAATTATTTAAAAATAAACCCAGTTGAACATTACATTTTCTACAATTAAAAATTTTCTTTAATATCCATTCATTTAAACTTTGAAAATTATTTTCGTATATAATCCCATTTATTCTTATTATATTTAAAGAATTACAGTTAGGACATTTTTTAATTTTGGGTAAAAAACTCATTATTGAAAATTTTCGCAAAAATTTATAAAAAATTCAATTACATCAAGACCTAAAATGGGTTGCAATAAATATCAGTTACAATACATTAAAAATATAAAAACCAAATTGGGCCATAAAATTTATGAATGAAAACGAAATTAGATCCTTAAGGCAAAAAATAAGAAAGGGACCTACTGATCAACCTCTATCGATTAAACCTTTTGCTGCAGGTATGTATGGTTTTGTTATGGTAATGATAAGTTATTACTCTAGAGTTAGAGAACAATTAAAAATTGATTATGATTCATTTATGATCATACAAACAGTTGTAAGTCACTCTTTATATCAACTAAATAAAAAAAAAGTTGGGTCTAAAAGCTATATTGAATTAGAAACAGAATGGGAAAAATTAATGGATAAAAATGATTTATCAGCAAACATTGAAAATGTTCAAGAAAACATTGAAAATTATTCTAATACAGAAAATAATTTAAAATTGACAATTTCTAGTATTTGTCTAGTTACTTCGTTACCAAAAGAAACTGTCAGACGAAAGGTGAATGAACTTATTAAAAAAAATCTACTGAATATATCGAAAAGAGATGGAATTCTTTTAGGATCTATGTATAAAAAAGTTTTTCGTGAATTTATACCTACAACAACAAAAGAAGTATCGAAATTAATAAGAAATTGGGAAAAAGCAGGAATACTTAAAAGTTTACTAGATTTTAAAATATAAAAACTCAACTTATTTTATTTGAAGTATAACAATTTTAATAAAAAATCATAATGATATTTAAAGATTTTATTTTTAGTTTTAAAAATATTCATATAAGCTTTTTAGAAAAAAGAAAAATTGTTAAATTTTTAAAAGTTGGTATTTCAATTTTATATAAATTTTTTATATTGGATCTATTTTTTTACAGTTTTTTTTACAAAAAAAACCTAGATCAGAATACTATTGAAAATAAAGAATTATTTAAAAAAGATCTTAATTTTTTATTCACACATTTCAGTAGCTTAAAACAAGAGCACGATTATTCAAATTTTTACCAAAAAAACTTAGAATTTTTGAAAGAAAAAGAAATAGATATTCTTGAAATTGGAACAGCTAAAGGTGATGGGCTGGCTAGTTTTTATTATTATTTTCCAAAGTCAAATTTAATTGGTTTAGATAATAATCCCTTTAGATTGCGCTATAAATCCAATCGAATTAGAAACATTTTTACTGATGTTTCATCAAGACAAATACTAAAAAATCTTACAAATCATTTAAACCAGAAATTTGATTTAATAATTGAAGACTCTAGTCATAAACTTATTGATCAAATTTTATGTTTTGTAGAAAATTTTAAGAACTTAAAGAGTGGTGGCATATATGTAGTTGAAGATTTAAATTTTCCAGATATTCATGAAATTTATAACCCAACAAAAGAAGAGATTAATTTAAAGAATATATTAAGTAAAATAGCTTCTGGAGAAGAAGTGATTTCAAAATTTATAGAAAAAGAAGATATGGATTATATAAAAGAAAATGTACAAAGTATAAATATTTATAAATCTAAAAATAAAAATAACTATTTAATACTTGGTTTATGCGATTATTCTGAAATCGCATTTATAACAAAAAAATAAATTTTATTTGAGTGTTTTTATTAAACACTTGATAAGATGTTATACAAACATTAACTAATATGAATGATGGGCGAATGGCGGAACTGGTAGACGCGTTGGACTCAAAATCCAATGGTAGCAATGCTGTGAGAGTTCGAGTCTCTCTTTGCCCACCAAAAAAAAATGAATTTAAAAGAATTTAATAGTTTAATAGATTTATATTTCTATCAAGCTCGAAAACAAAGTTCTCAAAGTATTTTTTTAGAATGGCTCAACCCAAAAAATAAAGTGAAGTTTACTTGGGGAGATACATCATCAAATATCTATAAAATGGCAGCCAAAATAAAAGAAAATATAAAAGATGGAGATAGATGTCTTTTAATTTCGGAAAATAGACCAGAATGGTTAATTACAGATATTGCAATAATGCTGGCGAATGGAATTACTGTTCCAGCCTATACGACATATACCGAAAAGGACTATAAATATTTAATAGAAGATTGCGAACCATCCATCATAATTGTTTCTAACAGTATATTACACGATAAGTTGAAAAATATAATTGATGAAAAATCATTTATAAAAAAAGTTATTACTTTTGATAATATTGAAAATATTAGAGATGAAAATAAATACTTAAATTTTAGTTCTATAATTAAAAAACAATTAAAAGAAGTTGATAAAATTGAGAATTTAAATTTAAAAAGAAATTCTCCTGCCTGTATAATCTACACATCAGGAACAGGAGGAAATCCTAAAGGTGTTATACTAAGTCATGGCGGAATATTAAGTAATTTAGAAGGAGCTTGTGAAATTTTAAAACCATTGATTGATAAAAGACCAATTTTTTTAACTTGGCTTCCTCTATCCCACTCTTATGAGCATACAGTTCAATTTGCTCAAATTGCAGTTGGTGCAAAAGTTTTTTATGCTGAAAAAATCGAAAAACTCTTAGATAATATTTCAGAAGCGAAACCTACTATTATGACGGCAGTTCCAAGATTTTATCAAAATCTTTATAACAAAATAAATATTAATATAAAAAAAGCCAAGGGGTTTAAAGCTAAGTTAATTCAATTGACAATTGATCTGGGGAAAAAAGAATTACTAAATCAGAAAATGAATTTTCTTGAAAAAATAATTAATTCTATTGTTAGTTTGTTGGTTAGAAAAAAAATAAAAAAACAGTTTGGAGGAAATTTAAAAGCCTTCGTTTCTGGTGGAGGTGCACTTGATAAAGAAATTGGACAATTCTTAAATGCCATAGGATTACCTACTTTACAAGGTTATGGTTTAACAGAAGCATCACCGGTGGTCAGTTGTAATCCTATACATAAAATTAGAGTAGATACGGTAGGACCGCCATTTAAAGGAAACATAGTCAAAATAGCTGGGGATGGTGAAATACTAATAAAAGGGGAAAATGTAATGTTGGGCTATTGGAACAAAAAAGAAGAGACCGAAAAAGTGCTTAAAGATGGCTGGTTATATACTGGAGACATAGGAGAAATAGACCAAGAAGATGGGTACTTAAAAATTACTGATAGAAAAAAAGATATAATAGTGAGTGCAGGCGGAGACAACATTTCTCCAGCAAAAATTGAAAATCAACTCTCTAACTTTTTTGAAATAGAACAAGCTATGGTTTATGGTGAAGGGAAAAATTATTTAGTAGCACTAATTGTTCCAAGCAAAGAATTCATCAAAGAAAAAGAAAAAATAAGCGAGATAATAAGCAAAACCAACAACAATCTAGCTTTAGTTGAAAAAATAAAAAAATTTCACTTAATTGAAGAAGGATTTACAATTGAAAATGGTTTGTTGACACCAACAATGAAAGTCAAAAGAAATAAAGTAATTACTAAATATAAAAACATTCTAGAAAGTTTTTACAAAAAATAGTAAATTTCAATCAAACTAAATACAATTTAATTGTTAAAAAAACATTGTTATTACTAGTTTATTTAAATAATAAAAAAATAATTTAATTAAAATTAAAAACTAATTTATTTTTAAAAATTGCTAACATAATTAACGTTTGACATAAGAAAAAAAAAACATAAAGATTAAATTAACAAACGAATCACTAGTGATTTGTTTAAACTAATACAACAAGGGAGCTAAAATGGCTAAACGTAGAAAAAAAGCTAAGAAGAAGAAAAAAGCTAAAAAAAGAAGAAAAAGATAAGTTAAATCTTTTTTAAAAGAAATTCGCCCTCTTTAACTAAATTTAAAGGGGGCGTTTTTTATGTTTTAATTTCTTGTTGGATAGGATTTTCAAGACGGTTTAAAGCTTTATCCATTTTGGTTTTAGCTTTATCACCTATAACCACCTGTAGTTCTGACAGCAATCTTTCGTAAGCTTTTTCAAAAAGTTGTCTCTCGCTATATGATTGTTCAGCAATTATGTCTGTTTTTTTATTTAGATCTCTAACTACTTCAGCCAAATCATATAATTTACCCGAATTGATTTTTTGATCATATTCTTGAGCTCTTCTACTCCACATAGTTCGTTTAACTCTTGGTTTACTTTTTAGTATAGAAATTGCTTTTGTAATTTGGTTAATACTTGAAATATGTCTCAGGTGTGATTGTTGATTTAATGGTATGCTTAACGTTAATTTTTCCTTTTCAATTAACACATTATAAAATGTAATTTCAATTTCACCTATTTTAGCTTTTTCTACAGCAACAATTTTACCAACACCATGCTTTGGATACACAACATAATCTTTTATATTATAAAGTTTTTTTTCAGTAGCTTGTTTTTTAATTTTTTTAATTTGTACTTTTACTTCAGTAGATTTCAAATTGCTTTGAGTATTTATTTTTTTTGCTGATACTTTTTCTTTTTTATTAATTTTGACTTCTTTTTTATTACTTTTTATTGTTTTTTTAACTTTTTTCTTTTTTGGCATATTTTAAATTTTAATCTCCTCTTCCTGGTTTTTCACTTAAGTACTTCTTTTTATCAGCTACATCTTTCCATTTCTCATGATCTTTGGGAACATCTTCTTTTCGCATTTTAGTAATATTTGGCCAGAGCTCACTATACTTAGTATTTATATCAACCCATTCAGCTGTCCCATCAACAGTGTCTGCTTGAATAGCGTCCACTGGACACTCAGGTTCACACACTCCACAATCTATACACTCCTCAGGTTTGATCACGAGCATATTCTCACCTTCGTAAAAACAATCTACAGGACAAACTTCTACACAGTCCATTTCTTTACAATTTATACATTTGTCATTAACAATATAGGTCATATTTATTTTTATAAATTTTGTACTCTTATTTTAATTTCGCCGCTATCTTTATCTGAAACATATAGTAAACCACAAACTCTTCTGATTAAATTTGATTCATACATGTCATTCGTACGGTCTGAATATACAATTTTCCAAAGTATTTCAATAATTTTATGTCTAAATTCCATTGGTTTTTTCTTTATCTCTTTGGTGAATTCGACTATCTGATTTGATTCCTGTTCTTTATTTTCAGCTTTTTTTATTAATTCCTCTGCTTCGCCTGATGTAATTTCATATAAATGAATCATTGCTTTTTTAATAATCTCTTTTTCTTTAACAGTATAATCTTCATCAATTTTTGCCGCATGTATTAATAACGCAGCAACTAAAATATTATTACTTTCTGAATTTTCTTCCTTCTTTTTTTTGAATATTTTATTAAACATTTATCTAAACCTTATTTCTGATAATTTATTAAAAGGGCTATTATGTTTACTATTTTTAACTATTTTTTCATTTTTTATCCTAATTTTTTTAGGTTTATAAGCAAATATTTCTTCTTTGTTATTTTCAGTTTTAATTTTTTTATATTGCATAAGTTCAAGAAGTTTAAAAAAATTTTCTTTACTGCATCCAAGCAAATTAATCATATCAGAATTCACTTGAAACATATTTTTCTTAGTACTTTCAATTATTTTAACGAAAAGTCTCTCCAAAATATCAACTCTAAGATGAAATTTATTAAAATTTTCAAATCCACAAATTAGAAGAAATTTATTATTTTCAATAGATTGATCTTTTAAAAAATTTAAACCCGAAATAGGAATAACGTATTTTTTATCTTTAGGGAAAAATAATTTCCATAATTTTACTTTAAGATTAACAGCGCTAGGCTTTAACATTCTTGGAAGAAACACATGATATCTACCAATTTTTATACCCACTTTTCTTAAATTCACTCTATCTTCTTTAGAAATATTTTTTATCATTTGATGAACTGAATCTCTTTTTATTACACCATTATTTTCAAACAATTGGAAGCATAATGCTCTAGCATAATTATTCTCAAATTTAACTTTACTTAAATTTACAAGGTCTGATAATTCAGATCTTATAAGATTATATAATTCTTTTTCTAAATAAACCTTTAATTTTTCTTTAGAATTTAGATCTATCGCTTCATCAACAATTAGTTCTAACTTTGGGTTTAAGTAATCTTTGCCTGGAGAAATATAAGCTATAGCACCATCCATCCAATATATTTTATTATCTTCACTAATTTTAAAGTCAAAACTTGTAATGATTTGATTTACTCTTTTCATTAATTCCGGAACTATGGCTTGGCTAGCTGCTTTTCTAAGTGATTTAACGTCAGTTTTTAATGATCCTGATTTTAATTCTAAATTTAATTTCATACCATTTAGACGACCCATGTATTGTCCGTCAATAATAACTTCATTATTATTTTCAATCTTCGTGGCTAGGGAAATATCTTGTTTTAGACTTCTAGACAATACACTTATTCTTTTATCTACAAAACTTTTTGTAAGTTCTTCGTGTAGTTTATCTGATAGTTTATCCTCAATATATTTAGTACGTTCTATCCAATAGTCAGCATTTTTAGACCAATTTTTTTTATTTGCCACGTAAGACCATGTTCTAACATTTGATATTCTATTTGATAGAGTATCAATATTTCCATTATATTTATCTAAACCTTCAAGTTGTTTTTTCATATAGTCATTTGTTACCATTCCATTTCTTGAAGTTAAAAATTCAAAAATTGTTTTCACTACCTCAATATGATTTCCATAAGCTTTTTTAGAAAAATCTGGAATTTGGCAACACTCCCAAAGTACTTTTATTAAATCTGCAGTATTTTTGTTTTTAAGAATATCGTTATTTTTTGTTAAAAATTTTAATGCATTTTCATCATCACAGTCATTAATTTTTTTTAAAAATTTGTTATTAATTTTTTTTTCAAGCGACGCGATTAAATCATCTAAACTATCAAAATTAATTTGTGAGTTTCTCCAGTAAAGTGTATTAATACTATCAAGATCGTGCTTCTCTAATTTTTCAATTTCATCAGATGATAATTGTTTACATTCACCTGTGACGCCAAAAGTTCCATCATTAATATGTCGACCTGCTCTGCCTGCTATTTGAGATATTTCAGAAAGATTTAAATTTCTAGTTTTTTTACCATCAAATTTTTTTAAATTACTAAAACTTACATTATCAATATCCATGTTAATTCCCATTCCTATAGCATCTGTGGCAACAAGAAAGTTTGCATCACCAGACTGATAAAGCTCTACTTGTGAATTTCTGGTTTTTGGACTTAAGGAACCCATTATCACTGCAGCTCCACCTTTTTGTCTTCGCACCAGTTCTGCTAGCGCGTAAACCTCATCTATAGAAAAAGCAATTAGCGCAGTTTTTGGATTTAAACGTGATATTTTTTTATAACCACTATATGTTAATTTAGAATATCGTTCACGATTCACAAATTCAACGTCATTAATTAATTCTCTAATTATTGATTTCATAGTGTGTGACCCAAGAAACATTGTCAATTTTTCCCCTCTAGCATTTAACAATCTATCTGTAAATATATGACCTCTTTCGTGGTCAGCACACATTTGTATTTCATCAATTGCAATAAAATCCACGAGCATATCTTGTGGCATTGATTCTACAGTACAAATATAATATTTCGGGAATTTTGGGATTATTTTTTCTTCACCAGTGATAAGAGCTACTTTTTCAGCACCAATTTTTTTTACACATTTGTCAAAAATTTCTCTAGCCAACAGCCTTAGTGGAAAACCTATAATTCCACTTTCGTATTCCATCATTGTTTCAACAGCCAAGTGAGTTTTGCCAGTATTAGTTGGGCCCAAAACAGCTGTTATTCTTTTTAAATTATTTTCCATAAATTGTGTTTGAATTTTATTGGCACACCACATTTAGTTTTTGTAAGGAACAAAAGATGATTAAAACGTGACCGAATCACTAGGGTAGAAGTTCTCCTTTTCAATAATAAGAAATTAAGTTTAGCATAGTATTTAGGAATTCAATATTAATTTTTTTTTGACATAATGCTCTAATGAAAACCTACCTTTGGAAGATAAATAAAGAAAAATTAAACAAAACAAACATAGCCCTATACTCTGATTTCCTTAGAGAAAACTATAAACTTAATTTTAACAATAATTTTAGTTTACTTTGGAAATGGTCAATTGATCATAATGAAACTTTCTGGAAATCAATTTGGAATTTTACAAAAGTGAAAGGTAGTTTAGGAAAAGTTTTTATTAAAAAATCAGAAGTCTTTTTTAAAAATAAATTTTTCACTGATAGTAAGTTAAATTATGCAGAAAATATTTTAAGCAAAAATAATGCTGATCCAGCAATTATATTTAAAAGTGAAAATGGTTATAAAAAAGTTTTATCGTGGAAAGACTTAAGGTTAAATGTTGCCCAAATCTCTAATTGGATGAAATTACAAGGGTTGAAAAAAGGTGATCGTGTAGCAGCCTACCTACCAAATATACCTGAAGCAGTAACTGCATATATTAGCACATCTGTTATAGGAGGAATATGGTCTTCATGTTCACCAGATTTTGGCACAGCTGGAGTCATAGGTAGGTTTTCGCAAATAGAACCTAAAATTTTATTTATTGCAGATATATATTTTTATAAAGGTAAGCAAATAAAAGTTTTAGAGAGACTGAGTGAAATTATTAAGAATGTTCCATCTATCAGCAAAGTTATAATTGTGCCTTATCCAGGCACAAATATTAAAAATGAAAATCAAAGCAAAATAGAAATGTATAATTGGAATGAATTAACAAATTCAAAGGAAAAAATTAAAATTAAATATGAAATGATGAATTTTAATGATCCTCTGGCAATTCTTTATTCAAGTGGAACCACAGGTAAACCAAAATGCATATGTCACGGGATAGGTGGTACACTACTACAACATAATAAAGAACTACAAATACATTCAGATGTAAAAGAAAATGATAGGGTTTTTTATTTTACTACCTGTGGGTGGATGATGTGGAATTGGTTAGTGGGCGCTCTTTCAGCTGGAGCTACAATTTTATTATTTGATGGTTTTCCAATGTATAAAAAAGATGATTTATTATTTGAATTTATAAGTGAAGAAAAAGCTACACTCTTTGGAGTAAGTGCTAAATATATTGATGGTCTTAATAATAATAAAGTGGTTCCAAAAAATAATTATGATCTTCAAAATTTAAGAACTATTTGTTCTACTGGATCACCTTTGTCTGCAGATGGCTTTCGATATGTTTATAATAATATTAAAGAAGATGTACACTTGTCTTCGATTTCTGGCGGCACAGATATTATTTCTTGTTTTGTTTTAGGAAATTTATTTCAACCAGTGAATTCTGGTGAAATCCAAAATAGAGGATTAGGCATGGATGTAGATATTTTTAGTGAAGCAGGTTTATCCTTAAAAAATACAAAAGGAGAAATGGTTTGTAAAAAACCTTTTCCATCTATGCCAATTAAATTTTGGAATGATGAAAAAAATAGAAAATATAATTCAGCATATTTTAAAAAATATAAAAATATTTGGCATCACGGAGACTTTGCTAAAATCACTGAGAATGGTGGATTTATAATCTTTGGAAGGTCAGATACCACTCTTAATCCTGGGGGTGTCAGGTTGGGTACAGCAGAAATATACTCAACTGTTGAAAAGTTAAAGGAAATTCAAGAGTCTATTGTAATTGGACAATCATGGAACAACGACATTAGAATTATTTTATTTGTTGTTCTTAATAAAGATTATATTTTAACAGAGGAGATAAAGTCTAAAATAAAAAAAGAAATTAGATCCAATGCCTCACCGAGACATGTACCATCAAAAATAATACCAATTTTAGAAATTCCAAAAACAAAAAATGGAAAGTTAGTTGAATTAGCTGTAAAACAAAGTGTTGAAGGTGAGAAGATAAAAAATTTGGAAGCGTTAGCAAATCCAGATAGTTTAAAGCAGTTTAAAAATATCAAGGAATTAAGTGAATAAATTTATTAAAGATCAAATTAGCTTACTAAAGCCATCAGCAACTTTGGCAATAAATGAAGAGTCTAATAGATTAAAAAAAATAGGAAAAAAAGTTTACAAATTTGGTTTTGGACAATCACCTTTTCCTATTCCTGAAAATATTGTTTTAGAATTAAAAAATAATGCAAGCAAAAATAAGTATTTGCCAATGCAGGGTCTTGAAGAATTGAGAATTGCAATAGCGACTTACTTAAATAATCATAATCACAATTTCAAACCTGACGATATTGTAATTGGACCAGGAACAAAAGAGTTGATGCTTTTAACGCATATCGCTTTCAATGGAGAAATTATATTACCAGCACCAAGTTGGGTTTCATATCAACCGCAGGCATTAATAGCTAAAAATAAAGTGCACTGGATTCAAACCTCAAGTAATTCAAATTGGTTTCCAACAGCTCAACAACTAGAGGATAAAGTAAAGAATATAAAAAATAAAAATTTGTTATTAATTTTAAATTCTCCAAACAATCCTTCAGGTACAATTTGTAAAAATTTGGAAGAAATTGCAGAAGTTTCAAAAAAGTATAAATTAATTATAGTTTCTGATGAAATTTATTCTAACCTCACGTTTAGCAATAAATATAAATCTATATCAAATTTTTATCCCGAAGGTACTATTGTTAGTTCAGGTTTAAGTAAATGGTGTGGAGCTGGAGGTTGGAGATTAGGTTACTTTGCAATACCAAATGAACTAAGCGAATTAAAAAATAGTTTAAAGATATTGAATAGCGAATCCTTCACATCTGTTAGTGCACCAATACAATATGCGGCAATAGAAGCTTATACTGGCAATTATTTAACATATTTAGAAAAAGTAAAAAAAATATTATTTTATGTAGGCATGTATGTTTATGATAACTTAAAATCAAATGCTATTAATATCTTAAAACCCGAAGGTGGATTTTATTTATTTCCTGAATTTGTAAATGCAAAATTTTCATCATCCTCAGAAATGTGTAAAAGTATTTTAGAAAAAACAGGAGTTGCTTTGTTGCCAGGTAGTGATTTTGGTATGGATAGTAAAATAATGATAGCTAGGTTAAGTTATACAGATTTTGATGGAGAAATTTTTTTGAAAAATACCTCTGGTAGTAAAAACCTAGATACAGGTGATATAAAAAAATATGCACCAAATATAGTTGAGGGAACATCTAAATTAAAAGAGTGGTCTAACGCACTTTAGATTTTAGAATATAGATAAAATTGATACTGTTAATTAATTAATTATTTTTAATTAAACAAAAAATAAAGGAGAAAATAATGAGAAAAATTATTTCTACTATTGCAGGAGCACTTATGATTTTTGCTGTATCGGCGCCAATAACGTCAATAGCAAAATCAGCAGAGTTCTTTACAATAGGAACTGGTGGACCAACTGGTGTTTATTTCCAAACTGGAAATGCAATTTGTAAAATGTTGCATAAATCAGCAATAAGCACAGAGCACGGAAGAAAAAAAGGTACAGCAAAAGGTTATAGATGCACAGCACCATCTACTGGTGGATCCAATTATAATATTGGTCAAATCAAAGAAGGTGAATTTCAATTTGGTGTAGCACAATCAGACTGGCAATTTCATGCTTTTAATGGCTCAAGCAAATGGGAAGGAAAACAGTTCAGTAATTTAAGAGCTGTATTTTCAGTTCATAATGAACCATTCCAAATTTGGGCTAGAAAAAAAGCAAAAATTAAAAATTTTGCAGGCCTAAAAGGTAAAATTGTTAACATAGGTAACCCTGGTTCAGGACAAAGAGGAACTATGGAAGAACTTATGAACGCAATGGGTGTTGATGATAGTTTTTTCAAATCAGTTACTGAATTAACTTCGTCTGAACAAGTAAAAGCTTTATGCGACGGAAAAATAGATGCCTTTGGTTATTCTGTAGGTTTTCCAAATGGAGCTATGGAACAAGCTGCTACTTGTGGAGCAAAAGCATCACCAATCAATCTAACAGGATCTGAAGTTCAAGGATTAATAAGTGGTGCTGATTACTATGCACAAGCTATAATACCTAAAGGAACTTACACAGGACAAAAAAAAGACGCAACTACGTTTGGTGTTAAAGCTACTTTTGTAACTAGTGCAGATGTTTCTGAAGAGCTTGTTTATTTAGTAACTAAAGCTGTTTTTGAAAACTTTGATGATTTCAAAAAACAACATCCTGCTTTTGGTTTCTTGGAAAAGAAAAACATGATTAAAGATGGTTTATCTGCTCCATTACATCCAGGTGCAGTTAAATATTATAAAGAAGCTGGATTAATGTAATCCATATATTTAATAAATTTAAAAAAGGCCCAATATTTTTTGGGCCTTTTTTTTTTATAATGGTATATTATTTTTTATGAATCGAGAAACTGACGCTAATATAAAAAATAAAATTAGTGAAGATTTATCGCCAACTAGAAATCTTAGAGGTTTGCACCTAAAAATTGTCGCTACTATAGCAATTATATGGTCTTTATTTCAACTTTGGTATGCCTCGCCATTTCCTTTTATGTTTGATTTTGGAATGTTTAAAGGGTTGCCTGCCAGAGCTATACATTTAGGTTTTGCTTTAACTTTAACATTTTTAATATTTCCTATTTCTAAGCAGAAAAAAATTTCATTAATTGATATTTTTATTAGTTTAATCTCAGCTTTTTGCTGTCTGTATATTTATTTTTTTTATGACGAACTTGTAGATAGAGGGGGAGTTCTTTTAAATATTAGTTTAGGGCAAAATATTAGCATACCTGTTGAATTGATTATTGGAATAAGTGGAATTTTAATTTTACTTGAAGCTACCAGAAGAGCCATTGGCCTACCGTTAGTTATTATCGCAGTTTGTTTTTTATTATTTTCATATTTTGGAAGATATGCGCCTGATATGATTTCACATGGTGGTCTTTCACTAAAGAGACTTGTTGGATTCCAATGGTTTGATCAAGAAGCTATATTTGGAATCCCAATAGGTGTTTCTGTTGATTTCATCTTTTTATTTGTTTTGTTTGGTGCACTTTTGGAAACTGCTGGAGGTGGAAAATATTTCTTAGACTTGGCGTTTGCAATGGTAGGTAAAATGAGAGGAGGCCCAGCAAAAGCAGCTATATTAGGATCAGGAATGACGGGATTAATATCCGGCTCTTCAATTGCAAATACCGTCACCACAGGAACTTTTACAATTCCAATAATGAAAAAAACTGGTTTTTCCAAAGAAAAAGCTGGAGCAATAGAAGTTTCATCTTCAGTCAACGGTCAATTAATGCCACCAGTTATGGGCGCAGCAGCCTTCGTTATGGCGAGCTTTATAGGAGTGACTTATTTTGAAATTGTTAAACATGCTATTCTACCTGCAATAATATCTTATGTAGCATTATTTTATATTTCTCATCTTGAAGCTCTAAAATTAAATTTAAAGGGAATGGAAGAAGAAGATGTTCCAAATTTAAAAAATACATTTTTGGCCGGTTTGCATTTTTTAATTCCAATATTTGTTTTAATATATTTATTAGTTTACGTAAGATTCACAGCTTCTTATTCTATATTTTATGCAACTATTGCATTAATTTTTGTAAATTTAATAAACAAATTAATTCAACAACATGATTTTAAAGATGCACTCAAAACTTGGTTTAAGCAAACTGTTGTAGGTTTTGAGAAAGGCGCTTTAAACATGGTCGGTGTTGGAATTGCAATTGCTACTGCTGGAGTAATAGTTGGGGCTGTCGGATCTACTGGATTGAGTACAAATTTGATTATTGTAATTGAATCTATAGCTAAAGATAATGTCGCAATTTTGTTATTTCTAACTATCATCTTATGTTTACTTCTTGGCATGGGGCTTCCAACAACTGCAAATTATGTAGTGGTTGCTTCTTTGATGGCAGGGGTTTTAGTGGATGTTGGTAATGCTTCTGGGTTTATATTTCCATTAATAGCAGTTCATTTATTTGTATTTTATTTTGGTTTAATGGCAGATGTTACTCCACCAGTAGGCCTAGCTTCATATGCAGCCGCGGCTATTTCAGGAGGAGATCCTCTTAAAACTGGAGTGCAGGCTTTTTGGTATAGTTTGCGAACGGGCATTCTTCCAATTGCTTTTTTATTTAATCACGAATTGCTTTTAATTGGCATTGAAAATATTTGGCATGCTTTAATAGTAATTGTTACTTCTTTAACTGGAATATTAGTTTTTACAGCAGCAACTCAAGTATGGTTTTTTAATAAATTAAGATGGTATGAAATAGTAGTTTTTTTATTTATTTCATTGTCTTTGTTAGCTCCTGATTTTGTACTTAATAAATTTTATCCTAAATATAACTATAAAAATTTAAAACAAATTCATTTATTGAATTTAGATTCAAGTAAAGAAACACGTTTTAAGGTGACGCGTTTAAGTGAATACGGAGAAAGATATAAACTATTTGTAATTAAAAAAAATACTTTTGAAAATAATTTTACACTAGAAAATTATGGTATTAGTGTATCTATAGAAGAGAATAGAACTACAGTGGATACATTAGCATGGAATAGTTTAGCTAAAAAATCTGGTTTTCAAACTGGAGATATTATTAGTGAATTTAAAATAGAAAATTCTGATAGGCCTAATAAAGCAATAGTTTATCCTTTTGCATTTTTGTTTTTGTTAGGTTTTGGTTATTTAAACTACAAAAGAAAAAAATAATTAATGAAGATAAATAAAAAAATTTTATTTTTTGCAGCCATTATCTTGATAATAGAGTTTTCAGGCCATGGTATCTTAGCATCTGTATTTAGATTGTTACGCTCAATTAATTAATCATAATAAAATTAACCACCAGGACCAGCTCCAGCAAGCTTTAAAATTTTCCACACCCCTGATGCTGTTGCAACAATTTTATTTCCTGCAGTTAATTCACAGGTTAAAAAGATCATTGATTTAGTTTTTTTTTGTATTTTAGTATTTCCAAAAATCTCTTGGCCTAAACGCACAGCAGATATAAACTTTAATTCTAAAGAAATAGTTACACATGGGTTATTATTTGCTGATCTGTGAGCCGCTGTACCAGCCCCCGCATCCACAAAAGCCGATATAAACCCACCATGAGTGATTCCAGCAGCATTGAGATGGTTTTCATTTATTATTGTTTTAAACTGGTATTCATTTTCTTTAACAGTTTTAAACAAAAGACCACCATTATGCTTCATGAAGCCTGGGTTAATACTTATTTGTTCAAATTCTTTGCTCATATATTTAAAATATTAACGATAATACTATTATAAATATTAAAATTAAAATGAAAAAATATACAACAGCTTTTTGCAAAGGTATTTTAAACAACCAATTAAAGTTCATTTTTTTACCCCTTTTTCTTTTTTTAATTTTCTTTTTTCTTTAAAACTTAACTTAGGCTTTTTCAGTACACTTGAATCTTTAAATGACTTTCCACTATATCTTTTTGACATATATCCTTTTCTGGTGGGCCCTGAAGGACTTGAACCATCAACCTCGGAGTCCGTAGCTCCGCGCTCTATCCAATTGAGCTAAAGGCCCTTATGTTTTCTTACCAAAGAAAATGTCTTATTTAAAGCATCTTTCTTTGAACATATCTGCAATAACAATTTATATGTTGTTATTGCTTAAATTTATTTTATCATTAAAAGATAGAAAAGTTATGATTGATAAACCAAACAATATAGTAATAACTGCAGCAGTACGTACTCCCATAGGAACGTTTCGTGGTTCTTTAAAAAATATACAAGCAGATGAGCTTGGATCCATAGTGGCAAAAGAAGCTATAAAGAAATCGAATTTAACTTCTAATGATGTTGATGAATTAATTATGGGTCAGGTATTAACGGCTAATACCGGGCAAAACCCAGCAAGACAAGCAGCTATTAAAGCAGGTCTACCAAATGAAAAAACAGCTTATACAATTAACCAGGTTTGTGGATCTGGATTAAGATCTGTTGCGGCGGGATATCAATCAATTATTTCAAAAGACTGCAATGTAGTTATAGCTGGAGGGCAAGAGAGCATGACAAATGCCCCCCATGCAATTAACATTCGTGGTGGTCAAAAATTAGATGAAACAAACCTTATTGACACAATAATTAAAGATGGACTTTGGGATGCCTTTAACGGTTATCACATGGGGGTTACTGCAGAAAATGTAGCTCATAAATGGAACATCAGCAGAAAAGAACAAGATGATTTTGCTCTATTATCTCAGAATAAATTTGAAAAAGCACAAAAGGAAGGAAAATTTAAAAATGAAATTATTCCAATAATTCTTAGCAAAGAAAAATTAAACATAAAATTTGAGAATGATGAACACCCAAGATTAGGAATGACAATTGAAAGACTTACAAAATTAAAACCATCATTTAAAGAAAATGGAACGGTAACACCAGGCAATGCCTCCGGTATAAATGATGGAGCTGCTGCTGTAGTTTTAATGAGTGAGAGTGAAGCAAAAAAAAGAAATTTAGAACCATTAGCAAAAATCGTTTCATGGGCAACTTGTGGAGTTGAACCATCTTTAATGGGATCTGGACCAATTCCGGCATCAAAGAAAGCTTTAGATAAAGCTAATTGGAAAATAATGGATTTGGATTTAGTAGAATCTAACGAAGCTTTTGCTGCGCAGAGTTTGGCTGTAATTAAAGATTTAGGGATACCAAAAGAAAAAGTAAACGTTAATGGTGGGGCAATAGCGCTAGGACACCCAATCGGAGCATCAGGAAGCAGAATACTTGTAACACTTGTACACGAAATGATTAAAAGGGATTCCATAAAAGGCTTAGCTACGCTTTGCATCGGCGGAGGCATGGGAATCGCTATGTGTATTGAAAGAAAATTTTAGCTATTTTTTAAGTATTTTTTCAGCACCAACTTCTGTATCCAGATTCTTGTATCTAAATTTTTGTATTTAGACTGAAATAATTTTTCAATATTTCTTATAATTAAAGTCATAATCAAATAATAAATAATTACATGGCTGAAAAAGGATAGAATTGTGTTATAAATAAATCAATTATAATGTCTAATCAAATATCTGTTCCTGATATCGGGGATTTTGAAAGTGTTGAAATTATTGAAATCCTAGTGAAATCTGGAGATGTCATAAAAAAAAATGACCCAGTTGTTACGCTAGAAAGCGACAAATCAAGTGTTGAAGTACCTTCACCTTTTGACGGAAAAATTTCAAAACTACAAGTTAAAATAGGTGATAAAGTATCTAAAGGAAGTGTTCTTGCTTTAATCGAAAATAATGAATCAAAACCTGAAGAAAATTTACAGAAAAAAGAAATAAAAAAAAATTTATCTACCCCAAAAAAAATATTACCAGAAACAGAAGAAATTATTAAACAAGCTGAGTCTACTGTAATTGAAAAAACTGAAGAACAAGAAATTAAAAAAGTTTATGCGAAACCAAATGGAGCAGATATTGATCCAGCAGAAACACAAGATTGGCTAGATTCTCTAGATGCAGTTCTAAAAAAAGACGGTATAGATCGCACACAATATATCTTAAAAAAATTAATTAATGAAACTCACAAAGATGGCTCCACACAATCATTAACCCGTATCACCCCTTATATAAATACCATACCTGTTTCTTCAGAAGTTAAATCTCCAGGCGATCAAAATATTGAAAGAAGAATTCGATCATTGATTAGATGGAACTCAGCAGCAATGGTTGTTAAAGCAAACAAAAAAAATCCTGAACTAGGAGGTCATATAGGTACATTTGCTTCCGCAGCTACACTTTACGATGTGGGAATGAATCATTTTTGGCGTGCAAAAAATAATAAATTTGGAGGGGATTTAATTTATTTTCAAGGTCATAGTGCCCCAGGAATGTATGCCAGAGCATTTTTAGAAGGAAGACTTACGGCAGACCAGTTAGGAAATTTTAGACAGGAAGTTGGAGCAGATGGATTATCATCATATCCGCATCCTTGGTTAATGCCAAAGTTTTGGCAATTTCCAACTGTATCGATGGGTTTGGGGCCGGTACTATCAATTTATCAAGCTAGATTCACCAAATATTTAATTAACAGAGGTTTAGTAAAAGATGAAAATAGAAAAATATGGGCTTTCCTAGGAGACGGAGAAACAGATGAACCCGAATCCTTAGGAGCAATAAGTTTAGCCTCAAGAGAAAAATTAGACAATCTTATATTTGTAGTTAATTGTAATTTACAAAGATTAGATGGACCAGTTCGAGGAAATGGAAAAATCATCCAGGAACTTGAAGGAATATTTAGAGGAGCCGGCTGGAATGTAATAAAAGTTATATGGGGATCTTATTGGGATCAATTACTAGAAAAAGATAAAACTGGTTTACTAATAAAAAGAATGAATGAATGCGTTGATGGCGAATATCAGGCATTTAAAGCCAACAATGGTTCATATGTAAGAGAAAAGTTTTTTGGAAAATATCCTGAATTAAAGGATTTAGTGTCATCAATGACAGATAGAGATATATGGAAACTTAATAGAGGTGGCCACGATCCACATAAAGTTTATGCAGCTTATGAAGAGGCTATGAATACCAAGGGTAAACCAACTGTAATTCTTGCAAAAACTATTAAAGGTTATGGTATGGGGAAATCTGGAGAAAGTATAAATATAACACATCAACAAAAAAAATTAGATGAGGAAGATCTACTTTATTATAGGGATCGTTTTGATATTCCTCTTACTGATAAACAAGTCAGAAATATAGAGTTTTATAAACCGGACGAAAAATCTGATGAAATTAAATACCTTAAAGAAAGAAGAATGAAGCTGGGAGGAAATTTGCCAGAAAGAACCTCTTACGCAAAACAAATTAAAAAACCAGATAAAAATATTTTTGCAAATATGCTCAGTTCTTCTGGGGAACGGGAAATGTCAACTACAATGGCGCTAGTAAGAATATTAACAAGTCTACTAAGAGACAAAAATATTGCATCCAGGTTAGTTCCAATTATTCCAGATGAAGCAAGAACTTTTGGCATGGAAGGTTTTTTTAGAAAAATTGGAATTTATGCTCACGAGGGTCAAAAGTATGAGCCCGAAGATTCAGAACAATTGAGTTCTTATAGAGAAGATAAAAAAGGTCAAGTTTTAGAAGAAGGTATAACTGAAACAGGCGCGATGTCTTCTTTCATTGCTGCAGGGACATCTTACACCAACCATGATTTAGAAATGATACCTGTCTACACATTTTATTCTATGTTTGGTTTTCAAAGAGTAATGGATCTTATTTGGTCTGCAGGAGATTCGCAAACAAGAGGATTTCTTATCGGAGCAACGTCAGGCAGAACAACTCTAGCAGGAGAGGGTTTGCAGCACCAAGATGGGCATAGCCAATTGCTAGCCGCAACAATACCTAACTGTATAAGTTACGACCCAACATTTGCATATGAGCTTGCGGTAATTTTTCAAGATGGTCTAAGAAGAATGCATGATCAACAAGAAAATATTTTTTATTATTTAACAACAATGAATGAAAACTACAAGCATCCAGCAATGCCAAAAGATTGTGAAAAAGGTATTCTTAAGGGAATGTATTTATTTAAAGAGTTTAAAAATAAAGGAAAAATAAATGTTCAGCTATTAGGTAGCGGTGCAATTTTAAGAGAAATGATAGCTGCTGCAGAAATATTAAGTAATGAATATAATATTGATAGTGATATCTGGAGTGTGACAAGTTTTAATGAATTAAGAAAAGATGGAATGGAAATAGAAAGAAAAAATTTACTCAACCCATCAGAAGAGCCAGAAAAATCCTATGTAGAAAAATGCTTAAACAAAAAAGATGGACCAATTATTGCTGCATCTGATTATATAAGAAGTTTTGCAGACCAAATAAGACCTTATACTTCCAAATCATTTTATTCTCTTGGTACAGATGGATATGGCAGAAGTGATAGTAGAAAAAATTTAAGAAAGTTTTTCGAAGTAGATAAAGAACATATTGTAACATTCACGTTAAGTGCATTGGCTAAGGAGCAGTTAGTTCCAGCCACTCATGCAGAGCGGGCAATAAAAAAATACAAAATAGATAAAGACAAATTGATACCAACATTATTATAAGAATGAGTGAAAAAAAATCACCTATAGTTAGTGCAAGTCCGAAAGTTAGAAAACTAGCAAGAGAACTGGGCGCAGACTTACATTTAATAAAAGGCTCCCAAAGAGAAGGAAGAGTTAACGAAGATGATATAAAAACATTTGTTAAAAAATCTCTTTCAGAGGAAGCACCAAAAAATAAAAAATTTATAAAAGAAGAGTACAATCATTCTGAATTTGGAACAATCGATACACAAGATATACCAAGAATAAAAAAAATTGCTGGTCCGCATTTGCAAAAATCATGGAATGAAATTCCACATGTAACACAACATGATGAAGCAGATATTACAGAGATGGACGCATTTAGAAAATCTCTGAAAGATTTATATACTGGAGAAAAAATTTCAGTTACACCTTTAGCTTTTATAATAAGAGCTGTGGTTAAAGCCCTCAAAGTCTACCCAAACTTCAATGCGTCATTAGATTTAGAAAATGAAAAAATTATATATAAAAAATATTATCATATTGGGATAGCAGTGGATACACCTCATGGTTTAATGGTTCCAAAAATTAGAGATGCCGATCAAAAAGATATAACGACTCTTGGCAAAGAGTTAAAAAGAGTAAGTAAACTTTCTTCTGAATTAAAAATAGCTAAAAGAGAATTTTTTGGAGGTTCAATGACTATTTCAAGTTTAGGAAGCATTGGTGGTAGTTTTTTTACTCCTATAATAAACCAACCAGAAGTTGCTATTCTTGGCGTTGGCAGAGCAGAAAGAAAACAAGTATTTATGGGAGATAAATACGAGAGTAGAATAATGCTACCTTTATCACTCTCATACGATCATAGAATTATTGATGGTGCTGAAGGAGCAAGATTTTGCGTACATCTTAAAGAAAGTCTAGGTAAAGATTTTGCCTACAGATTGGCAGTCTAAATTTATGACTAAAAATATGTCATTATTTAGTGCTTTTTTATGCACTTTCATCTGGGGAACAACATTTATTGCTCAGGACACTGGAATGGATAAAATTGGTCCTTTAACTTTTAACGGAACAAGATTTTTTATTGGTTTTATTTCTATAATTCCATTTGCACTATTTTTTGAAAAAAAGAAAATTTCAAAAGAAATAAATAAAGATAAAAGATTATTTTACAGTTTGCTTTTTTGGATAGGTTCATTTTTGTTTTTAGGCACATACGTTCAACAAGCAGCTTTACTATACACAGATATAGCTAATGCAGCTTTTTTTACAATTTTTTATGTACCTATGGTGCCGATCATTCTTTTTCTATTTTATTCTAAATCTTTACACTGGAGTATTTGGCCATCAGTTTTGTTTTGTATTATTGGTGTTTATCTTTTAAGCAATTTTTCGGATACAACAATAAGAAAAGGAGATAGTCTAGTTATACTTTGTGCTCTTTTTTGGAGTTTGCACATAATATTTATTGGAAAATTTATTAAGAACTTTGATTTACCTTTATTTTTTGGTGCGTTGCAAGCATTAGTAGTAGCTTTCTTTTCAATATTTTTTGCAATATTTTTTGAAACAATATCAATTGCAAATATATTAAATGAGTACATTTCAATAATTTATGCTGGCGCACTATCAGGAGGAATTGCATTTACTTTGCAAATTTATGCACAAAAAAATATTTCAGCAGCTCCAGCTGCAATTATATTTTCTTTAGAAGGGGTTTTCGCTGCAATAGCAGCTTGGATAATTTTAGGTCAAATTTTAGGTTTAGAAAATATTATTGGTTGTGGTTTAATTCTTGGTGGGGTAGCGCTTTCACAATTAGCACCAACCTATGAAAAAAATTATAAATAAACCACATAGAGCAATAATAAAGAAAGTATCAATCTATAAATTATAAATACATTCAAGCTAAATTTTTTGATAAAGTTTAAAAAAAAAGCAATTGTTATATAGGAAAAGATAATTGAAAATATTACGGCTATTATTGCTAAAAAGTTAAGCTCTTCGCTTCCAACTCGATAAATATTATATATTCCCAAAAAACTGGCAGCACTTAAAGCGGGTATTGCTAAAAAGAATGAAATTTTTGCAGATTCAAATCTATTAAAACCTAACATTCTTGCCGCAGTAATAGTAATACCCGATCTACTGACCCCCGGTATCAAAGCAAGTATTTGGAATAACCCTATAAAAATAGCTGATTTATTAGTAAAGTTAGAATCAATTTTCTTAACAATTTTTGATTTATCACTAATATATAAAAGAATACCAAATATTAAACTCGTCCAAGCAATAATTTCTAAACTTCGTATTTGATCTATCATTCCAGTTTTAAAAAGAATATAGCCAACCGGTATAATTGGAATTGTTCCAATAAGTATTTTTGCTAAGAAAGATTTATTTTTTACAAAATTAAATAAATCATTTCGGAAATATAGTATGATAGCAATTAACGACCCTAGGTGTAAGCAAATATCTATTAGTAAATTTTGATTAGCAAATGCGTAATATTTTGAAATTAAAACTAAGTGTGCAGCTGAACTAACTGGTATGAATTCAGATAAACCTTGAATAGCTGATAAAATTAATATTTCTATTGATGAGAGCATAAAAATATTATTGCATAGCTGTTATGCAATATAAAACACTACTTTGCTGGATTTTTTCACATATAGGTCAATTTAACTGTCCTAAATTCGCTTTTAACCTCAATTGTATTGATATAAAAATAACAGGCACAGAAAAAATATGACCAAAAAAATGCTCAGATTTATAGATCTGAATCAACAAAATCCTAACAAAAGAGAAACAACAAACAGGATAGAAGATTTTAAAGAAATTTACGATCAATTTATTGATGCAAAAGCCAAAGAACAATCTAGCAGATGTTCTCAGTGTGGAGTTCCATTTTGTCAAATTCATTGCCCATTACATAATAATATTCCCGATTGGTTAAAGCTTGCTGCAGAAGATAGACTTGAAGAAGCAAGTAAATTAGCTCACAGCACAAATAATATGCCAGAAATATGTGGTCGAATATGTCCACAAGATCGTTTGTGTGAAGGAAACTGTGTAATTGAAAAATCGGGACACGGGACAGTTACCATTGGCTCAGTAGAAAAGTATATCACTGATACTGCATGGGAAAAAGGTTGGATTAAACCAATTAAAGTTGAAAAAGAAATAGATCAATCTGTAGGAATTATTGGAAGCGGTCCAGCAGGACTAGCTTGTGCAGAAGAATTAAGAAAGTTTGGTTATAAAATAACAATTTATGACCGATACGATAGAGCAGGCGGACTGCTAATATACGGAATACCTAATTTTAAATTAGAAAAATTTGTCGTTCAAAGAAGAACAAATTTATTAAAAGAAAGTGGAATAGAATTCAAACAAAAATTTGAAATTGGCAAAAATCTAACCCTCGATGAATTGAAAAAAGAACATGATGCTGTTCTAATAGCTACTGGAGTATATAAACCTAGGGAAATTAATTTAATAGGATCTAACTTAAAAAATATTTTTCCTGCAATGGATTTTTTAATAGCGTCTAATAGAAAAGGTTTAGGAGATAAAGTTGAAAAATTTGATAATGGAATTCTTAATGCACAAAATAAAAATATAGTTGTGATTGGAGGAGGAGATACCGCAATGGATTGTGTGAGAACTGCAATTAGACAGAATGCAAAATCAGTAAAATGTCTTTATAGAAGAGATAAAGAAAATATGCCAGGCTCTGCTAGAGAAGTTTCTAATGCAGAAGAAGAAGGAGTCAAATTTATTTGGTTATCAAACCCAAAAAAATTTAAAGGCGAAGAAAAAGTTTCATCAGTAGTTGTAGAAAAAATGAAACTTGGAATAGCAGACTCTTCTGGTAGAAAAAAACCTGAGCCAATTTTGAACTCTGATTATGATATCGATGCTGATATGGTTATAAAAGCATTAGGTTTTGACCCTGAAAATTTGCCAAAATTATTTAATCATCCAGAACTTTTGGTTTCTAAGTGGGGAACCATAAAAATTAATTTAAAATCAATGGAAACAAATATTAAAGGCATTTTTGCAGCTGGTGATATAGTAAGAGGAGCATCATTAGTTGTGTGGGCAATTAAAGATGGAAGAGATGTTGCAAAATCAATCCAAAGTTATTTACAACTCAAGAAATTAAATAAAACGATAGCAGCATAAAAATGAAATTGTACAAAAAAAATTTAAAAAAATTAATTAAAGGCAATGTTTATAATCCCAATCAAGAGCATGATGCTTGTGGAGTTGGCTTTATTGCGTCAACTGAAGGAAAAAAATCAAGAAAGGTTGTAGAGCTTGGTATACATGCTTTAAAAGCAGTCTGGCACCGTGGCGCTGTCGATGCTGATGGAAAGACTGGTGATGGAGCAGGAATTCACATTGAAATTCCAACAGATTTTTTTATTGAACGAATTAAAAATGCTGGACGACGACATGAAGGTGGAACAATTTGTGTTGGTATGATTTTTTTACCAAGAAATGATTATTCATCACAGGAAAAGTGTAAAACTATAGTAGAAAACGAACTTTTAGATAAAAACTATTATATTTATAGATGGAGGCAAGTGCCTGTAAATACAAAAGTTTTAGGTGATAAAGCTGAAAGTAATAGGCCTGAAATTGTTCAAGTAATTTTCAAATCAAATAATAAGAATTTAAATGACGATGAGCTTGAAAGAGATTTATTTGTAATTAGAAAAAAAATTGAAAAACAATCTAATCTTTTAAAATTAAAAGATTTTTACATATGTTCATTTAGCTCTAGATCTATTATTTACAAAGGGATGTTTTTAGCTGAAGCTTTATCAGATTTTTATCCAGATTTGACAGATAGTCGTTTTATTTCAAGATTTGCAATTTTTCATCAAAGATATTCCACAAATACTTTTCCTAGTTGGGATTTGGCGCAACCTTTTAGAACATTAGCTCACAATGGAGAAATCAACACAATTAAAGGAAATATAAATTGGATGAGAATCCATGAACAAGATATGAGCAGCAAGCTTTTTAAGAATATAGAATTTTTAAAACCAGTTATTGTGACAGGCAATTCAGACTCGGCTGCCTTAGACAATGTATTTGAGCTACTTGTCAGGTCGGGAAAATCTGTTCCACTTGCAAAACTTATGTTGATACCTGACGCATGGTCAAAAAGAAGAAAAACTGTTTCAAAACCACATCAGCAATTATTTAATTTTTTAAATAGTACAATCGAGCCTTGGGATGGACCTGCAGCTATTGCTGCAACTGATGGAAAATGGATTATCGCAGCACAGGATAGAAATGGTTTGAGACCTCTTAGATACACAGTAACCTCTGATAAACTTTTATTTGCGGGATCAGAAACTGGAATGATAGATTTTTCGAATGATAAAATTATTTTTAAGGGACGTCTAGGACCCGGACAAGCTATTGCTGTAGACCTTGATAAAGGTCAAGTGTATGACAGCAAAAGTTTAAAAAATAAAATTTCTAAGGACTATAAAAAATATAATAAACAAATATTAGATTTAGATAAAAAATTTTCTACCACAAAAGAAATATTTTTTTATGAAAATGACGAGTTAAGACGTAGACAGTTTTTAGCTGGAGTTAATATTGAAGATTTAGAACTTATTCTACATCCTATGGTCGAAGATATGAAAGAAGCAATTGGGTCTATGGGAGATGATACACCTATAGCTGTACTATCGGATCAATATAGACCATTAGCACATTTTTTTAGACAAAACTTTTCTCAAGTAACAAACCCTCCCATCGATTCTCTTCGCGAAAATGAAGTGATGAGTTTAAAAACCCGTTTTGGAAATACTGGTAATATTCTTGATTTTGAAAATTTAACCGAAGAAAATATTTATGTTCTAGAAAGTCCAGTTCTATCAAATGCCCAGTTTAAAAAGTTTACAGATTTTTTTAAAGATAATATTAGGTTTTTAAATTCTACTTTTGATATTAATAAAAATTTAAAAAATAGGTTAGATGAATTACGCACAGAAGCAGAAATTGCAGTTCGTGAAGGAGCTAGACATTTAATTTTAAGTGACAAAGAAGTTAATAAAACAAAAGCATCTATACCAATGTCACTTGCAATTGGAGCAATAAATTCACATCTGACTAACTTAGGATTAAGAGGTTTTGCTTCAATCAATGTTCAGACAAGCGAGGTTTTGGATACCCATTCATTTGCTGTACTTTTAGGCGTTGGAGCCACAACTGTTAATCCCTACATAGCTTTAGATTCTATTTATCAACGATATAAAAAAAAATTATTTGGAGGAATCAGTTTTGAAGAATGTGTTAAAAGATATGTAAAATCAATAGACAATGGTTTGCTTAAAATAATGTCTAAAATGGGCATTTCTGTTTTAAGCTCTTATAGGGGAGGATGCAATTTTGAAGCTGTTGGATTAAGCAGATCCTTAGTTGCAGAGTATTTTCCAGAAATGATATCAAGAATTTCCGGCATAGGAATTTCAGGTATAGAAAAAAAAATAAAAGACTTACATAAAAAAGCTTTTCTAAAAAATATTACAATTCTTCCGATTGGTGGAATTTACAAATATAGAAAAAGTGGTGAAACTCATCAATACCAGGGTAATTTGATCCATATGCTGCAAAATGCAGTTACTACTAAATCATATGAGGTGTATAAAAAATATGCGCAAGCTATATATGATTTGCCAATAATAAATTTAAGAGATCTATTGGATTTTAAAAATTTAAGAAAAGCAGTTGACATAACAGAAGTTGAATCTGTTAATGAATTAAGAAAAAGATTTGGTAGTGGAAGTATGTCCCATGGTTCTCTATCTGCCGAAGCACACGAAACTTTAGCTATAGCAATGAATCGAATTGGAGCTTCTTCTTGTAGTGGCGAAGGAGGAGAAGATTCTAGTAGATTTGTTAAAAAGGAAAATGGCGACAGTTCAAATTCAAAAATTAAACAGGTAGCCTCAGCAAGATTTGGTGTGACTATTGAATATTTAAATAATTGTGATGAAATAGAAATAAAAATATCTCAAGGAGCAAAACCAGGAGAGGGAGGTCAGTTACCAGGCTTCAAAGTATCTAATGAAATTGCAAAACTACGACATTCAACTCCAGGAGTAACACTAATTTCACCACCCCCACATCATGATATTTATTCTATAGAAGATTTGGCACAGCTTATTTATGATCTTAAACAATCTAACCCTAAAGCGAGAGTTGGTGTTAAATTAGTAGCATCAAGCGGCGTTGGAACTATTGCTGCCGGAGTTGCCAAAGCAAATGCTGACGTTATTTTAATTTCAGGACATTCCGGAGGTACGGGGGCTAGTCCTCAAACTAGCGTAAAGTTTGTTGGGGTACCCTGGGAAATGGGTCTCAGTGAAGTAAATCAAATTTTAACTTTAAATAAATTAAGACATAAAATTACTCTTAGAACAGATGGAGGAATAAAAACTGGTAGAGATGTAGTTATAGCTGCAATGATGGGTGCTGAGGAATTTGGAATTGGAACTACTTCTTTAGTAGCCATGGGATGTATAATGGTTCGACAATGTCATTCTAATACATGTCCAGTAGGAGTTTGTACGCAAGATGAAAATTTAAGAGCAAAATTTACAGGCACACCAGAAAAAGTTGTAAATCTTTTTACATTCATAGCTGAAGAAGTTAGAGAAATTTTAGCAAAACTGGGATTTAAAAGTTTGAATGATATTATTGGTAGAAACGATCTGTTAAAGCAAGTAAGTAGAGGAACTTCAAATTTAGACGATTTAGATCTGAGCCCGTTACTAGTTCAGGCAGACCCCGGCGAAAACAAAAGGTACAGTTTGCCAAATTTAATAAATAGGATTTCGCCAAATCTAGATGAAAAGATTTATGAAGATATAAAAAATAAAATTGGAAAAAGTGATAATATTGTTTTTGATTATAAAATAAAAAATGTAGATAGAGCTCTTGGAACTAGACTATCACATTATATTTATAAGGAATTTGGCAAAAATAAAATTAAAGAAAATTCTATTAATATCAACCTAACGGGTACAGCCGGCCAATCTCTTGGAGCTTTTGGAATAAAAGGTCTAAAATTAAATATTACTGGTGACGCAAATGACTATGTAGGAAAAGGATTGTCTGGCGCAACAATAGCAATTAAACCTCCACAAGAGAGCAATTTAGTGAGTAACGAAAATACAATAATTGGAAATACTGTTCTGTATGGTGCTACATCAGGAAAACTTTTTGCTGCCGGTCAATCAGGAGAAAGATTTGCAGTTAGAAATTCTGGCGCTCAAGCAGTCGTAGAGGGATGTGATTCAAATGGTTGTGAATATATGACAGGAGGAATTGTAGTTATACTTGGAAAAGTAGGGGATAATTTTGGTGCTGGAATGACAGGTGGAATGGCTTTTGTTTATGATTTAAATAAAGAATTTGAAAATTATGTTAATTCTGATTCTGTAATATGGCAAGAACCTGAAACAGAATATTGGATTAATTATTTAAAAGATTTAGTTCAACAACATTTCAGCGCAACAAAATCTCAAGTAGCAAAAAAAATATTAAATAATTTTGACAATGAACTCCAAAACTTTAAACAGGTTTGCCCCAAAGAAATGCTGGGCAAACTATCAAATCCCATAAGCATAAAAACAAAAATTTTAGTTGCCATTTAAATTTAACTAAAATTTTTTATATCAAGTATTAATAATTTTAATTCATTAGTGATTTTTTTTAAATCGCTTTTTCTTGAAAGTCTATGGTCACCGTTCTTTATTTTAATCAATTTTTTTTTAGCATTTATAAAAATTTTTAATGTTTTAATAGAAAATTTTAAAGGAACAGTATTATCCTTTAAACCATGAAATAAAACTACATCTATTTTATTATCTATTTTTTTATTTAATATTTTATTTTTTTTTCCATCAAATATTAATTGTTTAGTAATTGGGTAAATAAAATTATCATTTTTCAAATTATAAACTTTGTTATTAATAATTGTTTTTTTAATTTTTTTATTAAATTTTTTCCACATTAACTCTTCAAGAAAATCTGGAGCAGAAGCTATTCCAACAAATCCTTTGATTTTTGTTTTAAAATATTTTATTAAGTTTAGTGCTATCCAACTTCCCATACTTGAACCAACAAAAATTAATTTATTTTTAGCTTTAGCTTTAATTAGTTTTTTTGCTTCATTGGTCCATTGAGATATATTTCCGTTTATAAATTTACCTGATGATTTACCGTGTCCAGAATACTCAAATTTAAGAAAATTAATTTTATTTCTTCTGCAAAATTTTTGTATTTGTTTAGGTTTTTCCCCAGTCATATCTGACATAAAACCGTGAAAAAAAACCACAGTTATTTGACTTTTGTGGTTTAATAACAAATATTTGATTTTTTTTTTTTTAAAAATTGAAAAATCTTTCGATTTTTTGTAACTCATTAGCATATTATAGTATTTCAAAACATATGAAAAACAAAATAAAAGTTTTACAGGTTATACCTACACTGGGTTATGGAGGTGCCGAAACAGGTTGTTATGATCTGGCACATTATTTGGCTGAAAAAAATTGTAGATCTTTTATTATTACTAGTGGTGGGGATTTACTCAAATTTATTGATAAAAAAAAAGTAAAAGTGTTTAAACTTCCAGTGCATTCAAAAAATCCTCTTTTAATTTTAATTAATTCAGTGTTAATTTCATTAATAATATTGATCTATAATATAAATATTGTCCATGCAAGAAGTAGAGCCCCTGCTTGGTCATGTTTAATTGCTACAAAAATTACTGCGAGAAAATTTGTTACGACATTTCATGGGACTTATAATTTTAATAATAAACTTAAAAAATTTTATAACTCTGTTATGGTTAGATCGAATTTAGTTATTGCTGGATCTAATTTCATTTTTTCTCACATTAATGATAATTATAGTAATTTTTTTTTAAAAAAAAATAAAAAGCTTTTAGTAATTTTTAGAGGTATAAATTTAAATTACTTTGATCCAAAAAAAATTGTTCCTTCAAAAATAGAAAAATTTTTAAAAAAAAATAATGTTGATAGAAATAGATTTATTATTTTACTGCCAGGA
>Ga0209091_10000584_pt1 | contig 34420 bp, 36 predicted proteins | sample ArcticOcean_MG_C_6_FD_187438 | JGI IMG/M metagenome (GOLD analysis project Ga0209091, IMG submission 187438) | Marine microbial communities from western Arctic Ocean - ArcticOcean_MG_CB8_128 (SPAdes) (version 2) | ecosystem: Environmental > Aquatic > Marine > Oceanic | place: Arctic Ocean...
AAATTTTAAGAGACCTTCAAATAACTGAAAAGAAAACAATTATTTTAGTAGAACAAAATGCTAAAAAAGGATTAGAATTTTCAGATATTGGTTATGTTTTAGTATCTGGTCAAACTGCGATTGCTGGTAAAGGGGATGATTTACTAAAAAACCCTGATGTTGGCAGACTATTCCTTGGTGGTTAATGATTAGTACCAAGTATTTTTTAAAAGGTTTTTTTTGTATTAAGAGTGCAGATAGTCCTGCAATCGCATTAGCTGCAAGTTTTGTTGCAATTGGAGCTTTGTTTAAAAGTATTGGTCTTAATCTTCAAGAAAGTATTTTTTCAACATTTTTAACTTACGCTTTGCCAGGCTCACTAATAATGGCTGAGTCATTAATAGTTGGGGCCTCTTTATTAAATATCTTTTTGGCAGTTTGGTTGGTGAACGCAAGACTTTACCCGATGACTGTCTCACTATTTCCACTACTAATGCATAAAAGTCAACCAAGGTTAAAATATTATTTAGCTTGTCATTTTATTGCTGTTTCAGCGTGGTTAATAATGAAAGAAAATTATAAATCAGTTGAAAGAAAATACCGTTTAGATTTTTGGATTGGTGTAGGAGCAGCTAATTTATCTGTTGCAATATCAGCGACTGCATTTGGTTTTTTTATAGCAGACTACCTCAACAAAGACATGATGGTAGGGTTAGCAATAGTTAATCCAGTTTATTTTACATGTGTAATGGTTGGAGCAATGAAAACTATTCAAATGAGTTTAGCCGTAATACTTGGATCTATTCTTGGAATTTTATTTTACTTTATTTCACCAGAATGGTGCATATTGCTTGGTGGCTTTACAGCTGGAACCTTTGCATTTTTTATAGGAGAGTCAAATGGCACTTAATATAGTACTAGCAATTCTTGTCACATCTTTAGCAACTTATATTTCAAGATTTCTTGGTGTAATAACATCCAATAAAGTAAAAGAAACTTCAAAAATTTTTAGATGGTTTAATTGTCTAGCTTATTCAACTTTGTCAGCATTACTTGCAAGAATAATAATTTTTCCAGCAGGAGCATTAGCTGAAGTTGACTACTTAATTAGATTACTAGTTGTGTTTATTTGTTTAGTAATATTTTTGATTAGTAAGAAAAATTTTGTTTATCCAACAGTTTTATCTGCCTTATTCCTATATCTTTTAAGCTCAAATTTTTAAAAATTGATTTCTTCATTGAATTTAAATAACATTAAATATGAAAAAAATAGATGGATTTGAAATAATAGAACATGAAAAATCTAAAAGAATAATTAATATCAAAATTGAAGATAAGATATTAGAAAAGTTATTATTTCCTTTTAATAAATTTGATATTACTACACTTGAGTACAAACCATTTACTAGATTTACTATCGCTAAAAGTTTAGATGATTTAACTGATTATAAGTTAAGTGCGTTAATGAATTCAATTATTAAAGATAGAAATATGGGTTGCTTTATAATTAGTCCAAAAAATATTAATTCAAAAATTAATGATATTTTTTTAGTTAAATTATCTACTGCTATTTCCCATTTAATAGGAAAACCAAATCAAGATGCGATGGCTGGAAAATACTATGCAAGATTTCATGTTAAGCATGAAGATAAAAGTGACTCTTATTTGAGAAAAGCATATGCAAATATGGATCTTCATACGGATGGAACCTATGTTAAAGAGGTGACAGATTGGTTGCTTATGACAAAAATAGAGGAACAAAATGTCGAAGGAGGAGAAACTGCATTGCTTCACCTTGATGACTGGGAGCATTGCAGAGATTTATTTAATAATTCTGTTGGTAAACAAAGTTTTGTTTGGGGATCTCCTAAAAGTAAAAATATAGAATATAAAGTCGAACATCCTCTTTTTTCAACAGATGAACAGGGTAAACCATGTATTTCTTATATTGATCAATTCCCAGAACCAAAAAATATGGAACAAGGGTTATTTTTGCAAAAATTATCTGATTCGTTAGAAAATAGTAAAAATAAAATAACCACTAAACTTCCAGTTTCTTCATTAATCGTTGCAAACAATCACTTTTGGCTTCATGGCAGAAAATCATTTAAGGAAAATAAAAAGTTAAGTAGAGAGCTACTAAGAATCAGGGGTAGTTTTTTTTAATAATTATGTGATTATTTTTAAATTGTTATAAAATCACTAGTTGTAAATAGAACTTAAGAGAAAAATTGTTAAATAAAGCGCTATTTATATAGGTTTTAATAGTTGTAAAAATACAACAAATTAGAAAAAAGTGATTTTTATTGTTAAAAAAAATGTAAAAATTTCGTCATTAAACTATAAGATGTTTACATTAATATTAATAAATAAAAATAAAGGGCATAAAATGAAAAAATTAACACTCGCAATTTTACTTTTGCTAGCTTCATTTTCAATCGTTTCTGCAGAAATCGGTTTTAAAATTGGTGCTTCAGCACAAGTAGGTAATTTTGAAACTAGTGGTTCAGAAACTGAAAACTCTGAAGTTTCAGATAAAGCAAAAGAAAGTGCTTTTGTCGGAATGGCTTCATACTTCGTTGAACAAAACTTGGGTTTTTTACCAGGTCCATTAGGCAGAATAAATCTTGGTTACGCAGTAGTACCTCACGATCTAAAATCTGGAAAATCTAGTAGATTTGTTCAGGATTTGACTGTTAAAGCAAACATTTCAGTAAGAGTACCATCTACTAACGTGATTAGTGCTACACTTCAGAACATTGAAACATTATATGTTTCAGTTAATATAACTGATTGGTTATATGTTAAGGCTGGAACAATTGAGATGGATGTAAAAACTACTGAAAGTTTAGATACAGGATCTGATTACGGAAATACTAGTTTATCAGGAGATGTATTGGGCTTAGGTCTTCATCATCAAACTGAAAGTGGTTTCTTTGGAAGAATTGAATATTTAACTACTGATATTGGTGGAACAACTTTAACGTCTACTACTAATGCTGATAATACAGTTACTTTAGATAATTTAGATGGAGAAACAGTTCAAATTTCTTTTGGAAAAGCATTCTAATTAAAAGTTAGTTAAAATAAAATTTAAACCCCCTTTACAGGGGGTTTTTTTTTACCAAAAATTTACAGCATTACTGGTATAGTAGACCTTATGAAATTAGGTTTTATAGGAACTGGAAAAATAGCATCATCGGTAATTACAGGTATATGTACCTCTAAAATAGCCTTTACCAAAATAATAATTTCTCCAAGAAATAAATTTATTGCTCAAAAACTAAAAAAAAAATTTAAAAAAGTAATTATAGCTAAGAATAATCAGGAAATAGTTAACTCATGCAACTGGGTTTTTTTAGCAGTAGTTCCAAGTGTTGGTGGAAAACTTATTAAAAAACTGAAGTTTAAACCGAACCAAACTATAATTAGTTTTATATCAACCATTACATTGGCACAGTTAAAAAAAGCAATTAAAGTTAAAGCTAAGATTATAAGAGCTATACCACTACCACCAATATCTTTAAAAAAAGGTCCAGTTCCAATTTGTCCTCCAAATAAAAAAGTTAAAGATTTTTTTAATAAGATAGGAACAGCAGTTGAAATTAAAGATGAAAAATCTTCTATTAATTTTTGGTCTACCTCAGGTATGATGGCATCTTTCTATGAATTATTAAGAGTAATGACAAACTGGTTAGTTAAAAGAGGAGTTAAAAAAGATATTGCTCAGAAATATGTCACTTCTTTATTTTTAGCTTTATCAGAAGATGCGGTTAATAATTCCAAAAAAGATCTAAAATATTTAGTTAAAGAATCTCAAACACCAAAAGGATTAAATGAACATGGAGTTAAAGAATTGTCAAATGCTGGATTTTATAAATCATTAGAAAGAACCCTTAATAGTATTCACAAAAGATTAAGTAAATAAAATTTTATGGATCAATCTCAGAATATTTTACAAATTAAGAATTTATCAAAGTATTTTGGTGGATTAGCTGCGGTATCAGATTGTTCTTTAAAAATTAAAAAAGGATCTATTACAGGTATAATTGGACCTAATGGGTCTGGAAAAACAACTTTATTTAATTTAATAGCAGGAAATTTAAAATCTTCTAAAGGTAAAGTTTTATTTGATAATGAAGATATAACCGATGTTCCGTCTTATGAATTATTTTCAAAAGGTATACTTAGAACTTTTCAAATAGCACACGAATTTACAAATCTATCAGTCCTTGAAAACTTAATGATGGTACCAGCTAATCAATCAGGTGAAAAATTAATGACAGCATTACTAAAGCCTACTCTTATTAGAACAGAAGAATTAATAATAAAACAAAAAGCACAAGATGTTATTGATTTTTTAAATTTGACACATTTGTCTAACGAATTAGCAGGAAATTTATCTGGAGGACAGAAAAAATTATTAGAACTTGGAAGGACAATGATGGTTGATGCTAAATTAGTTTTACTTGATGAAGTTGGAGCCGGTGTTAACCGTACATTACTTAAAGATCTTGGAACTGCGATCTTAAAATTAAACAGAGAGCAAGGATATACATTTTGTATGATTGAACATGATATGGACTTTATTAGCAGGCTATGTGACCCAGTAATTGTTATGGCGGAAGGATCTGTATTATTTGAAGGATCTGCCGATGAAGTTAAAAAAGATGAAAAGGTTATTGAAAGTTATTTAGGTAGAGGCTCAAAACTAAAGGAAAATAATTAATGGCATTTTTTGAAGGAATAAAAATGACAGGTGGTTATGGTAAAGGTCCTGACATTATCAACTCATGTTCAGTGAACGTTAATAGAGGTGAGATAGTCTCTATACTTGGGCCAAATGGTGCAGGAAAATCTACTGCTATGAAAGCAATGCTTGGACTTTTAAATTTAAAATCAGGCTGTGTTGTTATTGATGGAAAAGATATTTCAAAACTTTCACCACAAGATAGAGTTAGAATGGGTATTTCATTTGTACCACAAACAAAAAATGTTTTTTCAGGCATGAGTGTTGAAGAAAATTTAGAAATGGGTGCTTACTTAAGAAATGATGATTACCAAAATGTTATCGAAGAAATCTATGAACTATTCCCGATATTAAGAGAAAAAAAAGATCAGTTAGTAGGAGAATTATCCGGAGGTCAAAGACAACAAGTTGCGCTTGGAAGGGCTCTAATGATTAAGCCAAGCGTATTAATGTTAGATGAGCCAACCGCAGGAGTATCTCCAATTGTTATGGATGAACTCTTTGATCACATTATTAAAGTTAAAAGAACAAATGTTGCTATTTTAATGGTCGAACAAAACGCTAAACAAGCATTAAATATTTCAGACAGAGGTTATGTTTTAGTTACTGGTGAAAATCGTTATTCAGGAACAGGCAAAGAGTTATTAAATGATGCAAGAGTAAGAAGCTCTTTTTTAGGAGGATAATAATATGGATTTTTTAAATGCAATCGTACTATTGTTAAATTACATTTTTGTTCCAGCTTTAACTTATGGTTCACAATTAGCACTTGGTGCAATATTTGTAACTTTAATCTATGGGATTTTAAGATTTGCTAATTTTGCAACTGGAGACATGATGGCGTTTGGAACGATGGTAACCATTTTAATTACTTGGTACTTTCAATCACTTGGAGTTTCTTTGGGAGTTTTACCAACAGCTCTTCTAGCAATACCTTTTGCTATAATTTTTATGATCGGTTATATGCTCTTTGTAGATAAATTTGTATTTAGGTATTACAGAGTTAACAAAAGTCCTCCTGTTCAACTTGCAATGGTAAGTATTGGTGTAATGTTTATAACCCAAGCTGTAGTTAGAATAATAATTGGTCCTGCTGATAGAAGGTTTTTTGATGGGGAAAAATTTATTATTAAAGCAAGAGAATTTAAAGAAATGACAGGACTTAATGAAGGGTTAGCAATTAAATCTAGTCAAGTCTTGACAATATTTGTAACATTAATATTGGTTTCAATTTTATTTTGGTTTTTAAATAAAACTAAAACTGGAAAAAGTATGCGTGCGTATTCGGATAATGAAGATCTGGCTTTATTATCTGGTATTGACCCAAAAAGAGTAGTTATGATCACTTGGATAATCGCTGGTATTTTGGCAACAATTGGGGGTGCTTTGTATGGCTTAGATAAAAGCTTCAAGCCTTTTACTTATTTTAATAACATGTTACCAATTTTTGCAGCAGCAATTGTTGGAGGTATTGGAAACCCATTCGGAGCATTTTTAGGAGGATATGTAATAGCCTTTTCAGAAATACTCTTAACCTACGCATACAAGAAATTTTTTATGTATGTTTTACCAGAAAGTATGGAGCCAGAAACTTTAGTACAATTATTATCAACAGATTATAAATTTGCCGTATCCTTTTCTATATTAGTAGTCGTCTTGCTCTATAGGCCAAATGGCATATTTAAAGGGAAAGTACTGTGAGAAAGAATTTAAACGTAATTGCAGCATATATAATAATGCTTGGGCTCATTATTTTGGTAGGAATATTTCAATCTTGGAATGTTGCTCTATCAATTTTTAATATGTGTTTAATCTCCGCAGTAATGACGATGGGCGCAAACATTCAATGGGGTTATGCTGGTTTAATCAATTTTGGTCTTATGGGATATGCAGCTTTAGGTGGTTTAGCAGCAGTTTTAATATCAGTTGATCCAGTTCAAGAAGCCTGGAGTGTGGGTGGTTTTAATCTTATTATGTGTTTATGGTTAATTATTGCAATGGTTTTTGGTATTCGTTTTGTATTAAAAAATTTTGAAAAATCTAAAATTAGAACTTATGGAATAGCAGCAATTATTATTACTGGAATTGTAATTATAAGAGTTACATCCGAACCAAGCATTGAAGCAATTGAAGCTATCAATCCTGCAACAACAGGTTTCCTTGGTGGCTTAGGTTTGCCAATAGTATTCTCATGGATAATAGGTGCTTTTTTTGCGGCTGGTTTAGCATTTATAGTAGGTAAGGTTGCTCTTGGGTTACGTGCAGATTATTTAGCTATTGCCACATTATTAATTTCTGAAATTGTTATAGCTATTATTAAACATGAAGATTGGTTAGCAAGAGGGGTCAAGAATGTAATTGGATTAGATCGACCAGTGCCTTATGAAGTTGACCTTCAAGTCACTGAATGGTTTATTAATTTGGTTGCAAAATTTAATTCTGGTAAATTAGATTTAATTTCTAATATTGCTGATAAACAAGCTGCACTTAATCAATTAGTTATTGAAGGATCATCAGTTTTTGTAAAACTTTGTTACTCTGGTTTATTTTTAGTTGTGGTAATAGCTTTATTAATAATTACTCAAAAAGCACTTTATTCACCATGGGGAAGAATGATGAGAGCAATAAGAGACAATGAAGAAGCCGCAAATGCTATGGGTAAAAATGTTGTTAAACAACATTTATTAATTTTCATTTTAGGCTCAGCAATAGTTGGAATAGCTGGTGCCATGCTAGTTACACAAGATGGCTTATTTACACCGGGCAGTTACCGACCTATGAGATATACATTTTTAATTTGGGTAATGGTTATAGTTGGAGGAAGTGGAAATAATTTTGGTGCAATACTTGGGGGATTTGCAGTTTGGTTTCTATGGATTGAAGCTGCACCAATCGCTTTATTCTTAATTAATTTATTTACAATCGGGTTACCTGAAACAAGCGTTTTAAAGGTTCATTTAATTGAAAGTGTTCCATATTTTAGGTATTTAATGATGGGAATGGGTCTTCTCTTAATTATGAGGTACCGTCCAAAAGGTATACTTCCTGAGAAAATAGAAATAAAATAATATTATTATGAAATATATTATACTTGGAGCAGCAGTAGCATGGGCTATGTACATTGGTGATAAATATTTTTTTTAATGGCTAAGATTACCATGTTACATATAATCTTGGAAATTAGTTTTGAATAAAAATTTATGGTTGCTGATTTTAAGTCAGATCTTTGCTTTTACCGCAGCACCAGTTACAGTTTTCTTAAGTGGCATAATTGGCTCTCAGTTTAGCCCGATAAAATCTTTAGCAACATTACCAATGGCCTTATCAATTGTTGGTGTTGCAATTTTTGCAATCTTTGCCGCAAAGATTATGAGTATAATTGGTCGAAGAGCAGGCTTTATGTTTGCGTCAATTGGAAGTTCATTGTCATCACTACTTGCAGCCTACTCAATAATTAGTGAAAGCTTTATTTTATTTAATTTTGCATGTTTTTTGCTAGGGGCAGGAGTAGCTTTTAGTCATCAGTACCGTTTTGCAGCTGTTGAAACAGTAAAAAAAGATATGGCACCTAAAGCTATATCAATAATATTATTAGCAGGTATAGGATCGGCTTTTATTGGACCTAATGCAGCAAATTTTTCAAAAGAAATTATTCCTGAACATTTATATGCTGGATCATACATTGTCCTTGCTGCTTTAACACTTACATCAACAATTTTTCTTTTTTTTTATAAAGATGGACACAAAGCAAATAATATTAACAAAGAAAATTCACGGAGCTATTTAAAATTAATTTCTCAACCAAGATTTTTACAAGCATTAATTGCTTCTGCATTTGCTTATGCAGTAATGGCATTTTTAATGACAGCAACACCAATAAGTATGCATGTAATGGAAAAAATAAGTTTAACCAAAACAGGATTAGTAATTCAGCTTCATATTGCAGCTATGTTTTTACCATCATTAGTTACAGGTAATTTGATAAGAAAATTTGGACATAGTAAAATAATGTATGCTGGTGTTTTTTTATTCTCAATAACAATTTTAACTAGTTTATTTGATCAAAATTTTACCAATTATTTATTTGCATTAATTTTTTTAGGATTTGGATGGAATTTTTTATTTATATCAGGAACAAGTTTGCTAGTTTTATCGTATAAAGAAAATGAAAAATTTAAAGCACAAGGTTTTAATGACTTAATAGTTTATTCTATCCAAGCAACTGCCAGCTTATCTGCTGGAGTTTTCTTAACTTTAACAAGTTGGAAAACAATGAATTCAGTTTGTATATTTTTTTTAGTTTTGATTATTCTATCGACACTGAGAGCCGATTATAAAGAACAAAAATAAGATGAATTTTTTATCTTACTTTCAACTTAACTTAGTAGAAATTTATTTCATAATATTTATAATATTTATTGCATCTATTATAAGAGGATTTAATGGTTTTGGTTTTTCTGCAATATGTGTTTCTGGTTTTTCTTTTATACTTCCTGCAATAGAAATAGTTCCTATTATTCTAGCATTAGAGGTAATAATTAGTATTTTTATGGTTCCATATATTTGGAACAAAATTGACTGGAATTTTGTTTTTAAAATACTAATAGGAATAATGATTGGATCTCCGATTGGCATTTATCTATTAAGATATTTAACTCCAAATACAACGCACCTATCTGTTTGTTTATTTATAATATTTTTTTCAATTATTTTAATGAAAGGATATTCAAATCAAAAAATTAATAATAATTATGGAAAAATTTTTACAGGAATAGTTTCTGGAACTTTAAATGGACTTACAACATTAGGTGGTATGCCAGTTGCACTTTTTTTATTAATTACAAGCATTCAGGCTGCTGTAATAAGAGGCTCCCTAGCAGCCTTATTTTTTTTAACAGATATATATGCATTTTCTTTAAGTTTTTTGGCAGGAATTGTCGATATGACAACAATTTATAGAATTATTCCATTGATTATTATTTTACCATTTGGAGTTTATATTGGAAATAAATTTTTTATTAAAAGCAAAGAGAAAACTTATAGAAAAGTTGTTTTTTACTTTCTTATATTCATTTCAATTCTTGGAATTTTTAGAATTATTATTAATTTATAGAGATAAATATTTATAAAAGGCAGCTATATGAGATCCATTATTAAACTTATTATTTTTTATTAAGGTAATAATTTCATTACTTGTTAAAAAATGTATTTTTATTCCATTTTCTGGTTTTTTAATTTTGATTAATTTTCTAGAAAAAAAACAATGGGCTTGTGAATTCATTCTTCCAGGCTCTTCATAAAATTTAATTAATTTTTTTGGTATAATTAAAGACTTATAGCCCGTTTCTTCAAATAATTCTCTAGCAGCACTTTTTGATGGTTTTTCATCTAGATCTACCCAACCACAAGGAAATTCAAAATTCACTCTGTTTATTGCTTCACGTCTTTGTGAAACTATTAAAATTTTTTTATTAATGATTGGAATAATAATAGCAACATCTGGAACCTCAAAATAATGATATAATTGATTTTTTTTATATTTCTTGCTAATTAATGAAAGTCTATCAAACAGTTTAATCTTATTTTTTATTTTATTATTTCCCATACTAAATTTTATTTTATTAAATCAAAGAATAAAAAAAACCCTAGCAATAAAAATTGCTAGGGTTTTTAAAATTAAGATATTATTAACTATCTTTGTTTTTTAGTTTTAAATTTTCCACCTTTGATTTCTTTTTCTAAAAAAGAACCTTCGGCTTCACCAACACTAGTAAATACTACTCCAGTTGCACCTTCGTAGTTAATTTTTTTACCTTGAGCTAATAAATCTAAACCTTTTTTAAGTTCACCTGGATAAATTTTAGTTCCAGGACCATTAGCAACTGCCATTACATTTTTTGCAATAGAAGCTCTATCAGTTGATCCACCTGCTTGCATCGCAAGAACGATTAAAGCTGCTGCATCATAAGACTCACCAGTGTAAGGTCCTGATGAATCTATTCCAGCTGCCTTAGCAACCGTTGTAAATACACCTGCACCTTTTCCAGTTGAGCCCGGCATTGAACCAAAAGATTTATTCAAACTTTTTCCAAAAGTATCAGTTAAGGAGTCACCGATCATACCATCAGATAAAATAAATTTATCAAATGCACCTGAGTCTAAAGAACCTTGAATAATTCCTTTTCCACCTTGGTCTAGGTAACCAATTACTGCAACCGCATCACCACCTGCTGAAGCTAAAGTTGCAACTTCAGAAGAATAGTCAGCCTTACCATCTTCATGGGCTGCCACAGTAGTTACTTTAATGCCATGTGCTTTAACCGCTGCTGCATAAACATCAGCCAAACCTTTTCCATAGTCATTATTTGTATAAGTAATTGCAACACTTTTGATTTTTCTATCTTTAGTAATATCAGCTAAGATTTGTCCACCTCTAGCATCAGAAGGAGCCGTTCTAAAAAAGAACCCTTTGTCATCTAAAGTTGTAAGACCTGGAGATGTTGCTGAAGGTGAAATCATTACTACACCATTTGGTATACCAACTTTTGATGCTATAGCACCAGTAACACCCGAACAGTCAGCACCCATAATAGCTGCAACGCCTTGTGAAATAACACCTTCAGCTGCTGTTACTGCTGCTGCTGCGTCAACACAAGTTGAGTCTGCTCTTACTACTGAAATAGTTTCTCCACCTAATAGTGAACCTGAATCAGAAGCTTCCTTAAATGCAAGCTCTGCAGATGCAGCCATAGCTGGTGTTAGAGATTCAATAGGACCAGTAAATCCTAATATAATTCCCATCTTAACTTCTGAAAATGTATTCGTTGTAAAAGTCGAAACGAATATAAATGCAGCAATAAATAGTTTTTTCATTATTTCCCTCGTTAATTGTTAACAATTTATAAAAAACCAATTAAATTATGATTAATCGAATATTTCAATGACAAAATTATCTTATTTTATGAAGTAAAAAGACTGAAGTTATGACTATTATACCCCCTACAAGGAATAAAATCGTTGGAACTTCACCAAATATTAAAAAAGTTAGAGCTATCCCAAAGATAGGAAACAAAGAATATGACGGAAAAATTTGCCCAACAGTATAAAATTTGTAAAGGTAAAACATCAACAAATGAGCACCTAAAGAAACTACAATAGCTTGATACAAAATTAAAATCCAAGAATTTAAATTTATTAATAAAATATTTGAAATTGTATCACCCTCAATAAAATGAGAGATAATTATTAGAATTGTAAAACCGAACAAACCTATGAATGCATTGGTTAAACTAATATCTAAATCTCTCAATTTTCTTGAATAGACTTGTGCTAAAGCAAAAGATAATGCCATTAAACTAGCAAAAAGTAATCCTAAAAAATTATTTGTTAACTTTGGATCAAAAAATATTATCATAATTCCAATAAAGGCACTAAAGATTAAGAGCCATTTTTTTGAACTTATATTTTCACCTAAAATGACAGCACTGGCGAGAATTCCAAAAGGTATAGCTAACTGTGAGCCCACAATTACAGGAGATATAATTGATGAGTGATAAAGAGATAGTGTCATAAATACATAAACCATAACTCCCATAAAAATAGAAAAAGCTATTAGAGATGGAACATATTTTTTTTCTGGCATTTTAAATCTCCAAAAAGGTATTAATAAAATTAATACTATTCCCATTCTAAGTGATGCCATAAGAATAGGAGGCACTGAGTCATTCAATACCAATTTAGTAATAGGAAAAGCACTTCCATGTACCACCGCTATAAAAAGTAAAATTAATAAATGTCTAAAAGGCAAATAATCATCCCATTGTGAAAGGGTCTGTCATCGGTTTATCTGATGAATTATACCATGTCGTTTTTATTCTTGTATAATCTTTAATTGACTCGATACCTGCTTCTTTACCATAACCACTATCTTTAATTCCTCCGAATGGTGCCATTGGTGAAATTAATCTATATGTATTTACAAAAACTATTCCAGCCCTAACAGCTTTAGATACCCGCATACCCCTACCAAGATTTGAGGTATAAACTCCAGAAGATAAACCATATTTATTATCATTCATTTGTTTAATAGCTTCTTCCTCAGTGTCAAATTTCATTACGGACAATACTGGACCAAATAATTCGTTTTCAGCTGTAGGGAAGTTATGATTTTCACATTCAATTATTGTCGCTGGAAAATAATAACCTTCATTAGATATATTTGATCTTTTGCCCCCACATCTAATTTTTCCACCTTGTTCTACTGTAGTTTTAATATTTTTTTCAATATTTTCTAATTGTTTAAAACTGTTTAAAGGACCCATTTGCGTATCTTTATCCATTGGTGCACCTAATTTTATTTTTTCTGCTTTTGCCACTAATTTATCTAAAAACTCATCATAGATTTTTGACTGAATATAAAGCCTTGATCCAGCAATACAGCTTTGTCCACTCGCACCAAAAATTCCTGCAGTAATTCCATTAAGTGCATTTTCTTGTTCCGCATCGTTAAATACAACAACTGGACTTTTACCACCAAGTTCTAAACTTACCTGAGATAAATTTTCAGCAGAATTTTTTATAATATGTTTTGCAGTTTCAGGACCACCAGTGAATGCAATTCTCTCAACAAGATTATGTGTAGTTAATGCTTTACCACAAGGCTCACCTAAACCAGTGATGACATTAACAACTCCTTTTGGTATCCCTGATTTTTCAACTAATTTTGCAAACTCTAATAAGGTTACAGGTGCAAGTTCAGATGCTTTTATTACAACAGTGTTACCCATGGCTAGTGCAGGTGCAAGTTTTACTGCAGTTAATAGCATTTGTGAATTCCAAGGAATAATTGCAGCAACTACACCAATAGGTATTCGTGTTGTAGTTACCTGCATATCTGGTTTATCTATAGGCACAACTGTACCTTCAACTTTATCTGCAAGACCAGCAAAATAATCATAGTATTCTGCAATATAATTAGCTTGAGTTTTAGTTTCTCTAAAAATTTTACCTGTATCAATAGTTTCAATAGTACCAAGATGTTCAGCATTCTCTCTTAATTGATTTGCTAATGATTTTAAATATTTAGCTCTATCTCTTGGATGTAAACTAGCCCAAGAACCTTCAAAGGCTTTTTGTGCTGCTCTAACTGCTTTATCAACATCTTTTTCATTTGCCTCGGGCACAGTTGCCCATACTTCATTATTTTCTGGGTTCAATGTTTCAATTGTTTTATTAGACTCAGAATTAACCCACTGACCATCTATAAACATTTTAAAATTTTGAATTTTTGTCATTTAATCATTAATAAATTTTTTAAGATTCATATTAACATCATCTGAACACTCTATACTACAAAGATGTTTTCCATTATTTATTTCAATAAAACTTGAATTTATTAAATCATCAGACAAGGTTTTTGACATCTCAACTGTAGATCCTGAATCACCTGACCCTGTCATCACAAGAGTTTTAGCTTTAATACTTTTGATTATATCAATATTATCTTGATGATATGCAAATAGTTTGTAGGCTTTTAAAAAATTTAAATGATCTTCTCCGTTTTTTGTTAAAATTTTAATAAATTGATCATAAATTTCTGGATGGTCATTTAAATATTTATCTGTGAACCATCTTTTTAGTGCCTGCTTTGAAATAGGCTTATTCAATTTAGCCTGCTCAAATCTCTCTATAACTAAAGCTCGCTGTTCTGCAGTTCTTTTATATGTCGTTCCTATTACCGTGAGGCTTTTTAATTTATCTTGAAATTTTGATGCAAAATCTAATGCAACTAATGATCCTAAAGAAAAACCAACAAGGTTAATCTTACCAATTTTTAAAAATTTTAATAAATAGTCTAGTTGATCTGAAAAATCATTCAAAGTTATCTCTTCTTTATTATAAGGAGTTCTTCCATGCCCTAGTAAATCGTAAGTAATTATGGAGTAATCTTTTAAAGTGTTAACTTGAGTATCCCACATTTTATGATCTAGACCAACACCATGGATGAACACTAATGGCTCTGTGTTATTATCAATGAATGAATGATAATTTTGATTTGGATCAAAATTGTAAGACATTAATTTATTTAGGATCCAGTCCCATTTCCTTCATATCTTGATAACGATCTCCAGTTCTAGCATGTGCTCTACCACTTGATGCACCACCAATTGCTATAACTATTTCATCATCAAAAGGCGCATCATGTATAGTGAATTCATGAGTAAGATAATAAGGTCTTAGGCCAGAATCTGTTTTATGCATCATTGGAATAGAAATTTTGGACCCAGCAGAACCCCTCGTATTAGTAAAGCTTAAGTAAGAAGTTCCACCAACGGCATCTCTAAATTTGTTTCCAAATCTTAATGTATGAATAAATGCAGATGCATGTTCAATTTCACCATTTAATCCAACAGTTCCAGCTTTACCATAAGCCAAAATTTTTTCAGGAGAACCCATTTCCTTTATTAACTCTGGAACTAAAATATCCCCTAGTTTAGGAGCTAAATCTAAAATAATTGGCTTTAAGTCTTCAACAAAACCTTTCCCATGCCATGGATTTTTAAATACTGCAGCAACCGAAACTAGTAAAACAGGTTCTTTAGCTTCCTTACCACCTTCAATAAAAGTTTTATCTACAAATTTTGTAAATTTTCTAAGTTCAAGTTTCACTAACTAGCCTTTTCTATACTTGAATTATCTAAATTAATTTTTGGCATCACTTCATCATTAAACAGTTTTATGCTTCTCATACAAGTTTCATGATCCATGCCTGGAAAATTAGACCAGACCTGTAGATTTTGAAGATTTAGTTCTGATTTTAATTCATTTATTTTATTAACAACATATTCAGGTGTACCAAATAATAAATTTCTTTTATGCAAGAAATCATAATTAAGTAAATCTAATTTATGTTTTGTTTCTGGAAGCTCTTCACCAGGATCCATGTGATTACCTAAACCTCTCCAATGACAAACCCATTTCATGTAATTAATAATATGTTCACCAGCCATTTTTTCAGCTTCCTCCATAGTTTCTGCTACAAACATATCTCTAACTAAAGATACACCTTCACCTAAAGATACATCTCTATTTTCAGCTTTAGATTTTGCATCTCTGTAAATTTCAAACCTAGACTTCAAAGCTTTTACAGTTGGAATCCACATAATAGTGTTTAATCCATTTTGTGCTGCCCATTCAATTGACCTCGCTCCATCAACAACTTGCCATATGGGAGGGTGAGGTTGTTGTTTTGGTTTTGGTACAACACTTATTTTTTTTATTTCACTTGTTTTTGTATCTAAAAACTCTTCACTAGGAGGACTCATGTCGTGCTGCCAATTAAATCCAGGAGTAGGGTAGGTATAAAATTCACCCTGATGACTAAAAAATTTTTCAGTCCATGCTTTTTTCATCACTGTTAAAGTTTCATCAAATAATCTAAAATTTTTTGCCTGATCTTTTAAGTCAGCCTCCTTATTCATGTTGATAGCTTCTCTACCATATATTCCTCTACCAATGCCAACTTCAACTCTGCCATTTGATAATTGGTCTAATAAAGCTATGTCTTCTGCAAGACGTATTGGATTATGAAAAGTAATTACATTACAAGCTTGACCAATTCTAATTTGTTTGGTTCTAGCAGCAGCATCTACTCCCATCATTAAAGGGTTTGTGCACGATTCCATTCCTTCGTGATTAAAATGATGCTCTGTGTACCAAATAGAATCCCAATTATTTTCATCACAATAAATTGTGATTTCTTTTGTCTCATCTAGTAATTGATTATATGGTTTATGATCCCAGTTAGTAGTATTACAAAAATATCCAAACTTCATTCAAATCTCCTTAAATAATTAAATTTAAAGACGACTGATCCCACTTTCGTATGAAATAACGACGAGTTATGTATCGCTTTTAAACAAATATAACAAAAACTAAAACAAAATCAATTACTGGATATATGACCAATTTAGGTTTTTTTTGTTTAGATTATTCTTTATAAGTTGATTTAATTGTATTTATTGGTGTTTTATTACAATTTTGTTTGCACTTCTGTTCATACTTTATAGAGTTTCAATAAATGTTACCGTAACTTATTGATAGTTACTAAAAATAAATAAATAAAAGGGGGATAATATGGGTAGATCGTCAAAACTCTACAATGCAGATTTAGCTCCAACTCCAACTAAAAACAAAAATTGGGGATGGTTCGAAATCTTTAACGTGTGGGCTAATGATGTTCAAAGTTTATTTGGTTATACTTTGGCAGCATCATTATTTTTATATTCAGGACTGAATGGCTGGGCTGTATTTGCTGCATTAATTCTTGCAGGATTTTTTATTATGTGGCTTGTCAATCTTTCTGGTAAACCAAGTGTAAAACATGGAATTCCATATCCAGTATTTGCCCGTGTAAGTATGGGTGTATTTGGAGCAAATTTTCCAGCAATGGCTAGAGGTATTGTTGCAATGTTTTGGTATGGAGCACAAACTTATGCTGCATCGACTGCAGTAGCACTTTTAATAACTGGGGTCACAGGAATACAAGGCGAGGTTATGCTTTTTGGTATGACAGGTGTAATGTGGGTTTCATTTATATTTGTATCAGCATTCCAAGTTTATCTATTCTGGCAAGGTGTAGATCTTATTAGAAAATTTTTAAACTTTGCAGGACCAGCAGTTTATGCAGTAATGATTGTTTTAATGATTGTTATTTGGTTCAAAGCAGGTGGTGGACTTTTATCAGAAGTTGGAACTGTATTTTCTGGTGGAACTCGTTCAGGTGGTTTTGAAGGACTAGGATCATTCGGAGCTTTCATCGCTGTATTTTCAATTATGGTTGGATATTTTGCTGCAGTTGTAATTAACTTTGGTGACTTTGCTAGATTTGTTAAGAATGAAGATGAGATGAAAAAAGGTAACTTATGGGGATTAGTAGGAAACGTAATTTTCTTCTCTTTTATCACTTTAATGATTACTGGTGGAACAATATCAATTTTTGGTGAATACATTGCAGAGCCAACAGCAATGGTAGCTAAAGTTGACAACGTATTTTTAACAATTGTTGCAGCATTTGCATTTTTTGCAGCGACAGTAGGTATTAATATGGTTGCAAACTTTATTCCTCCTGCTTACGACTTAGCCAACTTAATGCCTAGTAAGATTAGCTTTAGAACAGGTGGATTAATTACAGCAGGTTTTGGTTTTGTTATAGGTGGAATGTGGGTTGCCGTTATTACTCAAATGGGATTATTTCCATTTGTTAATACACTTGGAGCAATTCTAGCACCTGTATTTGGTATTATGATTGTTGATTATTATATCATCAAAAAAGAAAAAATAGATGTAGATGCATTGTTTGATGCTAGCCCTAATGGAAAGTATCATTACAATGGAGGCTTTAACTACAAAGGAATGTTAGCTTGGATTCTTTCAGGTTACATTGCTGTAGGTACTGTATGGCCAAACATCTTAATTTTAGGTTTAGATGATTTCTTTGCTAACTTAGGTGGCGGCGGAGGATATGCGTGGATAATTGGAGCATCACTTGGTGCTGTAATTCATTTAGCTATATCTAGCAGAAAATAATAAGAAAAACTTAATAGTTAAAAAAAACCCGTCACATTCGTGTGGCGGGTTTTAGTAGTTTAGAATAACCTGTTCTTTATCCAAGCTCTCAATAATAAGGTTGTCTCCAGATCCCTTTCTATCTACCACTAAAAAATTCATATTTTCAGTTGATATAAGGGGAAAATGCCAAGTTCCAGGGTTATAATTAACTCCTATTTCCGGAGGAATAATGAAAGCTTCAATTTTATTAAGATCGGGCTTATTACCTTCTGGAGCAACAAGTGCTAAAAAAGTAGTTTGCTTCATTGGTATAAAGGCCTGACTTCCTAAGGGATGTTTCTCCATCATATCAATTTTCATTGGAAAAGACCTCTTTAATGCAGAAAAAATTGAAATAGTAGTTTCACCACCATCTTTAGAAGTATTTAAATTGGCAATTCCATCAAATCTTTTTGCATAGCCTTCATTAATTTCAATTGGCTTTATATCAGCTGTTGTAATCATGTCTCCAAATTTAGAAAAATTTTCTTTTGTAATAGGCTTGGGGTGAATTGAAATTTTCATTAAATTGCCTCACCAAAAATTCTAAACCTAGAAATTCCACCATCAGGAAAAATATTAATTTTTATAAAATTAATCTTGTCATGTTTCATTAATATATTTTTGAATGTATGAGTTTTGTTTGCTGCTAAGTTAACTTTATGTAATAAAAATTTCCACTTAATTGAACTTTTAACAATTGAAGGGGAGGATTTCTTATTTGTTATAAAAGCAGCTTGTAATGAGCAGTGACTTGGAAAATTTCCTTTAAAATGATGAGTTGATATTTCAATTTTGTCAATTTTTCTACCACTAATGGGATTCATTATTAACCAGTCAAAACCTTTATCTCTTCTTCTTCTCGTTTCCCAGCCATCGCCCATATTTTTAGCTTTTCCTGGAGCTAAAATATTCTCAGCTTTTCCAAAATGTTCGTTATTACATGCAATAACAGAAGCACCATTTAATAGCGATGCCAAATTAACTATTTTATTCCCAAATTTATTATTTTCTTTTGAAAGACGTCCGTAAAGTCTTAATCTTGCAACACCTCCATCTGGAAATATATTCAATTTAATATGAGTAAAGATTGTTTCAGAAGATGTATTAAATATATGATGACTGTTTGGTTTTGTTTTTTTTTTACCAATTAATGTTTTCCATTTTAAATCTTTAATATTTTTAGATTTTGAGTAACAGCCTTCTATTGAAATCATAGATGGCTGATTTCCATTAAAATGTGAAGTGTCCACATCTACTTTGTTAATTGATCCTGGTTTACCAAGTTTAATAATTAAAAAATCATGTCCTGATGTTCTTTTCCTTCTAGACTCCCATCCATCCATCCATTTACCATTTTTATCAAATAACCCTTCTTTAAATACAGCTGGTGAGGGGTTAATAATTCTATTTGCAGATGCAAAAAAGTCATCAGTTTTAAATATAACCTTAGAACCTAACCTTGGCTGAGCTAAATCAATAAGTCCATTTGTAAAAATAATTTTTTTTGACATTATTTAGAATAGTTTTTAATCCAATGTTTGGCTATATCAATTCTTTTGCATATCCACACATCCTCATGTTTTTGTATATAATTTAAGAATCTTTTTAAAGATTGAATTCTTCCAGGTTTTCCAATCAGTCTACAGTGCAATCCTACAGACATCATTTTAGGGCTTGTTTTTCCTTCTTCATATAAAGTATCAAAACTATCTTTTAAGTATGAAAAAAAATGATCACCAGTATTGAAGCCTTGATTGGTTGCAAATCTCATATCGTTATTATCAAGAGTGTACGGAATAATTAATTGTTTCTTCTTACCTCTAGTCTCCCAGTAAGGTAAATCATCACTATAAGAGTCGCTATCATATAAAAAACCACCATCCTCTAAAACTAAATCTCTAGTATTTGGGCTACATCTTCCAGTATACCAACCTAGTGGACGTTCACCAAAAATCTTTTTATGTGTTTTGATAGCTAGTTGCATATGTTTTTTTTCTTCTGATTTTTTAATATTCTGGTAATCAATCCATCTCCATCCATGAGAAGCCACTTCGTATCCTGCATCTTTTATAGCTTTACATATCTCTGGGTTTTTTTCTAAAGCCATACCAACTCCAAAAATTGTTACTGGAATTTTTTTCTCCTGAAATAGTTTATGAAGTCTCCAAAATCCTCTTCGGGAACCATACTCATAAAGTGATTCCATACTTATATGCCTACCTTTTATAGGTTGTGCTCCAATTATTTCAGACAAAAAAACTTCTGAGTTTTTATCTCCATTTAAAACACAATTTTCAGCTCCTTCTTCATAATTTAAAACTATTTGAATAGCTATGCGCGCATTATTGGGCCAAGAAACTTTAGGTTCATTTGAACCATATCCAATCATATCTCTTAAAGGTTTCTTAGTCATAATTTACTATTCTCTTATTTTTACTAGAATCTTATATTAATATCTATTTAATTATTTGAAGTTATAGAAAAGCTCCTTTTTTTACAGAGTTAAAGAGAAAGTAATTAAAAATATTTTTTAAAAGTTTCATTAATTGCTAAAACCCCTAGATCATCTAATCCACCAATTATTAATTGAAGTGCTACGATTAAAATAAAACTTAAGCCTACATAAGCTATCCATAAGTTTTTTTGTATATAATTCGCCAAATATGTGGCTAAAGCACCAGTCAATACAACTGATAAAATAAGTCCAAATATCATATAACCAAAGTAACCTTTTGCAGCCCCAACCACACCAATTACATTATCAAAACTTATTGTAATATCTGCAAATAATACTTTGTAAACACTCTGTACATAAGAAGGTTCTTTGGATTTCTTTGTTGGGGATTTAATTTTATTTTTCATTTCAACCAAGTCTTTACGTAAATCGTTGACAATCCAAATCAAAAGAAGTCCACCTAATATCTTTACATAGTAAAACTCAAATAGGTAAGTAGCAAAAAGTGCAAAAATAATCTTAAAAATTAAAGCACCAGCAACACCCCATAAGATTATTTGCTTTCTATTTTTTGGAACAAAATTAGATGCAATCAGTCCTATTATGATCGCATTATCAGCCGCTAAGATAATGTCTATAAAAATAATTTGAGTTAAAATTATGAGTTCTTCTATCAAGATATATTTATAATATTTAAGTAATTGAAATAAATCAATCTAAAGTATTTATTTTTTAACTAATATTTAGATTTTTTTGTTCCATCAATTATTTCTTTTAATTCTTTAAATTCTTCACAATCACAGGCTTTTAAAACTTCAAGCCTTTCTTTTGCTAGATCTATTCTATTGGTAACAACGTAAAGTTCTCCTAAATACTCATTTATTCCTTTATGATTAGGATCAATTTTTAACCCCTCTAGGTAAAATTCCTCTCCTTTTTTGTAATCTCCTAGCTTTCTAGTAGTAAAGCCCAGATAATTTAGCGTATCAGCTTGTAATGGTTTCTCTTTATTATACTTTAAAAGAAGCTTTTGGGCCTTAGCATATTTTTTTTGAGCTTTTTCAGTCTTTCCTTTTTTTTCATATTTTTTAGCAGCTTTAATTAAATTATATGCTTTTGTATATCCTGAATCAGAAGAACCACTTGATGTGCCAGCTGAAAATGAAGTATTCGTTAACGACAAAGTTAATATTATAATGTAAATAAGTTTTTTCATATTTTAATCAAACTTTTTTAATTTATTTAAAGGTTTAAGTGTTAAGCCATTTTCAACTAAGTTATTTTTTATAGATTTAGCAGTTGCTAATGAACTTATATTATCACCATGTATACAAATAGAGTCAACCGCACAAGGGATCTGTTTACCACTGAGACAATTTATTGCCTGGTTTTGAATCATACTTAATACATGTTTTTTTGCTTGTTCAGGATCTGTGATTAATGCATTAGGTTTTTTTCTAGAAATTAAGTTTCCATCGTCTTCATAATTTCTATCAGCAAATATTTCGCATGCAATATTCATATTAAATTTTTTTGCTGCAATTTCCATTTTTGAACCTGTTGGAACAAGATAAATGATATCCTTATCTATTTCATGAATAGTCTTTGCAAGAATAGTTGCTAACTCTAAGTCTTCACAGGCCATATTATTAAGTGCACCATGTGGTTTTATATGTGTAACATTTTCATCATATTTTTGAGCTACTCCTTGCAATATCTCATACTGATCAATTATTAATTTTTTTACTTCTGATGAGTTTAAATCCATTCTTTTTCTTCCAAAGTTTTCAGGATCGTTAAATGATGGATGAGCACCAACACTAACTCCATTCTTTTTTGAGATTTTAATAACCATAGCCATTGTTTGTTCATCACCAGCATGATAGCCACATGCAATATTTGCTGAATTTACAATATTAAGTAACTCTGGATCATTCTCGATTGAATGAAACTTTGATTTTTCTCCTAAATCACAATTGATATTAATTTCCATAACGTTAAGTCTCTAGTATAACATGACATGATTAAAAACATATCTAATCTTGGTGACGCAGCAGTTTATTGTGATTTTGGCTCAGAAGTAAATGAAACTATAAATTCAAATGTGATTAATTATTTTAATCATTTAACAGGTTTAGTTAAAAAGGAAAAAATTAAAGGTATAAACAACTTAACACCATCATATAATAAATTAATAGTTAGTTTTGACTTATCAATAACAAATTTTTTAAAGTTAAAAGAGATAATTGAAAATTTAAATATTGACAAAAATATAAAAAAAGAAAATAAAAATATTAAAATTCCAGTCTGCTGTGACGACGAATATGGGTTAGATTTTGATAGATTAAACCGTAAACTGAATATATCTAAGGAAGAAATATTAAAACTTTTTTTTAATGAGGAATATTTTTGTTACATGACAGGCTTTATTGCGGGAATGCCTTTTTTAGGTGATGTAAATGAAAAAATTAGATGCGATAGATTGGAAACACCTAGGGTTAAAGTGCCAGAAGGTTCTATTGGTATTACGGAGCAGTTTGCAAACAGCTACACCTATGAAAGTCCTGGAGGGTGGAACATAATTGGGAATACACCTAGAAAGATATTTAAAAAATCAAATTTAGAAGATCCTGCATTAATTAAACCAGGCGATAAAGTTACTTTTTTTCAAATATCTAAACAGGAATATTTTAAATTCAATGACTAAAACTTATTTCGAAATATTAAGACCAGGAATTAATACGACAATACAAGATTCTGGTAGAAGTCATTTATACCATATTGGAATTACTATTAGTGGAGCCATGGATCAAAGAAATTATAAATTTGCAAACAATATTGTTAACAATAAATTGAATGAAGCCATGATTGAATTTGCCTACCAAGGGCCACTATTAAAGCTAAGGAATGGAACTATTAACTTTGCAATAACAGGAGATATATTTTTTAATATAATCAGAAACAATTCCCAAATCGAAGAAGGTAAATGTTACCAAAATTATAATTTACATGACGGTGAAGAAATAGATATTATTTCAACAAAAAAATCTGTGTATGGGTATTTATCAGTCAGTGGTGGATTTGAACTAGAAGAAACTTGGAAAAGTTATTCAATAAATACCAAAGCTAAGATAGGGCCCAATAATGGTAAAAAATATTCTATAAATGAAAATATCATTATAAAAAAATCAAATATAGAAAATATCAAAAATAACCAAATAGATTACAAAAATTTATTTAATAATATAGTTAGAGTAATAAAGGGAACTAACTTTGATTATTTTTCTAATCAAGCACAAAATATTTTTTTTAAGGAAAAATACACAGTAAGTAGACTTGTAGATAGAATGGGAATGAGACTAGATGGGCCATACTTAGAAAATATAGTAAATACAAACATAAAGTCAGAAGGGTTAGTTAGAGGAGTTATTCAAGTTCCTGCAGACGGTAAACCAATAATCTTACTATCAGATCATGGAACCATTGGCGGTTACCCAAAGATAGGTATAGTTATTTCAGCTGATTTGGATAAGGTTGCACAACTAACACCTGGTAACAAACTAGAATTTAAAGAAGTAAAGCTTGAAGAAGCTGAAAAATTATTTAAAGAATATACAGCTGAAACAAACAAATATTTAAATGAACATAATTAAAAATCTTCCTGGTCCATTGCTAGTTTTTTTAGGAGCGTGCAGCCTAAGTTTTGGTGGTTTAATTGTTAAGTCATTTGAAGGATCTACATTATGGCAAATTTTATTTTGGAGAAGTGTTTTTTTTATACTCGTTATTTCAATATATTTAATAATTACTTATAAAAAAAAAGTTTTTAAGTCTTTTTATGATTCTGGACTTCCAGGTTTTTTTGGAGGGTTTATTTTATCTATTGGATTTTGTGGTTATGTATTTTCGATGTATAATACAACAGTAGCAAATGCTAACTTTATAATACAAACGCAAACAATTTTTTTAGCAATATTTGGGTATATTTTTTTAAAAGAAAAAATTTCTTCAATAACTTTAGTTTCAATTATTTTAGCTATATCAGGCATTACATTGATGCTAGGAAACTCTTTATCAGCTGGTGATATGATTGGAAACATAGGTGCTTTTGCAATGCCCATTTCGTTTGCAGTACTTATACTTATTGTAAGAAAGTATCCCAAAGTTGATATGGTGCCCGCTCAATTTATAGCAGGTGTTTTTGCAGCAATTATTGGATATTTATTATCTAATAAAATTATGGTTTCATCTCATGATATTTTTTTAGGATTTTTAGCTGGTTTTTTTCAAGTAGGTTTTGGTTTTATTTTTATAACAATAGGTGCAATTAGAACGCCTTCTGCAATGGTCGGAATTATTATGCTAACAGAGGCTGTTTTAGGACCCTTATGGGCTTGGCTTTTTGTTAATGAAACTCCACCATTAATGGTTATGGTTGGTGGAACAATTGTAATTTTTTCTGTCTTACTTCAATTTTACAACATACATATTTCAAAAAACAAAACTGCTATTAGTGATTGACAATAGTTGATAGCTAATAGATTATTCATTTACGGGAGAGACTACAGAATATCGTAGCGCCGAAGGAGCAACAACCCAGGAATCTCTCAGGCAAAAGGACCGTAACATATTAACTCTGGAAAGAGATTTAGTTCTCGCCGAAGGAGCAAAACTCTCAGGCAAACATACAGATGGGTATTAGAGAGTTAATATGGAAATCAAAAAAACAGCACTTTATTCTCTTCATCAAAAACATGGAGCAAAATTTGTTCCATTTGCAAATTATGAAATGCCAATTCAATATCCCACAGGAATAATTGCAGAACATAAGGCAACCAGAGAAAAAGTTGGAATTTTTGATGTTTCACACATGGGACAACTATTTATTAAAGATGATAATCAATTAGCAGAAGATTTAGAGAAAATTTTCCCTATAGATTTAAAAAATATTTTATTAAATCAATCAAAATATAGTTTTTTAATGAATGAAAATGCTGGAATTCATGATGATTTAATTATTACGAAGATTAAGGACGGATTTAATATTGTACTTAACGCAGTATGTAAAAATTCAGATTTTGAGCTTTTAAAAAAATTACTCAATAATAAATATGAAATGAGATTAAATGATAATTTGTCACTTGTTGCCATTCAAGGACCTAAAGCATGCGAAATATTAGAAAAAATAATTTCTGGAATATCTGATTTAAAATTTATGAATGGGAATTATTTTAGTTATTCAAGTAAAAATGTTTATATTACTAGGTCTGGTTATACTGGTGAAGATGGCTTTGAAATTTCTATTAAAAATGAAATAGTTGAAATATTCGTAGAGGCACTTTTAAAAGAAGGTGGAAAATTAATTGGATTGGGTGCAAGAGACACCCTGAGGCTTGAGGCAGGTCTTTGCCTTTATGGACATGACATAGATATTAAAACTACACCAGTTGAAGCCAACCTTAAGTGGGCCATTTCCAAAAAAAGATTAATAACAGGAAGGTTTCTTGGTTATGAAAAAATTAATTCTCAAATAGAATCTGGTACTAAAAAAGTTAGAGTAGGTATCACACCCGTAAATAAAATAATTGCTAGAGAAAAAACTAAAATATATAATGAAGAAAATAAAATCATTGGAGAAATAACAAGTGGGACATATGGACCAAGTGTACAAAAATCAATAGCTATGGGATATATTGATAGTAAATTTTCCAATATAGACATTAAAATTTTTCTTGAAGTAAGAGGAAAAAAATATCCTGCTAAAATTTGTAAGTTACCATTTTATAAAAAAAACTATGTGAAAGGAGCAAAGTAATGAGTGAAGTAAAGTTTTCTAAAGAACATGAGTGGATAAAAATGGATGGAGATACAGCTACGATAGGTATTACGCAGCATGCAACTGAAATGTTAGGGGATATTGTATTTGTTGAATTGCCTGACAAGGGTTCATCCGTTGTTAAAGATGGTATTGCTGGTGTAGTTGAGTCCACAAAGGCTGCAAGCGATGTTTACACACCTGTATCGGGAGAAATTATAGAAAATAATCAATCAATTGTTGATGATCCTGCAAAAATTAATGCCGATCCGGAGAATGAAGCATGGTTTTTTAAATTAAAAATTAAAAACAAATCAGAATTAGATTCATTAATGAATAAAGATGAATATGAAAAATTTTCAAAAGAAAGTGTTAATTAAATGTTAAAAAATGCTCAAAAAGATTTTATTCAAAGACATATAGGTCCATCTATAGATGAACAAAATATTATGCTCAAAGAATTAGGATATAAAAGTCTTGATGAGTTAATAAAAGATACTGTACCACAAAAGATACTTTTCAAAGGTAGTTTAGATATAGGTGACCCTAACTCTGAATATAAAGCCCTAAGAAAATTAAAAAATATTTCTAAAAAAAATAAAGTTTATTCAAGCTTCATAGGAATGGGTTATTATGGAACTTATACACCATATGTAATACTTAGAAATATACTGGAAAATCCAGGATGGTATACATCTTATACACCATACCAACCTGAAGTAGCACAAGGCAGACTTGAGATGCTACTAAACTTTCAACAAATGGTAATAGATTTTACAGGCATGGATATTGCTAACGCCTCTCTTTTAGATGAAGGAACTGCTGCTGCTGAGGCTATGGGTTTAAGTTATAGAATAACTAAGTCTGAAACTAAAAAAGTTTTTGTTTCAAAAAATTGTCACCCTCAAACTATAGATGTTATCAGGACAAGAGCAGAACCACTAGGCTTAGAAATAATGGTTGGAGATGAGGATAAAGATATTAATGAAGACATAATTTGTGGAATTATTCAGTATCCAGGAACTTTAGGAGATATTAAGGATCCCAGTGAAGCTATAAGTAAAATACATAAACAAAATGGAAAAGCAGTTCTGGTCTGTGATTTGTTGGCTCTCGCAAAGTTGAAAACACCAGCAGAATTAGGGGCCGATATTGCGGTTGGTAGTTCACAACGCTTTGGAATCCCAATGGGCTATGGAGGTCCGCATGCAGCATTCTTTGCTACAAAGGATGAATATAAAAGATCGATGCCAGGAAGAATAGTTGGAGTTTCAGTAGATAGACATGGTAAAAAAGCCTATAGATTAGCTCTTCAAACAAGAGAACAACATATAAGAAGAGATAAAGCTACAAGCAACATTTGTACAGCTCAAGCATTATTAGCAATAGTATCTGCTGCGTATGCTGTTTACCATGGCCCACAAGGTATTAAGAAAATTGCTGAGACCGTATCTCAATTAACAAAAAATTTTGCAGATAAATTAAAACAATCTGGCTATGAACTTTATTCAAATCATTTCTTTGACACAGTAACGGTAAAAACTTTAGATAAAACAGAAAAGATTTATAAAAATGCCTTAGATCAGGGTGTAAATATCAGAAAAGTAAGTTCTGAAATGTTGGCAGTTTCTTTTGATGAGAGAAAAAATATTTATAGAGCAAATCAATTATTAAAAATCTTTAATTGTTCTGAGACCATAAAAGAGTCAATGAATGAAAACTTATCTAATTTACCAAAAAATTTATTAAGAACTTCAACTTATTTAGATCATCCTGTTTTTAATAATTATCATTCTGAAACTGAAATGCTTAGATATTTAAAAAAGTTAGAAGACTCTGATATTGCTTTAAACAAATCAATGATTGCTTTAGGGTCATGCACCATGAAACTTAACGCAGTTTCTGAAATGATACCTGTTACATGGAAAGAATTTTCACAACCACACCCTTTTTCTCCTATTGAACAAATGGATGGTTATAGAGAGCTTTTTACTGATTTAAAAAATTGGTTAAGATCAATCACAGGATTTTCTGGTGTTTCATTACAACCAAATGCTGGAGCTCAAGGTGAGTTTACTGGTTTAATGGTAATACGTAAATTTCATGAGAAAAATAAAGAAACTAATAGGAACGTTTGCTTAATTCCAAGTTCTGCACATGGTACAAACCCAGCAAGTGCACAAATGGTTGGCATGAAGGTTGTTGTTGTTAAATGTGACCAGCATGGAAATGTAGACTATGACGATTTAAAAAAAAAAGCAGAAGAACACTCAGATAATTTAGCAGCATTAATGGTTACATATCCTTCTACACATGGTGTATTTGAAGAAAGAATAACTGATATTTGTGATCTTATACATAATCATGGTGGACAAGTTTATATGGATGGAGCAAATTTAAATGCATTAGTAGGAATCGCGAAACCTGGAAACTTTGGTCCAGATGTTTGCCATATAAATTTACATAAAACTTTTTGTATACCGCACGGCGGGGGTGGACCAGGCATGGGTCCAATAGCATGTAAAAAACATTTAGAAGTTTTTTTACCAAAGCACTCAGTAATTAAAGACTGTGGGCCAGCAACAGGAATGGGAGCTGTATCTGCAGCACCATGGGGTAGTTCAAGTATTTTATCAATTTCTTGGATGTATATTAAAATGATGGGTTCTGAAGGTTTAAAAAAAGCATCACAAGTTGCAATACTTAATGCAAATTATATTGCATATAAATTAAAAGATTCATTTCCGATTTTATACAAAGGTAAAACTGGGAATGTGGCCCATGAATGCATCATAGATATTAGAAAAATTAAGAGTGATACTGGCATAACCGAAGAAGATATAGCAAAACGATTAATAGATTTTGGTTATCATGCTCCAACGATGTCGTGGCCTGTTGCAGGTACAATGATGATTGAACCTACGGAAAGTGAAAGTTTAAGAGAAATCGATCGATTTTGTTCGACACTTCAAAAAATAAAACAGGAAATAGATAAAATTCAAACTGGTAAATACGATAAAATCGATAATCCACTGAAGAATGCGCCACATACACACGTTGAATTAACTTCTAACAAGTGGGATCATAAGTATGAAAGAGAAGAGGCCGCTTATCCTTCAGAGTTTTTAAAGACAAATAAATATTGGCCTCCAGTTGGTAGAGTTGACAATGTTTATGGAGATAAAAATTTATTTTGTACGTGCCCATCAATGGATGAGTACGAAGATACAGCCGCATAAAAATTTATTAAAATGAAAATAGCTGTAGTAGGGTCAGGCATCTCAGGATTAAGTGCTGCTTATTACCTATCCAAAAAACATAAAGTAGATTTATTTGAAAAAGAAAATCAATTTGGTGGTCACGCAAACACAATAAAAATTGCCTATGCTAATAACAAAGAAATAGCTGTTGATATTGGATTTATGGTTTTTAATAAAAATACATATCCTAACTTAATTAACTTTTTTTCAGAAAACAAAATAGAGATTGAAAAAAGTGATATGTCATTTTCGGTATCCGTAAATGGTAGTGACGTAGAATATTGCGGTAAAGGTCTAGGGGGAATTTTTTCAAATAAAAAAAACTTATTAAATTTAAAATTTATTAAAATGTTTTTTGAAATTATTAGTTTTTACAAAAACTGTGAAAAAATTAAAGTTGAAAAAATTAAATCAATTACTTTAGGAGATTACTTAAAAGAAATAAAAATTTCGGATTATTTTATAAATTACCACATTATACCAATGGTATCAGCAATTTGGTCAATGCCTCCTTATGAAGCAACACAAATGCCATTATCATTTTTTTTAAATTTTTTTAAAAATCATGGCCTATTTAAAATAAAGGATAGACCCCAATGGTATACGGTATCAAATCGAAGTAAAACTTATGTTGATAAAATAATTAGTCAAATTAGTGGCGATCATTTTAAAAATTATAATATAAATAAAATTTCTAGAAATGATTTAGGAGCTAAAATATTCTATGGAGAAGAAAATGAGTTTTTTGATTATGACAAGGTAGTAATTGCAACCCACGCAGATGAAGCTTTAAAGATAATTGATAATCCAACGATAGATGAAGAGTTAATATTAAAAAATTTTAAATATAGAGGAAATACAGCTGTTATTCATTTTGATGAAAGTATTATGCCTAAAAATAAGAATGCCTGGTGTTCTTGGAATTCATCAATGAGTGCAGATAATATTGAAAAAACATCAGTAACATATTGGTTAAATCAGTTACAGAATTTAAAAATAAACAGAAATATTTTTTTAACCATAAATCCTTTTAGAGAAATACCTGCTGATAAAATATTTAAAAAAGTTACGTTCACTCATCCTTATTACAATACAGAAGCATTATCTAATCAAAGTAACCTAAATAAAATTCAAAATAAAAAAAATATTTTATTTTGTGGGAGTTATTTTGGTTATGGTTTTCATGAGGATGGAATAAAGTCCTCTATTCAAATGTTAAAAACACTTAATGATTAAAAATTCTTATATTTACACAGGTACTGTAATTCACAAAAGGTTTAAGCCAAAAATACACACTTTCAATTATAAAGTATTTTCATTACTTATAGACTTATCAGAAATAGATTTATTACATAAAACGCTAAGGTTATTTTCTTATAATAAATTTAATATCATTAGTTTTTTTAATAAAGATCACGGACCGAGAGATGGAAGCTCTCTTAAAAATTGGGTTCTAGATAATTTGAAAAAAAATGATATTGAAAGTGAGGATGTCAAAATTAAACTTTTATGCTATCCAAGAATATTTGGATATGTGTTTAATCCATTAAGCGTTTTCTACGTATATGATAAAAATTCTGTTTTAATAGCTATATTATATGAAGTTAAGAATACATTTGGAGAACAACACTCATATATTTTCAAAACTAAAAAAGAACAAAATTTAATACAGCATGTATGTAAGAAAAAATTTCACGTATCACCATTTATTGAAATGAATTGTATTTATTTTTTTAGATTATTAAAACCAGGTAATAAGATTTCAGTCATTATTGATGTACAAGACTCGGAAGGTAAAATTCTCTACGCATCACAAGATGGGGTTAAAAGTGAATTAAATAATAATAACCTGTTCAAATCTTATTTAAAACATCCATTAATGACATTTAAAATCATTATAGCGATACATTTTGAGGCATTTAAATTATGGACAAAAGGAATTAAGTTCATAAAAAAAAAATTAAAGATTAAGAATAATATAACTATAGAAAATTAATGTTAATTTATAAAATTTCAGATTTAATTGTATTTAATGTATTAAAAAATATTAAACATGGTTTTCTTGAAATTAAAAAAGTAGATGGAGAAGTTTTAAAATTTGGCAACCCTGATGAAAATTTAAGAGTTTTTTTAGAAATTAAAGATGAAAGTCTTAATTATAATTTGATTAAAAGTGGAAGTATTGGCTTAGGAGAATCTTATATGAAAGATCTTTTCACAACAAATAATCTTTCTGATTTAATTGAATTAACTGCGAAAAATATAAAAATTATTTATAAATTTTCAGGTATTTTTGATTTACCTTTCATTAACTTTATAAAAAATAAGATTATAACAAATACAAAAAGTAGAAGTAAAGAAAACATTGCAAAACATTATGATTTAGGAAATGATTTTTTTTCTTTATGGCTTGATAAAACCTTGACCTATTCCAGTGCTATATTTGAGAACCCTAAGCAAGATCTTTTCAATGCTCAAAACAATAAATACCAAAAATTAATTGATCTTTTAAAACCAACAAATGGAAGTAAAATTTTAGAAATTGGCTGTGGCTGGGGTGGTTTTGCCGAGTATTTGGGAACTAGTTATGATGTTAAATTAGATTGTATCACTATTTCAAAAAGACAATTCGAGTTTGCAAAGGAAAGAATTCATAAATGTGGACTTAATGAAAAAGTAAATATTGAAATAAAAGATTACAGGGATCTAAAGAGTAAATATGATCATATAGCATCTATAGAAATGATAGAGGCGGTAGGACAAAACTATCTAGATAGCTATTTTAGCACAATCAAAAATAATTTAACACCGTCAGGCACAGTGGGCATTCAAGCTATAACTATCGATGATAATTTGTTTGATCGATATAAAAACAAGCAAGACTTTATCCAAAAATATATTTTTCCTGGTGGCTTTTTACCTTCTAAAAATGTATTAAAAAATTATGTTGATACTAATGGTTTAAAGTTTAATGAATATAATTCATATGCCGAACATTACTCTGATACTTTAATCATTTGGAGAGAAATATTTAATAAAAAGTGGGGCTTAATTAAAGAACAAGGTTTTGATTTAACATTTAAAAGAATGTGGGAATTCTATCTTTCATATTGTGAGGCTGGTTTTAAATCAAAAAATATAGATCTAATTCAATTTTCATTACAAAATAAATAACAACAGGAGAGATATGATAAACTTTAAGATTTTTAAATTAACAGTATTAATAATTACTTTATTCTTTACGGCAAGTTGTATAAACAGTAATTCTATGAAACCAATAGATTTTAAAAATACAGAGCCATCAATGACTATAGAAAACTACTTTGACGGCCCTGTTAAAGCATGGGGACTATTGCAAGATCGAAATGGCAAGGTTACTAGACAATTTAAAGCAGATATGTTTGGCAGTTTTGAAGGTGATATTTTAACTCTTAAAGAGGATTTCTATTGGACAGATGGTGAAAAACAAAATCGAATATGGAAAATCAAAAAAATTGATCAAAATTACTATGAAGGATCTGCTCCAGATGTTGTTGGAATTGCAAAAGGTTTTCAATATGGATCTGCTTTTAAATTCGAATATAGCTTAATGGTTCCATTTAAAGGAAAGAATATCAAAGTTTCTTTTGATGATTGGATTTTTAAACAAGACGAAGAGGTTGCTATAAATAGAGCTACATTAACTAAGTTTGGATTTAAAGTGGGTGAGTTGACTGTATTCTTTAAGAAAAATTAGTAGCTTATTTTTTGTATCCCATTCCAACAAGTTTGAAATAAATCGCGTGAGGCAATAGTCTTAGAAATTTCAAAAAATATGTAAAAGTTTTTGGAAAATGGATTTCGAAACCCTTTTTCTTAATTAAACCAATATAAATTTGTTCCGCAGCAAATTCTGGTGACTTTATCATTGGCATTGGAAAATCATTCTGGTCTGTCATGGGAGTTTTGATAAAGCCAGGACTTATTAGTGAAACTCTTACATTTATTCTTTTCATTTCAAACTGCAGGCTTTCTGTAAAGCTAGTAAGTGCAGACTTAGACGCACAATAAGCACCAGCCGCAGGTAACCCTCTATAACCAGCAACAGAAGAAATGATAGATATCTGCCCACTTTTTTTATTATTAAAGTACTCATAAATAGAGTTAATAGAATTCATTGTGCCAAAATAATTTACTTCCATAATTTTTCTTATTTTATCTAAATTAAAGCTCTTTTCTGATTTTGGATCATGTATGCCAGTGCCAAATACACAAATCTCAATATTTTCAAATTTTTTTATAATATTATCAAAGACTGTTTTACACTGTTCAGCGTTTGTAACATCTAAAGGAAATGAATGGATATTTTTATTTTCATTATGTAATTCTTGTAGCAAATTTTCTCGTCTAGCAGAAGCGGCAACTACCCAGCCTTTGTTAGCAAATTTTAGAGCCAATGATCTACCAATTCCACTACTTGCACCAGTTATCCAAATCACTTTTTCATCATTCATTAAGTGATGTATAGTGGGTTTATGTTAAAAAACAAATTATTATCTTTTTTACTATTT